>LKMJ01001344.1_pt1 | contig 21534 bp, 18 predicted proteins | sample 643391 | NCBI WGS metagenome assembly LKMJ01 (sample SAMN04112250, study PRJNA286221) | soda lake metagenome | biome: soda lake; feature: Kulunda Steppe; material: water; isolation source: sample PL-Br10 brine of Picturesque Lake | place: Russia: Kulunda steppe | collected 2010-07
CCCCCCGCTGCTACATAAAATGTATACATACACATTTTCATGCTCAAGTACAAATTTCCACACAAACCCAGCAATGAGCGACAAAGAGGACTTTTACAAGTATTCAAGTAGCAACTCGACTTACGATTGTGAGCTGTAGATGGTGCTTTGAGCCATGCAAATCATGCTCTGAAGAGCTAACTCAAAATTTTAATTCTATATGTGGGCGACAGACTACTCGCTTTGAAGCACGATGATCCTGGAGGTCGTTGTCAGTTGACTGATCAGAGATCAAGTCTCAGAATCCAGCGCTTTGAAAGGAAATGGTATCCATATCGCTTGCAGTGTTCTGGGTGTACTAATGCGGAAGGTGCGGCAAGCAGCATGGGAATTCAGGGGCTCTTGCCGCACTTGAAGGGCTGTAGTCGCTCCATTCACGTTCGAGATTACAAGGGACGGAAGGTTGTCGTAGATGGGTACTCCTGGCTGCACAAGGGCGCGTACACTTGCGCCCGGGAGCTTTGTGAGGGCATCTACACGGACAGGCAAGCAAGCAGTGGCTACCCTATGGATAGTATGTAAAGAGGGATTTAGTATGTGAAGTATGAGAAGGCGTTGTAGTTTATGATTCCTTCCTCTCACAGGTTTGTGCAATTCTGTCTGTCAAGAGTGGAGCTGTTGCGGCAGAATGGGCTGGCTGTCACGATTGTGCTAGATGGAGGACGCTTGCCCATGAAGGCTGAAGAAGAAGACACCAGAAAGAAGTGAGTGGGGGTAAGGAGCCGAAATTGTGATGGCGCAATTGCGCTTGCAAGCGCATAGCACAGCATGCTTGCATGCATCTGTCCGCTTCATGTTGACCCGTATGATGGCCAGGTAACCATGAATTCACAGAAAAATCCTTTGCAAGTACGTTTGACATGCTTGAGATAAGGCTCCGGGGGCCTGGCTGTACACGTGTGGCACTTCAGAGCGAGCTTTGACTGGGCTTACTGATTTTGCAGGTCAAGGCGAGAGAACTTGGAGAAGGCCAGGGCGCACCTTTTAGCAGGAAATGTATCAGCAGCTGAAGACTGCTACCAGAAAGCAGTGGGTATCTCTTCAAACATGGCCAAGCAACTGATAGAGGTGCGAGTGGGGACATCCTTTCTCAAACATCTGAACATGATTTTTCCAGAGTTGGATCGAAATTGTGGTGTTTGCACTACTAGGTGGCTTGTATGTGCAAGAATAAAGGTTACATGAACTGCAAACTGCAGACTTTCCTGTTTTGTCTGGGCGCAGGCACTGAAGGATGCTAGCATACCTTTTATTGTGGCCCCTTATGAAGCCGATGCTCAAATGGCATATTTGACGCTGATTGGGGAGGCGTACGCAGTCATTACTGAAGACTCTGATCTCCTGGCGTATGGCTGTGAGAGGGTGAGATGCTTGAATGAAGGCTGAGAGATTGTGCGCAAGATTAGGAATCTAAGGATACCTTGAAGAGTGAGGGAACTAGGTGCGCAAAAAAGATAAATCGCTCACTCACTTGCTACACTGAGAGTGCAAGTGCTCGCCAATCTTAAGTTGTATGCCTGTAACCGTCGACTGTCTGGGGTATGCAGAGAAGTCTGTTGGAAGGAGGGCAGTTTTTGTCCTCGGGTTAAGTTGCTTGAGTGATTCCACCCCTGCGGAAAGAACTCTCCCCGCATGCCTCGGGCACTTGCAGGTGTTGTACAAATTAGACCGCAGTGGCCAAGGGGAGGAGATATGTCTTGCCGACCTCCCTCGAAACACTGGCCTCAGCTTTGTCGGCTTCAACCACAACATGTTCCTTGAGGTCAGCTTTAGACACACGGGGTCCATCTGTTCTCTCCCTCACGAGCAACCGAGGCGCTGACATTTGTACTCAAGGAGGTTGCACACACTCCTGGCCTTGCAGTTGTTGAATGCCACCGTACTTGGGCAGCAGGTAGTGGCGATGTGGCCAGGAGTGTTGCCCAGTGCTGCACGCGCACCTGCTTTTGAACAAAGCATACTTGTACCGTGGTCTGCAGATGTGCATCATGGCTGGCTGCGACTTCCTGCCAAACCTCCCGGGCATTGGAATAAAGAAGGCACACGCACACTTGAAGAAGCTGCGCAGCTTTGTGAAGGTACAGTGCAGGGAATCCACTCCTGGATCTGGCCAATCTTGCATTGGCAAGACGATAGCCAACATTCATTAACACTGATTTTGCAGCCCAGCTTATTGAGCATTTAAATTGGGATTGTGTACCCTGATGCACGCCAAAAATGTTAGGCTAGCTAGCTCAATACCGCTCGATAGTGCAACTGGCTTGCTCCGCTCTGCTTCCCTGCTTTAGTTTCCCTGCTCTGCGCTTCAGCTCCGAAAGCACAGGTAACTCATACTTTCTGATCATGTTGATCTTGTGTCCAGAACTGTTACCCATGTGCATGTTGCTGTTGTTGCTGTTGTTGCTGCAGGTGATCAAATCCCTTCGATTTTCAGGTGTCCCTGTGCCACGGGACTATGAAATTCGCTTTCAGATGGTGCTGTGGGTCTTCCGCCACCAACGCGTTTACTGCCCGCGGCGCAGGTAAGCCACGCCAACATTACAGACATATCTGATGCATCAAAATTTTCTGCTCATTTCCCTGTTTAGAGTCTGAATGACTGAGGGTCTGCTTTAAGGATGAGCCTGAGTGAGGTCCCCAAGCTACTGATGAGCTAGGCTTCGTCAGGGCTCTTTTTACATGCCTGCTTCATCCCTCCTGCTGCAACAAGTCTCACACAGGCGTCAAAACGATCCGCTGCCTAGTCCTCTCCTAAAGCATCTGGTGGTGGGTGGCCAAGGTACGTTACCTTTCAACCGGCTCCAGTATGTCATGCTCACAAATTATGTGATGTTGCGCTTCTGCAGTGAGTGCGTGCATGTGCGGCCACTGCCACCGGGCGGAATTGGTGCAGCTGATGTGGATGTCCCTGCAGCAGTACCACGTCGCGCACAAGAGCAACCTGGAGCAACAAGGTGAGTGCAACTTCAGTTGCTGCGATGGAGGGCATGTGGTGCAAACATCTAGAGGATTTCTTGAGCAGGGAGGTGGAAGTAGGCCATTTTGTAATTTTGGGGGTTAACGTTCCTCAAACTATTTTGTGGCCGTGTGGCTGGACTTTTCTAAATTCTTCCGAGGCCAGACAACTTAGAAAAAGGGTTAAACAAAAAGTGCCTCAGATCGGCAGGAGATCTGGAAGCTTGTGGAACATGTTTCTTATGTTTTTCTTTTAGCCCCAGTGGCGCCAAACTGCATCATTGTGGCCCCCTGTACAACCCCAAGTAGGTATGGGAGGGAAATTTTAGATCTGGGAGGGTCCGGTATTCACCCCCTGGCCTAGGGCTGATTTTGTCCAAGGTAAATGACCAATACACACTAGGTCACCACCCGCAGCACCTCATGTCTCACATCATAAAAAAGCGCCAAAAAGGAATGGCTCGATTCAGCGCTCCGAGTGATCCAAAAGTTCAGTATTCCTTAGATTCATGCCAAACTTCAACCCCAGTCTTGGGCAGGTTTGTTAGTGTGTCCCAGGATGCAAATCATAAGGGTTTACAGCTTTCCAACAATGTGCTCAGCATCCTGGGGCATACCACCAAACCTGCCCAATAGTGCACCCTAAGTTACACCCCCTTGTCACTAAAGCAGCTTGCAAAAGTGTCTTTTTCCTGGCTTGCCCAACTGCTGGGGCTTCCTGCAGCCAGGGCCTGCGGCCAGGCCCTTAGATCCACATCCCAATGCAGCAGCGTGCAAAGCGCCAGTGCCTGCCATGGCTCACTGACAGGCATGAAGGAGACAGTGCCTCAACATCCCTTGTACGCTTCACAAGCGCATTATGTGTACGGAGCAGTGAAGGCCTCACATGAATGTGTGCCTGGTATGGGCAGCACACGGCAAGGCCCATGACAATCATCTGCCCTGCATGTGTGTGCACCGCTCTGCCCACGCAGAGGCACCAGTGAGGGTGGCGGCCCAAATGCTGCAGCAGCTGTAGCAGGCGCAGGGGCTTGCCTTGAACAGCATCGAGGCAGCGCCGAAGGCATGCAAGGGCAGGAGGCAGGGGAGGAGGATTTGCTGGGCTTCTTGGGGCCCATGCTGCCGCCGGACGTTGCCAAGGGCATTGCCCAAGGTGTGGATGCAGTGCCTGTGTCTGTGTCTGCCCGTAGCATGCATGCCGGCGGGTTTTGAAAAGGACTGAAGCTGTCCCTTTGCCCCAGCCATGCCTCATTGGGGTGCAACAAGGGCTCCTCAGAGACACAGCTCTGGGATCTTGTGAGCTGGCTGCAGCGCTGTGGTGTGCTGTGCTGCGGCTGCTGCCCCAGCGAAAGGACGCTAGTGCGGCCTGACCTGCAGCATCGGCTGCAGTCCCTGCGTGCTGCGCGAAACGCCCTGCGTCGCTGCTGCCTGGACTATGCTCCTGACCAGCGCTGCGTGCACCAGCAGCCAGGGGCTGCCTTACCTGTGCGCTGGCGCTCAAACCCCTCCACCGCCACTGTTGCCACCCAGGCGACCTGCAGCCCACGACCAAGCAGCCGTACAACCTGGCCCAGATCTACCAGGGCTGCCCGCTGCATCGCATGCCCCTGGGCGTGCAGCGCCAGCTGTCTGCCAAGCCCGGCGCCAGCACCGCCGCAGCCAGTCATGTGATGCATCCCTTGCAGCCGCAGCCCATGGGCCAGTGGCGGGCACGTGCGCAGCGGCAGCCACAGCCCCCGGAGCTGGATGTCCCCCAGCAGCAGCAGCAGCAACAGGATTGGCGCAGGGGGCCTCAGCCGCTTGGTGGCATGGCCTCCACGAACCATACCACCCCGCACCGCCCTGTGCAGCATGCCGGCAAGCAGGCTGGCGGCGCAGGGGCGCACCCCAAGCGCCACAACCAGTGCGCCGGCAGCAGCAGCAGCAGCAGCTGCAGCCAAGGTAGGGCGCAAGGCAGGGGAGGGGGGCGGCTGCCAGGCCTGCTGGCTGCCATGCAGCAGCACCAGGTGCGGCACCAGCAGCAGCTGCTGGAGCAGCAGGCGGCTCGCCTGCAGCAGAGCAGCTCCAGGGCCGGCACTGCGCCGTTTGTACGGCCAAGCTGGAGCCGCCCAGGCGCCTCAGGTGCAGCGGATGCCGATACGGCTTGGAAGGGCAAGGGGCCAGCCCCTTGCGGCGGCAGGGAAGGGTCAGCAAGCGCAGAGTGCGTAGACAAGGACGCAGGCGCTCAAGAGGGCAAAGATGCTGGCGCCAGTGGTGCTGACCCGGGCCCGGGAGCAGGGACCAGCACAGGGGAGGGCGGGGCAGGGGGCAACCTGGAGGGGCCCCAGAACGAGAGGGCCGGCCACTTGCATTCAGAGGGCACAGTCGCAGGTGGACCTCCAAGGCGCCTCATTCCCTTCCGCGTGCTTGTGGCCACCTCCCCCACTGCCGCGGACCGCGCCGATGCCAGCGGCGGCCTGGCGCGCTGCCCAGTAGGAGGGGCGGAGCAGGTGGCGCGCAGCGGAGGGGCCGAAGCGGGAAGCAAGTGTGCCCGTGGGGGCGCCGGGGGTGCGCGCATCAGTGGCTTGAGCAGGAGTAGCCTCGGCCGGCAGCCCAAGCAGCAGCAGCAGCAGCAGCAGCTGCCCTTGCGTGTGCTCAGTGGGCCAAGCGCTGGCAGCAAGCTGGGATTGGGCAGGGGCAGGGCTGCACATGGCAAGGCAGGGGCAAAGGTAAGCACGCCAGCCAAAAAGCGCCAGCGCGCAGGCGACGGCTCCCCCCTCAGGCACTTGCTCAAGCAGCGGCAGCAGCAGCAGCAACAAGGCAACCAGTTTGGTGACTTCGCCCACAAGCAGCAGCCCCAGCAGCGGCAGCAGCAGTCATCACCGCTGCTGCCGCCTCCGCAGCAGCAGCAGCAGCAGCAGCAGCAGAAGCAAGAGGCAAAGCATGTGGGATTGCCAGTGGATATGGTCCCAGCCTCCCCGCTGCCGCTGCAAGTAGCAGCAGTGGCAGCAGCAGCAGCAGCAGCAGCAGCAGCCCAGGAGCCGGAGCAGCAGCACGCACCGGCCCTCAATTCTGCAAATGGCACAGGCAGTGCTGCCGCCACTCCCCCTGCCCTCGCTGCTGCCACCGCCGCCGCTGCTGCTGCAACCTCGCACTGTGCGGAGATATCAGACCCCCAACCCTCCGAGGAGCAGGTCACGCCGGCGGCCGCGGTGCGCTTGGCCACCCCCCTACCAGGCTGCCCCAGCACCTCTGACGAGGACATGGTAGAGCCGCAGCTGCAAGCCATACTTCAGGATGCGGAGGACCTGCCCATCTCGGAAACGTCAGAGGAGGCAGAGCTAGATGCGCTGTTGCCGCAGCCATCATCGCCGCTGCCGGCGCGCCAGCAGCACCTGCCTCAGCCGGGCCCCCCACCTCTGCAGCCGCTGCAGCAGCGCGGGCGTGGGCAGCACAAGCCCGGGCAACAGGCGCAGGCCCAGGACAGGCAGGAGCGCGCGCCGCTGCACGACATCAGCAACGTGGCGGCGGTGCACGCAGCTCCCGCTGCAGCGGGTCATGGCTTCAGGGGGGAGGCTGAGAAGGCTACGGTGCATCCCCGGCGCATGCGGCCGCTGCCTGCCTGGTCTGCGCTGGCCTTCAGACCGTGTGCAAGCGGCAGCCAGCCGCTGGAGGCCCTGGTGCGTGGCGGGTAGGGGGCAGGGCAGGGAGAGGGGAGGGAGAGGGCAGGGCGGGGCCCAGGGGAGGTTGGGGAGAGGGGAGGAAAAAGGCAGGGCTGGGTCCAGGGGCACGAATTGAGGTGCGCGCCTGCTGTCGGCGCCCTTGTGCGGGCAGCCAGCCGCAGGCTTGGCATGTGCCATGGCGAGGGGGATTGGGCTGGTGGAGATGGGTGCTGCCCACCAGCCTGGTGCAGCTCTTGCTTTGATCCCACCATGGCCGCAACTTGCCCCTGGCTGTGTCTATGCGCGCATGTGTGTGCATGCGCGTGTGCACAAGAATGCATGCAAGTTGCAGTGTGTGCAGTTGCGGCTGTGGCCGGTTTTATGTGCTTCCCTTTCTTTTAACCTCAACACCCAAGACACTGCAAGCAAACCCCCTGTGCGCCCCGTGTACCACCGTCACCATCACCACCACCACTGCATCGCCCCTGCAGGGCGGCTCGCAGCACAGCCAGCAGACATCCAGCTGCGACCCATCCGCCATTGCCGCATGCGCCGCTGGTGTGCCCAACCACCACCCCAGCATCAACAGCGCCCCGCGCCAGCACCATTACTTGCACCCCTTCTACCAGCAGCTGCGGCAGGATCCGCACATGCCCACCCGCCCTCAGTTGATGCTGCCTCCGCATATGGCAGGGGACACCCTGCCAGGGGGGGTGATGGGGGGGGCGAATGCGCTTGTTGGGGACAGCAGCAGCTGGGAGGGCGCGGCTGGAGGGGATGGGAGTTGCGAGCGACCAAGGGCAGGCGCAGGCAACAGGAGGAGCCTGCTCAGCGACAGTAGCATGGAGTCGGTGGAGGGGATTGGCAGGGCGTGGGGCGAGACGGCCCAGCAGCGCGCGCTGCTGCAGGGCGGGGTGCTGGGTCCACAGGATCTGGAGGCAGGGGCCATCACCTCCGATTCAGAAGACGAGCAGCAGCGCGTGCTGCTGCAGGCGCTGCCGCTGGGAGCGTGGCGGTCCAGCAAACGCCAGCGCTTACATGCTGCTCCCCTGGCCGAGCAGGTGTTTGGCCCGTATGTGTTGCAGCCAATGTGTGTGCCAGAGCAGCAGCAGCAGCAGCAGCAGAAGTGTGAGTCACCACCAGAGCAAGAGAGCTGTGTGCAGCCGGAAGAATGGTGTCACGCAGCAGTGGGGGCTATGGATAACCCTGATGGTGGCCTGGACCCTGCTCCTGGCAGTGGCATCTCTGAAAGAAGCAAACCAGGCAGCGAGACTGAGGCCAGGCAGCAGGGTGGCAGGGGCAGCAGCAGCAGCGGCGGCTTCCACAGTGTGGGGTACGTGAAGCAGTACGGGGAGGTGGCCGCGCGAGCGATAGATGATGTGATGGGTGAAGGGGGCAGGGCAAGGGGGGCCGGCGCCGCAGCGCCAGAGGCGGGCTGTGCAGAGGGTGCAGCTGCTGGGCTCAGCCAAGACATGCCGTGTTTTGGTGCAGCTAGCCAGAAGGAGGGGTTGGGGTGGGGGCCGGACGGCCTGCCGCTGCCGCCGCCCCTGCAGGACGCTGTGCCTGACCAGGAGCTGCACCTGGGGGGCACGCTGCAAGGGCATCCGCAGCAGCAGCATGAGCAGCATGGACACCGGCCTCTGAACAGAGGCACCATTCTTCCGCACATCACTCCTGCGCCCTGCAATCGAGCCCAAACAGGCCCACCACTGCCAGGCCCGCCTAGCCAGCCCAGGCCACCTCCGCCTGTGCACGTGCGCCACAACCCCTTCAGCAGCCTCATGCTGGATGCCCCCAGCCAGACACGGGCCACTGCCAAGCGGCAGCAGCAGCCGCAGCAACAGGATGCATCGCCCATGCAAGCGCCCAGGCAGCTCGCCAAGAAGGCAGGCAACGTGCTGGGCCTCACCAAGGGTGGGGGAGTACGAGCAAAAGGGAAGGGGGCGGCCACTCCGCAGCACGCTCCCGGGCCTTCCGTGTTCGTTGTGCACACGTGCGGGGGAAAGCCTGGCACAAGGGCCCAGAAGGGAGATGCACGTGCTCCGTTGAAACAGGCTCTCAGCGCGCCAGGCATGCATCAAGGCCAGGGGGAATTGCAGGTCGGGAGGGGGGGTCGTCGGCTTGATAGTTTCCGCTTAGCTCAGTGAGTGATCAAGTCAGCAGTGCTCAGACTAGGTCCGTAGTGCAGGTATTTCCCTTGGCGTATTGTGCAGGCACGTGGCTCAGTAGGCATGGAGCCCAGAAGATGCGATGAAGTTGGAGCTGATGGGCTAACGGCAGCTAGCCTGCTAGTATAAGCGCGCATGCAAGCACATCATTGCCTGTGTATTTGGCACACGGCATTAGTCAAAGCTCATCGCGCTGGCCCTGTGTATCCTTTTACTATGTCAATCTTGCCAGATCTCCCCCATGGCTCAACAACGGAAAAGATCAGCAATCTCTCTTTTTATTGGTCCATACAGGCTCAGTCATGTTCTTTAGCTAGAGTAGCTGGCAGTCTTTAAGGTTGTATGTTTGCTCAACTCTCCATTTCTTCCTTGCCATTCTAGGCACATCAAGGGAATGTGTCAAAAGCTTGAAGACGTTTCACCCATGGATTTGTAGCAGCAATGACAAGCCCCTCTGCTTCCAGACATGGTAACAAGGAAACTTGACCGTCCTCTCGAGTGAGGGCAACAGCTGCCTGGCGAAACTGATCGGCCCTGACCCAGGCGTGACTTGTAGTTAACATTAATGTGTGTCTTCCAAGCAGGCGGGTCGACTGCTGCGTCTGCTGGTTAACTCAGTACAGTTTATGCCAACTAGAGTTGCAAATTGGGGTTCAAGGGTTAGTTAGTCGCTGGCCTGGTTGTTAGGCTGACTGGTGTGTGGCTGGTCACGCCAGCCAAGTAGTCGTCTGTGATGTCTGACATCAAAGTTTACAAGTTTAAGTTTGACCTTCAGCCAGGTAGTTTGACTGTTCAGGTTGCTGGTGAACACCAGCCATAAAAAAAAATCCATAAGCTCTGAAATAAAACGATAGGAATCATAGTTTGTTTCTGGAAAGAATTGAAGACATCTTCAGAACAAGCTTGGGAGAAATAAAAAGCTCCAGTCTGATTGACAGTAATTTTGTGTGCCAGTGATAAATCGTGAAACAAGTCTGCAAATTGGAGCCTCAACGAACACATTTGCATGCAAGGGCACAGAAAAAGAGCGTGCTTTTCATCTTGAATTGCCTGCAAGCCACACTTGTCACAGGTACCATCATGATGTTCCCAGCTTCTTGACTCGCAGCGCATGGGAATGTAACCTGAATGTGCCACGTTGCGCTGTGTTTGCTTGCCTAAATCCAGATGCAGATACCTCGGTACAGAAAAAGGCGGTCCACCAACAGTCACCGACGTAAGAGGCAAAGCAACCCAATTATGATATTTTGCTGCCTTGTCCTTCTGATCTACATTGCCTAGCTGGTTTGCCTGGTACCAGATACTTCTCAACCTCTTTCTCACATCGACAACAAATTGTGACTGTGGGATCGTTTGAAATGTTCTCACGCGATGCTGGAAATCACCGCTCGTTTCCAAACCCTGAAAAGCATCCAAGAACTCAGCACTCCAGCACTTCTTGTTGATAGTGCTCATCGCAATATCAGCCTTGAGGACTTTGGCTGACATCAAAGAGTAGCCTTTTTGGTGCCGCTGATAAAGAAATTAAGGCAGTCTACAGGCAGGGCATGCAGAATTCTACCTTTGAAGGTAAGGGGCCTTCACATAAATAGCCTGATATCATCAGTGATCACCACTTTTTTATGATAAAAAGGAATTAGAGTGGTAATACCATACCATGCAAAATAGACTGCCTGGCCTGATGAGGGCATCTCATCAAAGCGGGATTGTAAATTACTGGCAGTGTGAAGTAAGTTACAAGCTAGGGTTAATCGCCTGCCTGGTCGTCAGTCTGATAAGGCAGCGTGTAGTAAGGAGAGGTCCACTGGTGCACCAGGTGCAGGCATATGACTGTATGCACAGCCGGCCTTTCACTGATGCTGCTGGGCAACGTTGACCAGCATTCTGAGCAATACCTTCGGTTAACGAAAGGCTGCATTACAAGCGTGCTGATGTCAGCATCACGATGATCTATCAATTGTGGAAAAGAGCCCACCTGATGAACCTTACATAAGTGTACCTCGATAATTTAAGCACGGGCTTATCATGCTACTCGAAGGCTGGATCTGAGCTGTCAGATCGCGTGCTTAAAGAGGGATCGAGGGAGATTTGATTGATTTGATTGATTTGATTGATTATTAATATTTCATGTATAAACATTTTGTTTTATTCAAGTATCAACACCTTACCGATGGATTTTCAAGATCTATCCAGGAGGGACCCGGTTGGTCAGATCGGTCGAGAGAGCTTTTTTCAATTACACTCATATAGAAATCTATTTGTCATCCCGACCGTGACTCGTTAATTGTGTGCCTCGATCGGACCCGCGCCTCGAGCATGGGCAGCAGCTCGCACCCCCCTCATTCTGAGGATATCTCAATTCCTGATCATGAAGGTATAGGCTTGTAAGCACCAGTGATTAGATATCTGTGCTTGCCTCCAGCGATGCACTGCGCACGCGCTGCGCAGCGCTCCAGCATCATGATTGATCATGGTCAGTTGCCTCTTCTTCGCACTGATTTGTGACTCCTGCTGGCCTGTATCTTCAGGTTTTATGGACAAGCACAAATTCACTCCTCCCAGATGGCCTTTGCCCAGCACGTCAGGGCTCAAGCATCGCCATCTCCCTGCACCTGCAAGCTCGCATGCGCACTGCCTCGCGACCTCATCTATGCAATCAGACATCCAACAAAGCAATGAACTAGTAAATTATGGTGATTGCCTTCCTAGTAAGGCTCATGTGCCTCCACTTGCAAAGCTGCACGTGAAAGTTACCTGTGACCCCTTTGACTACTTGGATCCCTCCTCCCCAAGCCCTTTTGCCGGATGTGCCCCCCGTACCCCCTTCAAAGCAGCAACACATGCCATAGCACAGGCAATATTGCGCACCAATGGGCAGGTAAAATTGTGCAAGTCTGTCTGATCATGTGAAAAGCATGCTTTTTTGGAATGCTTTTGTGACTTTATAATTCTACTGCAAAATTGGTGTTGTTAGCACTTCATCTCTAGAGACGTAAACGTAAATGCTCTTTGCCATTGTCTTCACCTAAAACAGATTGGGCCAGAGGTCAAGGGCAGCCCCTGGCTTCAGAAGAAAAAATTGGCTGTACTTGGCTGCGCTGTAATTTGCCTGGCCATGGCAGTATTAGGTGGGTGATTTACATGATGGATCTCTTGGTTATGGCACGTGCCCTCTTCAAAATTTGTGGAGCCTAAAGACAGCACTTACAAAAATACCAAAAATACATGACCCCTAGGCGACACATTTGCAGCTCTAAACCAGTATGTCGCTGCACACTCAAACAAGCATCTCTCAGAACTGCTTTACTTAGTCATTGCATGAGGGATTAACCTGCACAATTTACCTTTGTCAAGTTGAAATTAATACTTGCAGTTGCTCTTCTGATACCAAGTAGGTCTGATGCTCACCACAAGTACGGGAGAGCCTGGCAACCCATAAAAAGTCACATAGCTGGAGGAGCATGTCTAGAATGTGCCAGCGGCAGAGCAAAAAACCATGCAATGCATATGCGCAACAGGTGCTCCAGGGCCTTTGATATTTGTGCCAGAAGGCAGCAGAGATGTGGGCATCGCTCTACAGGCATCTCTGGACTTCCTCTGGATGCAGGTACGCTTGGTGATCCTCCGAAATAGTTTGCTGGCTGGCAAAATCAAAATTATACATGTGATATGTTAGATGTAAGAGGTGTCACGCGGAGAGTATGCGGCATACCCTGCAGCAGCTGCAAATGAGCATGTAGTTGTGACACAAGGAAAACACAAGCAAAACAAACTACTTACACCCAGCCAACTACCACAACCGAATGCTTATGCATTTGCAGCATCAATTTGGTGCAGCATCAATCTGGCGTGACAGGCCCTGGCTTCTTGACAACTGCAGGAAATCGTTTTGTGCATAATGATGCTTGGCAGTGCCACTCAGCAATGCCATTGCTGTGCAGTGTACAGGAAGCCTGCGTATAATGCAAGCAGCCCCACTTACTGCTTAGTGATAATCAGAAGCCTCCATGATCAATTTGCGGCCTGCATTGAGCACCTGCGGTGTGGACTCGTGATTGCCTGAATGCCCCGGGCAAGAGCAGTTTTGGCGCTGTAGACTTGTGGCATCCTGCGCAGCCGGATGTGTCAGGACATGTTACGCAACACACCTGGCACGCTCGTGATGCAGGCACAGGCTCCTCAACCCATCCAGGGCAGCGCCTGGAGGGCAGATCTTCATGACACAGAGCCTAGCAGCAGACCACAGCACCACACATCAAGCCACGAGGCTGTTCACGCAGCGCACGCCACCAGAAGCGAAGGCCTCCACCATTCCCTGCCCCCCATGAGCCATGGTCCCCACTCTCTCCTCACGCATGACCAGCAGCTACACGCCTACAACACACATATTCTCCACCTCCCAGATGGCCTTCACGGACACAGCCACTTCATACAAGCTTTGCATGCGCACCATGGCGGCAAGAATGGCGGCATGGATGGGCATGGCAGTGATCAAGGGGACCTCAGAGAGCAAACAGGTGATTGGAACCAGTTGCAAAACTTTTGATTCAGCCAGAGCAAAATTCCAGAGTACTGAGGTACATGTGTGCCATTCTTGAGCGCACAGCTTGTGCACCATCATGATATGCAACTCTGAAATTACTCCCAATGCCCGTGGCACAGGCACAATTTACGCAGGTCACGTTTTGCTTTGAGGCACAAGGTTGATAATCTTGCAACTCTTGTTTGAAAGCAGGTGCAATGCTGATCAACCTGCCCGGGCCACCAACCCCGCCCCCTTGGGGGAGTACCGTCAACACTTCATGGACAACCTGTGTCTTATCGTGGATGCTACTGGACTTCAGATCTGGCCTCAGCCCTGAACAAAGCAACCTGACACTGTCGTTAATAAGGTCAGGATCTTACCTAATTGCATTCACTTGAATTATGCAATCATATAAGCCTTTACCTGAATGCAAGATTCACCAGTGTCTACAAGCTTAGGTGTGGCAAGTTTGAGAGGAGCCTATTCTAGAAATGATGCTGACATTGACAGCAAGCAATGGCAGAAGATACAAGTCTGCATTCGCATTTTGCTGTGTTCATTTCATTTGCTTCTGCTTTTCTGCAAGTCCTTTCTGGCTTTGGGCATGCTTTTTTTTCCAGGGAGCACAGCTTGGTTTTGGATTCCTTGCCTTGCACAGGACTGGTGCCTTGTACCTGATGCATTGCAATCTGAACATTGGCAGTAAAGAAAGCCCCATGTTCATGATCCCTGAGCTGGCTACGCATGCCTATCAGGTATGTCAACCTTGCATTCCATACATATGGATAGAGTCCATATGCAGGACCTTAGCAAAAATATGGATCTGGACACTGCACAGCAGGCTGAAATTGTAAACCACCACTAGGAAAGAGCCAGCCTCCTTGCCTAATTTTGTTTTCCGCCTAGCCCGCATTCAGCATTTGTGGCCAAAATCATAAATAGCCATGTCACATTTACCGGGCCATCGCTGTCCACGATCCCTTTGGCGACTTGCAGTCAGCAAGTTGCCCACGCTTGAGACCCCTAAATGTTTTGGCTCCTTGCTGCATGCAATTATTTTGATACTTGCTATGAATGATGCAAGTAGGACCAGGAGGAGACCGCAAGGAGCAAGATGCAGGCTTGGGTACTGACAGAGAAGTCTATAGGCGCAGATTTACTGGCCAGTGAGTATGCATATAGCTGCACGTGAATGGTGATGCGCTTTTCGTGAAGCTCACTTCATCAGCTATTTCTTCAAGATCTGTATAGATGTTAGGTTGAAATTTCCTGCTTTTTGAGAAAGACTGGGTTTTGATGCCCTGGAAACTGTTTTTCTGCAAAGCTGCCTGTGTCAGAGTTTCTTGGGGATGACTTGCAGACATACTGTTGTGATAACCAGTGTGACAAATCAAAATGAATGCAGTCCGACCTTCACTTTTGCATGGCCTTGCTCTCCCACTGCTGAAAAGCTGGTGGTACTCCACTCACGTTTGCTGTCTGTGCATGGAATAGCGTATGCTAAGTTTGAGCGAGTCTCCAGGTTGCAGCCATCATCAATGCCCTTTCATCTAACCCTTGTATTTTTGTATGACATGTTCATGAACTATCTAGCTTGCACATGTGCAGGTGTCGCTGCTGCTTTGGCAGCCTCAAGCTTGGCATTGGAGGAAACAGAGCCCATAATCTCTCGTGAAGCGAGGCAGCATGCCACCTACTTGTGAGTGACCAGAGCGATCATATTTTGTCCATTAGAGTCATTACCACTGAGTCAAGGCACTGTTCAACACAGATCTGTGTCAATAAGCAACGTGTGCTGGTTCACCAAAATGGCCTTACCACTGTACTGCTCATGTTTTGCTAATTCCCTTACCTCTAACTTCAAAAAGTCTGTCGTGGTCATTGGCTAAGTTTTCGTGTTTTCCTTACACCCCATCTGGTGATTGCTATCAGAATAAGCAAGCAAACTATCTCCGTGCTCCTCTCTATGCTGCTTACCCTTATGCTATGAGCATTACAAAAGAAATTGGACATGGTAATAATTTGTTGGCTGCACAAGTGGGCCTTTTGCCAAAGCAAACACACTGCCAGTCGTCTGGTTTGCAAAAACTTTGGAATGGAGTATAAAGCACTTTTGCAAACTCAAATAGCGTTTTGATCTTAATCTGCATGGTATTCGCTGAAACTTTAGATCAACTGAATACAAACCCAGCGAGCACAAATAACGAGTAACATAGGCCTCTTGTAGTACGCATGAACAAATTAGGGTGCCAGTGCAATCCAGAAGGAATGACAGACCACAGCAGCATTTAAACCACACTGTTGAAAAGTACATGAACATGTTGGTTAACATTTAATAATTAATACATGAACTCGATCCTCTTGGCCATGCATTTTCCAATTGGATTAATGCGGGGTTGGTTGAGGGCCCAGGTAAGAAGCCTTAAGACCCTTTGAAAGAACATATTGTTGCGTGGTACAGTCTTTTTTCCAATCTTCTGTGGTATGTGAATACAATGACCTTTGATGGTGGAGCATCACAATATGAAAAGTCTTCATATCCTTGAGGTATTAGTACTGTTCACACAAGCCAATGACTGCCATAATTCACACAGTGCTTGCAGGCATGACCTCTGAGCCCTACAATCATAATTGCTAAAATTAGACTCAGCATGCCAAGCCCTTGTCTTGAATAAGGGACGCATGATTTCTGCTTCACAAGTAAAAAAACATTAATGGCTTCACTTATGCAGGTACTCGTTTGCTACGTCTTACTCAGAGAGGCCTAGATCATACTGCGAGTATGTGCCTTGTGGCAGTAGACATGAACCGCCCAGCAGCGAGTCTCAGGACTTGTATTACACTGAGGGTAACTCCAGACCTGCAAATCAGCCGACAGGCACAGGCGCTGACCTGCAGCACTGTGAGAGAGGCCTGGGCAACAATGGCAGTGTTGGCGGCAACAAAAGGGGAATGATGGAGATGGACCATGTTCAGGGACTTGCAGGCGGCGCCTTCTGCATCCAAGTGTCTGGCCATTTTCAAGAATCAGTGGACGCTAATGGCAACCACACACCCTCACACATAGACACCCGCATCAAAGTAAGGACACAAGCGTGTATACCAGCGAGCTAGAGCTCTTTAGGCGTCCAAGCATTTGCATCCCCCCCCCATGTCATTCATTTGGCAGTGACACTCATAGTCTAAAAAGATTTCCTCTGCTTCAATTTAAGGTTCCCAAGATCTATATCACGTGCAGGACGCAGTGGTGTTGAGTTTATATGACAACTTAGCGTGGGCATCTGTCTGGATGTACAGGTAAGGATAGGTACGGCAACCTTGATGAAATGGTAGAATGCCTGGCAAGTTTGCACATGGAATAGGGGTAGTGCAGCATGAGCATTAGTTATTATCATGATGTGCACGTTGCAAACATTCCAAAAAAGGCCAGTGTTCCTCAAAATGTTGAGATTGCTTGCAAAATTTAGGCTTCTGCTGAATCTGCTGACAAAAGACTAATTTATGCACAAGCAACGGGCAAAGAGCCTTTTACTGCCTGCGCGCAGGCTTACAATTGATGTCCATTTTTTATCTGAATCACACAACTACATTGAGAGACATTACATGGTAAGGGGACATTCTTGTGGGATATGTTTAAGCTTTATTCTGTTAGTGTCACTTAACATAGCAGCCGGTCCAGCTTTTGACCAAGGTGCATTGTGACTTGACGTGAAAACACAATGCACCTTAGTCAAAAGCTCAAAGGTGCCATAATAGCCCACCCTCCTACACTATCATGGTCATGCTACGACGCTTTGGCTGGTGTGCAGTAGTCTCTCAATAATACAGGCTCATTGAGAAAGGAAATCAAGGAACGTATGTGGTGTGCATGCCAGCACCGAAGTAACAGTCAACTGATTAGCTTGCAGAATAAGTCCAGACACTGGCATAGCGGAGTGGCATTGACAGGAAGTCCAGACTCTTTGGAATGAAGCTTGCACACTTTTTTTGTGTGGAGCTCAGGAGGAGACAAGGAGGGGCATGCTTCCAGCGTTTTCAATGGAGAATGTAGCTCCTGCTGTTGATTTGCAACTCAGCAAGGTATGCTCCTAACGTGATATGGTATACGCCTTTACTCCTGACTTGCTTGTTTTTGAAGCTGTTGCACAAGCCTATAGCCTGCAAAGAGGTTCATTAAATTGCTCATTTACAGGGCATTCAGCTAAGGGAGCTCTACTAAACACGAAACTTGGATTTCAAGGAATTCGATTCTCAAATCTCATCACGATTTATCAATACTGTGCTATGTAGCTTACACCAGGGACATTACAACGTAGACGCTTGACTGCCCACCTTCACCACTGGCTACCTGCAACAAATTATAAGTCTAAGGTGATTTGCAATTTGCCAGCCTAGTCTTTTAATTGTGAAGGCTGAGTTTGCGTTCTCAGAGGGATCGCTGCTTGCAATCCTGTGAAGAGGGATATCTGAAATAGCTTACAACTGGAAGAACCGCCAGTAGCCATTGTTAAGTGTGAAAGTGACACCTGAATCCAGCATTCCGAAAAAAGGTTTGCGCCAACAGAACTAAGTGTCATGACGTGCTTCTTTTTCTTCTTATTTTTAAGTCATGATAAAAAACATTTCAATCAAGATCAGGACATGCTTAATTGAGCACAGTACATTATGTCTGCTGGCATTTCTTGGTACACACAAGATAACTTTACTTAACTTGCAGGATAATTATAGTGACCAGCAATCATCCATTCAAGCAGCATTTCTTGCACTAGCTTATGAAGGTGAGTCTTAGAACTTATAGCAAAAGCTGCATGTGCACAATGGCAGTTCTTGGTGCATGTGCCTGACCTGAGGTCAAAAGGCAGAAATAAGATATACTTAACACCCAATACCTTGAACACAACTGTTTATTCCCACTGGGCATCCCTTGCTTGGAATATACAGCAAGCAAACTGCCTGTCTGCTGGCTTTATGTGGCTTGCTTTTAGAACTTTGAGCATGTACAGCAGGCAAAGCTCACATCTTACTGAAAGCTATTCTATGAGGAGATATTGATGGTGGTACCAAGGTAATCCCAACTTGTGGCCATCATCTGCTGAAATAATTCTATGCTTTTCAGGAGAAGTCGGTGCCACTGCTCGCAGGGGCATCACCCACCAAAGGGGGCTCCCCTTTTGCAGCTGCACATGTCTGCCAAGCTCTTGATTTTGCCACAAAGCAAGCAGCTCTGACAAGCGCTGATCCAGGCAAGAAGCGTATGCAGCATGAGGACCCAGTGCTTCTGGCAGGTAACCACAAACATAAAAAACTTGTAAGGACTGGCTTTCGCGCATGACATCACTTTGAAATTTTTCTGCAACTTATTTACTGGGATGGCAGGGTTGTGCCAAAAAAACAATTTGCCATGTCTGGATAAAATGCAGGTTGTCTTGGTGCTCTACTGCATGCTCATCCAAATTTTAAGGCCAACCTCAAAGCGTGTTATGAAGACATGGAACTATGAGCTCATTAATGATATCGCAATCCAGATTTTGATTTTGTCTTTATTGCACCCGCTGGAAGTTGAACACCTTTTTCCGCAATTTTGCTGTTAACTTTAGTGAATAGGATCATTCAAGCTGCCTGCCTAGTGCATGCTCTGAGACACACACACACAGAGAGAGAGAGAGAGAGAGAGAGAGAGAGAGAGAAAGCACAAGTTTGATGCGGTGAAAGGAAAAAATACGCAATCTTAGGCGCCTAGCATTAACCCACTGGTAGGCCCGCAGAAGTCACAGTTCCCGTCAGGTTGTTTTGTGACCTCAGTCACCTTTATTGTAGAGTTGCAAGTAAGAGTATTGAATTTTAGCATGCTAACCTAAGGACCCTCCCTCACTTCATTGATGCAGGGAGTGTTTGACTGCCGACTTGTTCATAGGTGGTACCTTTTCTTTCACCCAAATGGCAAATGGCCATCTAGTCCATGACAATCTCCCTTTTGATGCATCATTTTGCTCTCGTTGGCCTGCATGAATCAGAGTCAATTTAAGCCTCTTCTGAGTGACGTATTTGCGGATCAGTGGCAGCATGCCCAAGGGAAATTCTACTTGCATTAATCTGCAATTTCAATGTTGCTAAGTTCAAATTGAGGCCCTAGCCAAGGTCAACATGCGGTGGCTTGCAGTCTACAGTCCTTGATCTGATTTGAGAGCCTCAAGCAATAAATTTCAAGCTTCCTAAGAACAGTTGAAAAGTCAGAAATGTCAGAAATATCTTCTAATGTTTTCAATAATTATTTGTCTGGGTTGCTATGGTTTGCAGCCTGTACTTCAACGTAGTACAACGTGCACTTGCAAGAAAGAGATAAGAAAGACAGGACATTATGGACTTCTTTTTGGCTGGCGAAGACCAGCAACAAAACAATCAGCCTAACGACCAGGCTGGCGGTCAACCCTAACTTGTAACTTGTAAGAAAGAAAGCAGGACAACTGCGTCTTGCTTGTACTACATGCCACTACAGGCCACTGACAGCCTCTCATCTCTCCACCAAATCAGGAAACACTTGTTGTACTCTGAGCTTCACCGCCACCACGTGCACGGGGATATTTTGAAGATACTCATGCAAATTATCCGCAACTCACCAAATCCTGTGCACCTATTTAAAGTCAAATCTCACGCCGGTATTGCTGGTAATGAGTGTGCGGATGCTGTGGCCAAGTATCAAGCAACTCAAGTCAACGCAAATCTTGCAGACACAGGGATGCCATGCACTGGCATTAATGGCAACCCTTTTCATAACATAACCTGGCTTGCATACGAAGAGGACATCCCCTCTGTTTCAACATCCTCAAGGCCCTCCAACCTACCTACCCCAAAGCTCACTTATTTTTCAAATCTCTATGATTTGCACTGCAAACATAAACTTGGACACGCAAACCTTTCAACTTGTCACTCCTCATGTTACAAAGTTTTACTTCCCTTGGCCCACAAAAACATCACCAACGCCTTCTAGACAATGTTCAATCTGCCCTTCAAGATGAATAAATACATTGTCCACTACCGCACAGGAACCCTTTTCAATCAGAAGCATGCTGTTCGATTTAAGACCTCAACCAGTCTTCTATGCCCCCTCTGTCATCACCCAGACAGTGCCCTACACATTTTATCAGGTTCTCAACACCATATTATCTCTGGTATGATTACTGAACGCCACAACATTGCATGTAGACTCATCATGAAAGCTATAGAAGCAGGCTTCTTGAGGGGATGTTTTGCTTAAATGGATATTGGCAGCGAAGACCGCTTAGCCTTACAAACCCTACAAATCCCCGTAGGATCTACCAAAGGTTGGTAGACGGTTGGTAGAACCGTCCCAGAATGGCTCTTCCCTTGCCAGTTTCCTTCTAAGCAAAGACTTACTACAAGTAAGGTAGTACCAGCCGCCCAGATGCTATACTAGTAACTGACACGCCTACGAAGAAAGCAAAAAAATTACCAGATGTCCACCCTAGATATGCATTACTAATTCTTAGTAAGAAGTAGGACAGGGTGCAGAGGGGATAGGGGGCTCTCAGCAACAGCACCAGCCTGCCCGCCTTCGTCCAGGGTCCGGAACCCTAACTCTTACCCAAGCAGCGGCACATCCATCTTGTGGAGGTCAAGTACTGTGAAGATATCAGGCCTAAAAGCCAGCTTGAAGCAGCTCACCACCAGCACGGCGTGCTCTGTCAACACCTTCGCCGAGCTGCGGCCAATGTTAGCCTCCACACTATGCTTTTGGGAGTGGGAGGTACCATCTACAGCCCCTTTAGTTTAGAGCCTCTGAAACGTCTTGGTCTTGATCCTCAGAAAGCCACCAAGCTTGCTGTGAAGCTTCATGCTCATTTGGTTCAGTATGCTCGTAAACTCAATAGTACCAGACCCGCTCTTGAGAAAACTTTTGCTACAAATCATCATCAAGACCGTCTTGTCTTGGTCACCAGGACTCCATGGTAGCCCCCCACCATTAGCTTGGACATCAGGGGGATTCCGGGTGGACATCCCTCCTTCACGCTGGGAGACTGCCGCCACCAAATCAGACTCTGAGTCCTGGGATGGCCATGATATATTTTTAGCAAACGTACACCGTGTGCACCATGTACACCATACTTAAGAGTTCTGATACCTCTATCCTTTCATATATAATCTCTCTCTCTCTCTCTCTCTCTCTCTCTCTCTCTCTCTCTCTCTC
>LKMJ01001345.1_pt1 | contig 21532 bp, 21 predicted proteins | sample 643391 | NCBI WGS metagenome assembly LKMJ01 (sample SAMN04112250, study PRJNA286221) | soda lake metagenome | biome: soda lake; feature: Kulunda Steppe; material: water; isolation source: sample PL-Br10 brine of Picturesque Lake | place: Russia: Kulunda steppe | collected 2010-07
ACGAGACCGAGTCCCGACTCGTCGCCGACTGTTATGCCCTCTCCGACGACGCGACGAGCACCCGCAAGGACGACGAGATTATTCACGGCTTCGCCGATCGGCTGGCCGGCCAGTTCGACGAGGAGACCGAGACGGACCACCGCCACCGGCTCACCCGCGATCGGCTTCGGGAGTTCGTCGATCGGGCTGCAGACCTGACCGAGGAGTACGACGACGTAGCGTTCGGCGAGACGGCACGCGAAAACGTCACTACGGCCATCTGGGACGTAATGGCGACGGTGCCGGACGATCCGCCACTGGTTCGGGAACTCGACGGCGATCGAGATGCTACGAGCGAACTCGTCGAGGCGATGCGTGCGACAGACATCATGGCACCGCCAACACGGTGTCTTGCACCGATCACCGACGACCTCATTCTGGCCGGGCTGAAAAAGGAGTTCGACGCCGATTTCTACTCGGCGGCGACCCGTGATGCCGAGGTATCTGGCGGCGATCCGTTCATCGTCGAGGCCGGAATTGCCTACGGCGGCGAGATCGGTGCCGAGGGGAGTGCGGACGTGATGCGGTTTGCAAACCGCGTCCCGCTGGTCTACCAGCGCGGTGCGTGTGCAACGACTGATGTCGTCAAACAGATCGGCTGGCGAAACTACGGACTTGACCAGCCCGGCGGCTCCGGGCTGCCGAACGGCCCCGCCGTCATCATGGTTCACGTCGCCTCGACGAACGTCCCCTTTACCAGCGAATCCAAAGACGCCGTCGCGAACGTCCCCGAGATCGAAGACGAGATCGAACTCGCCATCCGCGAGGCCGCCCGCGAGTTGAAAAGCTATCTCAACAAGCGCCGATCGATGCAAAAACGCCGGAAGAAACAGAACGTCCTCGGAAAGATCCTCCCTGAGATGGCTGAAAAGGTCGCTGAAGTCACCGACCGCGACGAGCCGAACATCGACGATGCGATCGCCCGGATTATGAACAACGTCCTCGTCGAACGCCAACTCGAGTCGAACGGCGACGAACAGGCCGTCTCGATCGTCGTCGAGAACCACTCGGGGACAGCCGAATCACTCGAACTGACCGACATCGTCTCCGCCGAACCAACGGCGCTGCCCGACGATGCAACGGTCGTCGAGATGGACGGCGAGTGGTTCGTCAAGTGGGACATCGAGGTGTCGAGCGACGACGAGGCAACCCTCGACTATACCGTTCCCGACGGCACGACGTTCGATCTCGACGTGACTGGTGTGGAGAGCGAGAAACTCACAGTTACTGATTCCCAATGAGCACAGAAACCAACGCAGACGCCAGAGAGCAGCTAATCGACCTCGCCGCACAGTTTTACGATCAGTTCGAACTCGGTGAAATCCCGCATATGTCCGTGCCAACGCGGACGAAAGCCAACATCGAATACGACGAGGACAAAAACGTCTGGGTGTACGGCGATCGGGAGTCGAAACGATCGGCAAACTCCGTTCGCGGGGCCCGAAAGCTGCTGAAAGCCGTCTACACGATCGAGTTTCTCGCGAATCAGCTCGACGAAGACCGCTCCTCGACCCTGCGTGAGCTGTACTATCTCTCCGAAAGCTGGGATAACACGGAAGCACAGTTCGGCGATCAGGACGAGTCGAATCAGCTGATCGAGGACTTAGAGATCGTCTCCGGAGTGACCCGTGAGGACTTTCATATGCGCCCAGAGGAGTCCGGAGCGACGATCATGGGGCCACTGCATCTGCGCGAGCAGACCCGCCGGGGCGAACGCGAGATTCACTGTCAGAAAGACGTCGGCGAGGGTGGCTATCAGATCCCGAACAACCCGGATACGATCGAGTTTCTGGACAACGATGCCGACTTCATTCTCGCTGTCGAGACCGGTGGCATGCGCGATCGGCTCGTTGAGAACGGCTTCGACGACGAGTACAACGCCCTGGTCGTCCATCTCAAAGGCCAGCCCGCGCGGGCGACCCGCCGGATCACCAAGCGACTCCACGACGAACTCGACCTGCCGGTGACGGTTTTCGCTGACGGTGACCCGTGGTCGTATCGCATCTACGGCTCGATCGCATACGGCTCGATCAAATCCGCTCATCTCTCGGAGTATCTCGCGACCCCTGAGGCCCAGTACATCGGCATCCAGCCGGCCGATATCATCGAGTACGACCTGCCAACCGATCCGCTCAGTGACTCGGATATCAACGCCCTAGAGAGCGAGCTTGAGGACCCGCGCTTCCAGACCGACTACTGGGAAGAACAGATCGAACTCCAACTCGAGATCGGCAAAAAGTCCGAACAGCAGTCGCTTGCCGCCCGTGGGCTTGATTTCGTGACGGAAACGTATCTCCCAGAACGGCTCAGCGAGATGGGCGTACTGTAGCCGATCGAGCCGCGGTTCTGGGAATCGACCAGAGGCGGTTGCGGGTGGCAATAAGCCAAGAGCCTGGTACCGTCCTACGCGTCGAGTGATGAATTGAACCGATACCCGCGACCTGTCGGCCCAGCAGTGCAGGTGGGAAGCCACTAGTAGTGGGTCAACTGTGGGGACTTGTGCGTTCCAGATCATCACATTAACTGTCGCGCTTTATTGCTTACTGCTCACGGCGCAGTTCAACAATGAACATGCAGCCTTCGGGCTCGTTGTCTTCAACCCAGACAGCACCTCCGTAGTGGTCAACGAGTGTCTGGACGAGAGACAGCCCTATTCCGGTCCCCTCGCTGTCGAGGCCTTTTTCACCCTCTTGGAAGATCTGGTCTTTTTGTTCGTCGGGGATCCCCGGTCCGTTGTCTTCAATCCGAACCCGAGCTACCTCCTCGTGAGTCGTCACCGAAACGGTGACTTCGGGAAGTTTCTTGTCGTTGTGAACGATAGCATTGTTCAACAAGTTCCGGAACACCGAATCCAGCATTTCATCAGCTAGCACCGCTACGTCCGGGAGTGTCTTTTTGACGGAGACGAGGGCGCGTTCGTGGTTCTCTCGTATGTGGTCTATCTGTGCTTCGAGGACGGGTCGGAAATTCACCGGCGTCGGGTCGGTCTCCGAGTTGAGCATCGCCTCGGTGATTTCGCCAGCAGTCTGGGTAATCTCGACGGCTTCACGACCCGCCCCGAGAATCTGTCGAAGAGACTTCTCACCGCCGTCCTCGATGTATTCCTCGAGCATCTCACCATAGGCGAGCACAATCTGGAGTTCGTTGCGGACATCGTGACGAACGATCTGGTTAAGTATCTTCAGATTGTCACGCTGCTCTTCAAGAGTCCGTTCGTATTCCTTGCGTTCGGTAACGTCGCGGCTGTTCACGACTAATCCTTCGATGAGGTCGTCCGCAAGCTGGTTTTGTATTGTCGACTCGATCCAACACCATGATCCGTCCGCTCGGCGGAACTTGGTGTGGACCGTCTGGGACTCGTCAGGATGTTCAATGACGCGTTTAATAGCTTCCTCGACGGCCGTTTGCCCCGTGGAATCCTGATATTCGAATCCAATCTGGCCGACGAGGTCTTCAGGATCGTATCCGAGCACACGCTGAACCGAGGGGGCCACGTACGTAATCTCCCCCTCAGGAGTGCACACAGTCGCTATATCACCGAACGTATTGATTATCCGTTCATAATATTCGAGTTCGCGCTGATGCTGTTTTTGTTTGGTGATGTCTGTCGAGACGCCACAGACACCTGTGATCTCCCCGTCGTAATACACCGGTGATTTTCGGGTGAGCCGGACGGTGTTCCCTGTGGCTGTTGGGACCTCCTCTTCGAGTTCAACCAACTCACCGCTCTCGATAACCCGCTTGTCGCCTTGTTTCGCACTTTTCGCGGCCTCTGGCGGGAAGAGGTCGTCATCTGTGACCCCGACAAAATCCCTGTCGTCTAGATCGAGGAGTTCTCGGCACGCCCGATTCATCAGCAGGTACTGGCCGTCGACATCTTTCAGAAATACCGCCGAAGACATGGTTTCTAGAACGGTTTCGAACTGGCGAGCGAGTCGTCGTAGCTTCTGTTGTTGTTCTGTTTGCTCTGTGATGTCCCTAGCGACGCCGATGATCTGGGTTATCTGCCCGCTGTCGGTAATCGGGGTGAGTTTCGTCTGCCAGTGACTGGCTCCAGCGGGGAATTCGAGTGTCTCTTCGTACTGGATCGTGTCTCCCTGTTCGACACAGCGGCAGTAATTTGCTTCGACAGCCGCCCCCTGTTCGTCGCCGAGCAGTTCTCGTGGTGTCTGTCCACGTAATTTGTCCGTGGAAAGACCAGTCAGCTGTTGGTAGGAAGGGTTGGCTCGTCGGAAAGTGAATGTGTAGTCGTCGTCCGTCTGCTCGACCTCGATAAAAAAGACTGCATCCACCATTTCGCGGACGATTGCCTCGTAGACACTCTCCGACTCACTACCAACCGCTTGAAAACTCTCTGTAGCATCTGCCTTAGCGTCCTCGTCCACCATGTTCGTCTTGGGAAAGAAAGGGAATGCCACTAATTAGTTATTGTGGCCTAATTCGGTAGCACGCCCTGTCAATACCGTAAGAGAGCGCACAAAATCCAACAATTGGTTGCCATAACAGCTACGTGGTTCACGACTACTACCCACCACAGCGGTGCACGCTCTGTATCTTACAAGACATTTCTGTCAGAATTTGGTAGTAACTATCCGATGATTGAGGGGGTAACTCACAGATAGAGGAGTGAAGGACCCCTAGTAGCGTCCCACGCCTCGACGTGTGAGGGGACTAGTCTGTCTGGACGCCGGTTGCGGAGTGTGGAGCGTGTGCCGATCGACGCTGTTCGAGCGTCCGGATCTCGAACTCGTTTGCGATCGCCGAAACGCCCAGCGCAGCGCCGAGCAGCGCGGTTGGAACGCCGGTCTCGGAGGCGATTTGGAGAGTTCCCGAGGCAAGTTGGATACCTCCGGAGGCGAGCAGTGCGACCGCAAAGAGGGACTTGATGAACTGTCCCTGTCGCATCCCGCCGCTCGTGATGCTCCCGATTACGAGTTGCAGTTTGGCAGGGTGGTCGACCGTGGGCAACGGCTTTGCGCCCAACAGTGAGACCGTGCCGATCGCGATCGCAACGCCCGTATCGTGACTCAACGGCCCGTTGAGCAGGATAGAGGCGATGGCGAGTGCGACGCCGACGAGGTGGACGTATGCGGTGGGGCGGAGAGAGCGACTCATCGATCGGTGTCAGCGGTCCCAGTGTGAATTGCGTGGCCCACAGTGGCCAGCAGTCGATCGTCGCCGGGGTCGCCAAGCAGTGTCACGCCGAATCCGGGGCCGTCTTCGAAGTTACCCGTCGGAACCGCGATCGCTGAAAGATCGAGGAGATTCACGTAGTCGGTGTAGTAGCCGAGCTTCGAATTTCGTTCGATCGGTTGGTCGCGGATTTCCGAGACGGTGTAGACCGTTCCGGTTGTCGGTGTCATCACGATATCGATGTCGTGGTTCGCAAAGAGCTGCTCTCGCTGGCGTTTGAGCCGTTCAAGCGTGTGAAACGAGTTGAACGTCTCGACGGCGGAGTACTCACGCCCGCCGGCCAAAATCTCTCTGACGACGGGATGGATCTCCTCGGGCTGTGCGGCGACGAACTCCTCGACGGCGGCCAGTCGTTCGGCAACCCACGGGCCACCGTACAGGAGGGCTGCGGTCTCGGTGAAGACGTCGAAATCGATCGGTACCACGTCGCCGAACGTCTCGCGAGCGGTCTCGACGGCATCCTGATAGAGCGCCGCGGCCTCCTCATCGCCGAAGAATTCGAGCGACGCAGAATCGGGAACGCCGACCGTGAGCGATCGATCGGCCAGCGGTTGTCCGGCGTCGGCGTCAGTTTCGAGCGATCGATCGGGCCGGGAGTATGGGTCTGCTGGATCGTATCCCGCGCCAGTCCGTGTGACTTGGACGGCGTCCGCACAGGAGTGGGCGAACACCGATACGCAGTCTAAGCTCTCACACGCTGGCACGACGCCCGTGGTACTCACCAGACCGCGGCTTGGTTTCAGTCCGACGAGCCCGTTGAACGCGGCCGGCACGCGACCCGAGCCGGCGGTATCAGTTCCCAGTGCGAACGCAACGTGATTCCGGGCAACGGCAACAGCCGATCCCGAGCTCGAACCACCGCTGATGTACGAGTCGTTGTAGACGTTCCGGCAGACGCCGTAGGGACTTCGCGTTCCGACGAGCCCCGAGGCGAACTGATCCATGTTCGTTTTTCCGATCAACAACGCGCCGGCGTCGATGAGGTTTTTGACGACGGTGGCATGTTCATCGGGGTGATACGCATACGCGGGACAGCCGGCAGTGGTCGGGAGCCCCGCGTAGTCGATATTGTCTTTGACCGCAAAGGGCACGCCGTGTAACGGGTTCGACTCCGGTTCACCGAGTGCGTTCGCATCGGCGATGACCGCGTCCTTGTCGCGAACGTCTATCCACGCGTTCGTCTCGTCAGTTGCGATCCGATCGTAGACGAGTTCGACTGTTTCTTCGGGTGTCTGGGCTCCAGTTCGGTACGCGTTCAGTAGGGTAGTAATATTCATTGGTTGATGTGATACAACGCTGTTATAACCTGTTCGTTATGACCGAGACGACCGGCCGTGACTGGGTGGGGTCTCCGTACTGCGGGGAGAACCGAGTGAGGACGGGTGTGTGGCTCATCTGCCACTCCACTGCGTGTGAATTTCGTCGCCGATCGCTGCAATCTGCATGTCGTCGAACGCTTCGCCGATGACGCTGACGCTGAACGTCGGTCCAGCATCGTACCTGCCCGTCGGAACCGAAACTGCTGAGAGATCGAGGAGATTGACGAAGTTGGTGTAGTAGCCCAGTTCGCTGTTTATTTCGAGTGGATGGAGTTGCTCGCCCTCGATAGTGTATATCGTCCCGATCGTCGGAACGACCAGCGCATCGATCTGTTCGAAGACGGTTGTCGCTTGCGTTCGCAGTTGTTCTAGTCGGTGAAACGCCTCGAACGCATCAGACGCGGAGTACATCTCTCCATCACGAATAATTCCCCGAACCGTGAGATCGATATCGTCCGGGTGGGTCTTGATGAACTCGCCGACAGTCGTGAGCCGTTCAGCAACCCACGGGCCGTTGTACAGGAGGTCGGCAGCCTCCGCGAAGATCGAGAAATCGATCGGCGTGACGGCACCAAACGACGCTTCGAGCTCAGTTACCACGTCGGCGAACAATTCGCTGGCCTCGTCGTTTCGAAAGAACTCAAGACCGTCTTCGTCAGGGATGCCGATCCGAAGCTGGTCGGTGTCGATATCGACTGGGTCGAGACGACCATCCGACGGACGCGAGTACGGGTCGTCGGGGTCGTATCCGGCACCGATCCGTTCGACGAGAACGGCATCTTCGATCGTGTGGGCGAGCACGGACACACACGAAAGGCTTGCACAGCCGGGGACGACTCCACTGTTGCTGAGTACACCTTTCGTTGGTTTCAGCCCGATCAGACCGTTGAGTGCTGCGGGGACACGGCCGGAGCCGGCTGTATCGGTTCCGAGTGCGAACGAAACGTGGCCGTTGGCGACGGCGATCGCCGAGCCACTCGATGAGCCACCCGAAATGAAATCGGGGTTGTAGACGTTTTTGCAGACGCCGTACGGACTCCGGGTTCCAACAAGGCCTGTCGCAAACTGGTCCATATTGGTCTTGCCGATGAGCAGTGCTCCGGCGTCGATCAACGCGTCGACGACAGTCGCGCTCTGATCCGGTTTGTACGTGTAGGCTGGACAGCCAGCACTGGTGGGCAGTCCGACGTAATCGATGTTATCTTTCACTGCGAAGGGGATACCATACAGCGGTTTCTCCTCGATCGAGACGTCAGCCAGTGCGGTTGCATCCGCGATCACGTCTGCCTGATCCCGAGTCGCGATCCAAGCGTTCGTATCGTCGGTCCCAAGCTGGTAGAACACCTCCTGAACGACTGCTTTCGGAGTCGTTTCGGACCGGCGATATCGCTCACGCAGTTCGGTTACGCCCAACCCGGTGAGTTGTGTTGTCATGGTGGAGTGAAGGGGGTGTCGGAATAGCCCTGTTTCGATCACGTCAGTACGTATGATCGCGGAGACGCTCTTCGCGACAGAGACGCTGTGTATGATCGTACTTTGTATCAGTCATCAGCCTCGATAGTTTCGGACGGTTTCTCGGGTCCAGAGAGCATGTCGTTCACGTTGAACGGGGGCTCTTCTGGAAGCACGATGTTCAGGATAAGCGCAGTGGCCGTCCCAGCCGCAAGCGCCGAGCCGAAGATGACCTGAATGTCGCTTGGCAGTTGTTCGATCGCTTCGGGGCGAATTTCGACGCCCAGTCCGACCAGCAACGACGTGCCGACGACGATCATGTTTCTGAGATTCAGATCGACGTTTTCGACGATGATCTTGATTCCAAGTGCCAGAATCATCCCGAACAGTACAATCGTCGCACCGCCGAGGACGGCCGTCGGAGTGATGCTGAAGATTGCACCGACCTTGGGACTCAGCCCCATCAGGATGAGGATAACGCCACCAATGCCGACGACAAACCGGCTCAGCACACCCGTGTAACTGACCATTCCGACGTTTCCGGAGAACGACGTGTTCGGGAACATCCCAACGACACCGGCGAGTGCACTCAGCACACCGTCAGCGATCAGCCCACCTTTTACTTCGTCGTCGCTGGGATTCCGATCGGCTGCCTGGGTAATCCCGTTGATATCGCCGATCGTTTCGACGGCGACGATAATATAGATGAACAGGAGTGTCAGGATTGCGGTTACGTTTATTTCGAACCCGTGGGGCATCAGCGTGGGGAGTGCAACCCAACTCGCTTCGGAAACAGGGGTGAAATCGACCAACCCCATCGGAATCGCAACGATGTATCCGACGGCGAGTCCGATCAAAATGCTGGCAGCGCGCATGACACCACTGAAAAACTGGTTGAAAAACACGGCGACGACGAGGACGAGCATGCCGAGCCCGAGGTTGGTCAAACTCCCGTATCCATCAGCGCCGGGACCGTCAGCTGCACCCGCAAAGTAGTCGATCCCAACGGGTGCCAGCGACAACCCGATGAGCGTGACCACGATCCCGCCGAGAAGCGGCGGAAAGAGCCGTCTGAATTTGTCGAAGTGGTAGCCGACGACGATTTCGATCGGTGCAGCGATGATAATCGCCGTAAACATCGCTGCGAGACCGAACTCGCCGGCGATAATTATCAGCGGCGCAATAAACGACGCACTCGTTCCCATAACGATCGGGAGCTTTGCTCCAACGGGGAATCCGAACCGGCCACCGAACGGATAACACTGGACGATCGTTCCGATGCCAGCGACTAGAAGCGCCATCTGAATGATGTACGCCTGTCCAGAGCCGACCGTGAGGCCAATGCCACCCGCGATAACGATCGCGAGTGACAGGTTTATTACGATCATGAACATGACGTGCTGGACCCCCATCGGTATCGCTTCGCGAAGCGGTGGGCGGTCATCAAGCCCGTATACGATGCTACTATTTTCGTCTGGCTGTCCGGTTGCCATACCTCGCTGAATCCACTCATCAGGTATAACGCTTGTCCAGATAGAGATTATATATCCCAGTCAATAATAGGCCCGTACACACAGAGTTGGACAAGTAGACACTTTTTGGCTGTTCAACCACCGATATACCCATACGTGAAAACCGAGACGCTTGACATGTTCTCTCACCCGTTATGATCTACAGTTCCATCCGAAAATAACGCGGTATAATTTCAGATGCTACGATTCTGCTTCCGTGGGCAGTGTCTCCTGGGCGGGATTACTGTTTTCTACTTCCGTCGTCTCGGTCTGCTCGCCGCTGTCATCAGCCGGTTTCGGCATCTCCGTCTGATCGCTGCTATCGTCAGTCGGCTCCGATATCTCCGTCTGATCGTTACTGTCGTCAGTCGGTTCCGACGTATCTACCTGTTCACCGTTGGCACACGCCTTGCAGTAGTAGTTCTCACCTGATTCCGTCGACAGCGGAAGCCCAAACAGACACTGATCTCTGTAGTAGGTCCGCTTGATACCGGGGTCAACCGGCTCTGTACACGCCGAACAGGGCTGGTCGGGGTCGGCGACGGTTCGTTCGTCGACCGAGTGAGCCTCCCCAAACGTCGACAGTGGGTAGCGACGATCGGTTCGCTCGGTGACCGATGGCATCATTGCGGTCCCAGCGACTGCAGCGAGACCGGCAAGCACGATGAACGCGCCTGTCACCATCGTCGACGAGACGAGCGTTCCAGCCGCAAACAGTGCAACAGCGAGCAGCCAGTAGACACCCGCAGTCCGCCGTGAGAGCATGGATGCACCACCTTCGCTGTCGACTGTCTGCTGGACGTGTCGATCGGTGGCGTCTGGAGCCTGTTGGACGTGTCGGTTGGTATTCTCGCCTGTCTGCTGGGCGCGGGTGTCGTCACCCTGTTGGGTTCGCTCACTGTCGATTCGAACCACCAGCCGATCGGCGTCGCCGAGGTACCGGTACGTGCCGTACAACACGTTTCCGACCCCCATCGTCCACCAGAGCGTAAAAATCCCCACAAGAAGGTGGCCGGACATACTTCCGAACCGGCGTTGAACGAGAACGACACGATCGCCGAAGTCGTGTTTGAGCTCCCAGCCGTCTTCGACCGCCATTGCGATCTGGCGTTCGAGATCTGCCCGATCGGTGGCTGTTCTGTCGATCAATCCCGGCGGCTGTGAGGTGTGCGGTGCGTGGCCGTGTGGGGTCCCAGAAGGAGGTGAGTTGCCCGTGGGAGGCCGGCGGGACGGAGGTGAATCGGCTCCCGAAGGTCGCTGGAATGGGGATGAGTCGGCTCCCTGAGGTCGGCGGGACGGAGATGAGTCGGCTCCCTGAGGTCGGCGGGACGGAGATGAGTCGGCTCCCTGAGGTCGCTGGGATGGGGACACCTCGGGGGATTGCTCAGACGACGGTAAACCGGTATCTGTGGACTCGCCACAGCTCCAGCAGTAGTTCGCCGACGGCGCATATTTCGCGCCACAGGCCGAACAGTACCTCGTTTTCGGCCGGCGATCGCTGCTCATACCAGATGGTTTGACAGCAGGGGAACTAAATTTTTCTGTCGTTTCCTGTGTCTATCTTGTCGGCGGTTGCTCGTCGAGAACGACTGGCACACCCCGCCGTGCGACGTCGACGACGAACGCATCTTCGTCAACGTCGATCGCTGGGAACGTATCGTAATGGACTGGCAAGACGAGATCCGGCCGCATGCTGTCGGCAAGCGTTGCAGCCTCGTGGCGGTCCATCGTGAACGTGCCGCCGATCGGTGGGAACCAGAGATCGATATCGAGTTCTTCGTGGATCGGGAGTGCGTCGGTGTCGCCGGGCCAACAGGCGGTGACGCCGTCGACGGTGACACCGAACCCACAGCCTGCTCCCTCGGGGTGGTAGGGATCGCCGTTCTCGTCGACGTGTGGTCCCTCGGGGTCGTTGTACGCCGGCAACGTGCACAGATCGAGCGGGCCGAGGACGAACGACTCGTCGGCACGCACGCGCTCGACATCGAACGGGAGTGACTCGGGCTGTTCGTCGAGCCGATCGATCTCGCGGGCGTCGATCGAGTCGTGGACGACGACAATCGCGTCCTCGTGGGCGACCCGCCGGATCGAGTCGGGGTCGTAGTGGTGGTCATGGGAGACGAGCACGAGGTCGCCGTCCCGTGGCTCGTGGCCGTCCAAGACGCCGTACTCCTCGGGGCCGGGATCGATGTAGATGACGACGCCAGTCTGGCTCGCGATACGGATCGTCGCGAGGCCGAACCAGTCGACGGTTACCGGACCGAACCGAACAGTCATACGTTCTCGTTCGGTCGACTCGGTGGAAAAACGTTCGATTCCGGGTGTCTACTCCGGGCGATCACGCAGACTACGGTCGACGGATCGAGTGAGAAAGCGTTCCAACACCCTCAACTTCGATCTCGACCTCGTCGCCGTCTTCGAGCGGGCCGACGCCTTCTGGCGTGCCCGTCGCGATCACGTCGCCGGCTTCGAGCGTCATGTAGGCCGTGATCTCGGAGATTAGCTCCGGGACCGAAAAGATGAGCTGGTCTCTGGAGCCATCCTGGCGCAACTCGCCGTTGACCCGCGATCGGACCGACGCATCCGCCGGCACCTCATCGGGTGTCGCAAGCACCGGGCCGATCGGTGCCGCGCCGTCGAAGGCTTTTCCCCGGACCCAGTTTTGTTCCTGGCGCTGGTCGTCTCGGTTCGAGATGTCGTTGACGCAGGTGAAGCCGGCGACGACAGCCATCGCATCGGAGATGGGAACGTGGCGACACTGCTCGCCGATGACAACGCCCAGTTCGGCTTCGTGGTCGATCCGCTCTTTGCCCACGGGTGCGCTGACTGTGTCACCGTCTCCGGCAACCGCGTTCGGGGGCTTCAAAAAGAGCATGGGCCGATCGGGAACGTCCGAGCCCATCTCTGCGGCGTGGTCGGCGTAGTTGCGCCCGATACAGACGATCTTCGAGGGCTCACACGGTGGCAGGATGTCGATCGCGTCGTCGTCGATCGGGTGCTGTTGGGTTCCAAAGTGGACGATACCATCCTCGAACTCGCCCTGTCGGATGGCCCCGGCAGGATCGCGAAAGCGGACGTATTTCATGGGTGAGTGGTAGCCACGCAGCGGACAAAAACGTTGAGCACGTCATGGCCTGTCACGACGGCTGCGGAACGGAACGTTTTTTATTAGCCCCAAGCAAGCAGTTACTGCGAACAACGCTCCGTTGGTGTAGTCCGGCCAATCATTTCGGCCTTTCGAGCCGATGACCTGGGTTCAAATCCCAGACGGAGCATTTTGCTGCGAACAATACGTGAGCAGCAAATGCGATCCTGGATTTGAATTAGAGAAGTCGCAGCTCGCGCAGCGAACGGAGTGAGCGAGTAGGAACGTCTTCGCGTGGTTCAAATCCCAGACGGAGCATTTTTGCGAACGTAGTAAGCAAAAAGCGCACGCTCTGGGGTTTGAATCACGGAAATCCGACACCGCGAGGATTTGCATCGGGTTCAAATCCCAGACGGAGCACTACAGCGATCGAGTTTTGCGAGTGATCGCACTTCGAAGCGCGATCGGCCACAGACGGTGGCGTGCAAACCAGCCAGCCGATCGAAGCGTCTCAACAGTTCCGGACCCGGCAACGCCAAAACCGTTAGGACGATCGGTCTCTGACCAGACAGTATGTGTGCAAACCGCGTCGTGCAGGGGCGGATGGTCAACGCAACGAAACTTGCAGAACTGATCGAAGGGGAGTCGGTGATGGAAGTCGACTCGATCGAAGAGGCAGCCGACGCCTGTCCGGAGTGTGACGGAAACGTACTCGAAGTAGGATATATGCCGTCGATCACGGAGTTCGTCACGGGCTGGAAATGCCAGGACTGTGATTGGAGCGCGGACGATCGGGACTGATAGTACACACGTACGTAACTCACCAGACGAGCCAGTCGAGAGCGACCACGACGATCGCCAGAGCGATGTGTTCGCCGTCGACGACGAACCCGTAGTACAGCGGTCCTCGATCGGGGGTGGCAAACGGGATGTACGCGCCGACGTAGGCGTTGAGTGCGAGAAGCGCGAGAAATTCGACGCCGAGGAGGTCGACTGCCACGGGAGTGACGACGGCGATCGCGACGAGGGCGTTTGCTCCCTGTGAGAGGATTCGCGTTCGATTGGGGCCGACAGTGTTTGGGACGGTTCGAATGTTCGCTTCCCGATCGCCTTCGATGTCTTTGGTATCGAAGATCACTGCGGCGATCGTGATCATCAGGCCGATATACAGTGCCGTCGCGATGATCTCGACGCGCCAGGGCTGGCTGATGTAGTAGCCAACCCCCATCGGGATCAGCGCCCACGCTGTTCCGACGAAGAGATTTTTGACGAAAAACAGCCGCTTGACACCGACTGTCGAGTACAACACTGCAGCAAGCAGTGGCAAGAGCATGAACCCGACACCGGGGACGCCGACAGCGATGGCGAGTCCGATCGCGAGGAGATAGCAGCCGATGCCGATCGAAAGCCAGAGGCGACCGTAGCGTTTGACGTGTGCTGTGCGCCGGGGAACGTTCGTCTCGTCTTCTTCGAGGTCGGTAAACCGATTAACGGTATACACAAACAGCGTCACCGCAAAAACGATGAACATCGGACGAACGTCGAGTGGCTGGCCTGCGAGGACGAGTGTCGTGACGACGACGCTCGTCGCGGCAAGCGAAATAAGGAGGTTACTGTGGACGAGTCCTCGAAGGATGTCGCCGACGATGCCGGGGTGCAATGGTCGTCAGCGAGTTGGCGCTGTACGGAGTCAAACGCTTCGGTGGAGCGATCGACGGTGGGTCTGGGATAGCACCGAAATCAATGGGGCGATACGGACAGCAATCCGTCTGAGCGAACCGAACTCACACTTGCGTCTCGCGGCGTGCCTGGTACATCAGTTCCCACACCGCGTCCTCGATCGATTCGTCGGTCTGTTCGGTGAGTTTCTGGTACAGGGAGTCTGACACTGTGACTTCTGGCATCACCACATGCTACTGTGGGGAGTGTAATAAAAGTACCCTAATACGTAATTGAGTTAATTTTGAGCGAACATGCTGTCACTCGCACCGATTGATCGAGATTCCGTGTCGGTCGGCGATCGCTGACCGCTCGTCGGCGTCGGTGCCGATCCACCACGCGAGTCGATCGATCTCCAGCGGCGTGTACGTCGTCTGGAAAGCGAGCCACTCACAGGAGGCGATCGTTCGCAGCGGGGTCGTCGTCGAAAGCGGCGTCTCCGCTATGTCGGCAGCGAGCGTGTCGACGAACGCGCGCACTGTCGGATGGGGTCTGGCCGTCTCGATACCGGCGAGCTGTCGGAGCAGCTGGAAACTACTCGGACCGATGCCGGAGATCGTGCCGATCGGGTCTGTCTCGTAGCGGTAGTGGTCGGCCGTAGCCGCCCACGCCTGGAGCGCGTCGAGGTCGTCGGCTTCGGGTCGATCGGCGAGGACGGCCGCCGTCTCGACGAGAACGTGGCGCTTTCGTTCTGCGCCGAAGGCAGTGATGAGGTCTGCGTCGTCTGGATCGAGTGCAGCGATGGCTGCAAGCGACTGGACGCGATCGGTGGCGACGAACGCCTCGGAAAACCGTTCAACGCTCGGTTTGACACCGCCGAGAAAGCGTTGGCCGGTCGTCGAGGCGGCGGTTTCTGCGACCAGCAGCCGTGGATCGTCACCGGTCCAGCAACTGAGCGATCGGACCGACTCGGCGAGCGATCGGGCGGGGGTGCCGTCTGCGTACGTATCGAGGATCGACTGCAGGGCAGTCATAGCCGGCTACACTGTTCCTCACACGGCAGACCTAAAACTGTATTGACCAGTCTCACCGCGGGGACCGAAGACATATTCATATCGAAGACGGACGCCAACGTATGCGTACAGCCGATGAAACGACCCGAAAGCGACTCGCAGCGGCTCTCCGTGAGGAACCAGCGACGCCGAGCGAACTGGCCACCCACCTCGATCTAACGCCACACGCGGTGGTCGGCCACGTCGAACACGTCGCCCGATCGGTCGAGGGAGACGGCGAACAGTTTCTCGTCGCCCCACCGACCTGTCGGGAGTGTGGCTTCGATGGGTTCGACGAGCTACTGAATCTGCCCTCACGCTGTCCAGAGTGCAAACACGAAGGTGTTGATGAGCCTACATTCACCATCGAAGAGGCTGGATAGTATCAGTCGTGTGAGTGTGACAGTACGAGCCCATGACTGGTTCGACGATTGACGAGTTTTGAACCCAATTCGACACTAATATTTACCGTCGAAGCGAGGTGGTGATACGAACGCCCGAGCGAACGAGCGAATCCGCAACCGACGGGTCGCCTGTTGTTCCGGAATACATATCATGACTATCACATCACCTGCCAAGTCCGATCGTGCCGAGTTCGTGCTATCGTTGCTCGAATGGCTTGAGGGACACGAGGTGCCGACAGCGGCAGTTGACGAAACGCTGTCACTGCTAGCGAGTCAGCGCCGCCGCTTGCTGCTCTCGGTGATGGCTACGTACGGTCAAGAGCTTACGCTTCCGGACGCTGCAGAGGAAGTTGCAGTCCGAGAGGCCGGCCAAAACGTTCGAGAACTGTCGGCCGAGCGCATCGCAACCGTCTACATCTCGTTGTACCACGACCATCTCCCACGGCTGGTCGACGCCGGGCTGCTCGAGTACGATCAGGAACGCGACCTCGTCTCACCGGCTGGCATACGGTAACGGCTCATACTGAGGCGTCATCAACTACCCCGGAGACGAATCAGTCTCAAAACTCCACGTTCGACGTCGAGGTCCGATCGTCACCGTCGTCGATCGGTCCAGGCCCGACGAACGCGTACTCGTCATCGGTCAGATAGATCTCGCCGTCGGTGACGGTCACGTCGAGTGCAGTAAGATACGCCCCTTCACACGGGCCGAAGGTGCATTCGCCGGACGTCGCTTCGAAGTACGCGCCGTGGTTTGCACAGATGATTTCGCCGTCGCGCATCGGTGCCCCCGACCCCTTATCCAGTTTGATATGGGTGAAATGCTGGCAGTAGTTCAGCCAGCACATGATTTCACCGTCCGTGCCAGTATCTCTGACGAGAATCGCTTCTCGCACGTCGTCCGTATCGCGTACCCGAAAAACGAACGTCGACGCGTCGGAAACCTCCGAGAGTGATGTGATCGCTTCTGAGTCCGCCATTAACCGCGGATTACCGATCGGGCGACCTGAACATTTCGGTCGAGAGAGACCGAACCGATCGTCTGACGATGCTTTAACACCCGTCGTCCCCAAACGGAGGGCATGGATTCCCTTCTTATTTACGGCTCGTATGGCTACACCGGGTCACTGGTTGCACGCGAAGCCGTTTCGCGAGGGGGCAGTCCGGTCGTCGCTGGCCGCGACGGCTGGGCAGTGGGTCAGCAGGCCGAGGAACTCGGCGTCGAGAGTCGGACGTTCGACCTCGACGGCGACGTTGCCAGCCAGCTTACGGAGTTCGATGTGGTGCTCAACTGTGCCGGCCCGTTCTCGCAGACTGCCGATCCGGTCGTCGAGGCCTGTCTGGCGACCGAGACCGACTATCTCGATATTGCTGGAGAGTTTCCCGTCTTCGAGCGCCTCCGCCAGCGGGACGCGTCGGCTACGGAGGCAAACAGTACGCTGCTGCCTGGCGTCGGATTCGACGTCGTTCCGTCTGACTGTCTCGCTGCGTCCCTCTCTCAGCAACTGCCGACAGCCGATGAGCTCACACTCGCCATCTCCGGCTCACCATCGTTCTCTCGTGGCACCGCTCGAACACTCCTCGACCTGCTCGATACTGGGGGTGTCGTCCGGCGCAACGGCCGGCTCCTCAACGTTCCCGCGTCGTTTCGCAGCCGCGAAATCGACTTCGGCGACGGACCTGAACACGCCGTCACGGCTCCGCTGGCGGACGTCGTCACGGCCTTTCACAGCACAGGTATCGACTCGATCGAGGCGTACGTCGCCGTTCCGCCCGAGACAAACCGAGCACTGCCGCTGACTGGCGTCTTCGGGTGGCTCGCAACTCGACGACCGATCGAGCGCGTCCTCAAGTGGGGACTCGATGTCGCTGTCGACGGCCCCGACGAGACGACGTTAGCCACTGACACCGCCGTCGTCTGGGGGGAAGTCCGCGATAGCGAGACCGATCGGACCGCAAGCGGGCTGATCAGGACACCAAACCCCTACGCATTGACTGCCGACGCAGCAGTCACTGCGGCCGAACGGCTTCTCGCAGGCACCGTCGATGCTGGCTTCCAGACGCCGGCAACTGCTTTCGGAAGCGAGTTTGTCCTCGATCTGTCTGGAACGAGTCGCGTCGATGTCACAGCCGATCGATCGATGCCTGATACTGAGTAGCGTCATCAATTACCCCCGATCGGCCGGGACGGGGTCGCCGATTGGGGGTACCTATGGACACTACTCAGTATGAATCCGACCGACGGCCGGTCACTCTGCGTTGCCGTCCTCGATCGTGCCGTCGGAAACACTCGGAGCGTCTGTAACGAACCGTTTGATAATCGCACCTTCCGCGCGGTGAAGCGTCTCGCTGCACGTCGATTTTGCGATCCCGAGATCGGTAGCGAGATCGGTCAGTGAGCACCGACGTGGGGTATCGTAGTACCCCTTCTCGACGGCCGTGGCGACGACTTCGAGCTGGCGGTCGGAGAGTAACTGGCTTTCGTGGAGCCGCTCGCTTATCTGTTCGATCCGGTACTGCATGCCGAACCGTTCGAGCTGGTCGGCAAGCGCCGCGAGCCGATCGCGCGAGCCGGTCACCTCGATCGTCGTCTCACCGTCTCGAATCTCGATCGGCAGTTCGATCGGCAGCCCCGATTCCCGTGCAGAAACCAACAACAGTGGGGCGGTCGTCTCGAAGTGGACGGTCGCTTCGCCGTCGGTACGCCGGACAAGTGTCAGCTCTGTTAGCTGTGGGTGGTCGTCCATCTCTGCGACGACGTCGTCGATCGCCTCCCCGAGGATGCGGACGAGCGCAAAGCCGGTGGTCGGTCCGGGAACGGCAGCGAGCACCCGAAAGGTGGTGGTCGGGTACATCGTCGAGACCTGCTGAATCCAGACGTCTTCGGGAATCGTGACTGCGAGTGTTGCCTGTGCCATACGGACGTGGGTGTCCGATCTACGTGCCCGTGGATACGAATACGTTCGGACCTACTCCGTCGCTATTCGAACCGCAGCAACGTACTCGAGAAACGCATCGAACAACTGTGTTACCTCACAGGCTGCACGGTAGTTTTCCGCGTTGATGCCTTCGAGCACCTGTTCGATGCGATCGGCCGAGAGCTGGTCGTCTTTGCCGATCGTCACCGATCGCGCAGTGTCCATGTCGTACTCGGGATGAAACTGGACGGCAAAGATGTGGCCCTTCCGAAAGCCGTGGATGCCGTACTCGTTGCGGGCGAAGACGGTCGCTCCCGGCGGCGCTTCGGCGACTCGGTCCGAGTGAGTGGTAAAGACGGTGAACCGCTCTTCGAGGCCAGCGAGCAGTCGGTTCTGGCCGTCCTGTTCGACAGTCCGGTAGCCGATTTCGTACTCGCCCATATCTTCGACACGCCCGCCCATGACGTCGGCGAGCAGCTGGTGGCCATAACAAACGCCCAGTCCGGGGAGTCCCGCCTCGATAGCGTCACCAACCCACGTTTTGAGCTGGCCGATCCACTCTCGGTCCCAGTAGACCGACGCGCGAGAGCCAGTGACGACGAACCCATCGTACTGAAAGTCTTCGGGGAATTCGCCAGACGGGCAGTGAAACGAGGTGACAGCTGCGTCCAACTCACGAACAAAGTTTTGACGAGTCGGTTCGGCGTCGTGGGCCGCGTTCAGGAGTGCGATCTGTGGCTGTGACATGGTTTAGAGAAACGGATACCGGCGGCCGGTTCGCTCGGATCGGTCACTCTGCATTGACCGATCGTGCCTGCTGGATGTCTGTTTCGAGTCGCTCGGCGTACTCAAGTCGCAATTGCCGGGCATCCGCGGTCGTAACCGGCTCCTGACGGTCGAACTCGTGTGCGATCGGCTCGTAGGCATCGACGGTAAAGCCCATCCGGTCGAGATACGACCGGACCGCCCCCGAGGAAAGTCCGCGTTCGATCGCCGCGTCGACGTACTCGACGACTGCACCGAACTCCGGGACGACGATCTCCTCGTCAGTGACGCGGCCGGTGTTCCCCAGAATACGAATCGGGGTATCGTAGAGGCGGGTGACGATTCCGGCCAGTTCGTCGGTCAGTGTGACGATCTGACTCGGCAACGCGGTGTCGGGTGAGCGCCACTCGACGGTTGGAAACTGCTCTCGAAGCTGGACTGGCGTCCAGATTGCGCTTTCGGGGTCGAAGTTCGAGACGATCGCGGCCCGATCGATACCCGCCTCCAGTGCAGCTGTTTCGAACTCCTCGTAGCGTCGTTCGAGACGGCGCGTCCACTCGGTTGTGTCGTCAATATAAGGCCACAGGCGACCCTGATGGGCGAGTCCGTCGTAAGCCTGTCGGCGGTACAGCCTCGATCGTGCGCCGGGGACTGTATACTCCCCACGGACGTACGGCGAGGAGTTGACCAGCGCCAGCGCTGGATCGAGTGCAATGAGCATATTCAGTTGTTCGGCTTCGATACCCGGTTGCCGTTCGATGTGAACGTGCGTGCCAGCGCAGTGGCGAACACACTCGAAGCTCTCACCAACAACGCGGTCCTGAATGCGGGTCCGATCACTCGGGAGGTCGCTGATCTCCTCATCGGCAAGCGGCGTCGCAAGTGGGACCAGTCCCAGACCGAGTTCGTCTGCGCGTCTCAGTACCGCTCGAATCCGACCGAACAGCTCCTCTCGTAACGCTGCAGTCGACTCACATGGCGACGTCTTGATTTCGAGCAGCGGTCGGACGAACTCGCGTTCGACGCCAGGCGATGCATCGAGGAGTTCGCCCGGCTCAACCAGTCGTCCGTCCTCGTCGATCACCCAGTATTCGACCTCGATGCTCCGTCGTACGGGCGCTGATTCACGTCGTGACATGGGTAATTCGTGTTTCGGACTCATGGCGTCGTGACGAGCCAGCGATCGTCGCGTACCGAACGGTTTCGCCTCCGATCGACATCCGTTGCCGAAATCATGTCAGATAGACACATGGACAAACCGCCGAGAGGCCGATATATAATCTCTTTGGACAAGCATATAGATATACATTATATTGGTTACAGAAACACTAGTAGTATCATCTAGAAGATCAAAGGTGAAAGTCAAATAGAGAACAGTCGACGATTCTGGTAGCGACGATCAACTGAAAAACGGTCAGTGTCTGCCGTCGAGGTGCTCACAGAGGAGTTCGGTTACTCGCTCCGGTCGCTCGTGTTGAACCCAGTGGCTCGTCCCCTCGAGCAGTTCGAGTCGTCCGTTTCGACAGTGTCGGTAGCCTTCGAGTGCGAGCGCCGGGACGAGTGCGGTATCGTCGACGCCCCAGATGATCAGCGTCGGCTGGTCGACTCGATCGGGCAGGCCGGAGGGTGGATACCGACCGATCGCTCGGTACCAGTTGATCATTCCGGTGAGCGCCCCTTCCTGCTTCCACGCGCGTCGATAGTGGGCCAATTCCGCATCCGAAAACGTTCCCGGCGCGGATGTCTCACGAAGTGCCCCTTCGAGAACGCCGAGGTCCGTCGCTCGAACCACGGCCTCGGGGACCCACGGCAGCTGAAACCAGAAGACGTACCAGCTCCGGCGCAGCTGTGTCGGATTCGATCGCAACTGCTCGGTGAACGCTGTTGGATGGGGGGCGTTGGCGATCACGAGTCGATCGACGACTGCCGGGTGGCGGCGGGCGAGATCCCACGCGATGGCCCCACCCCAATCGTGGCCGACGATATGCGCCGACTCGCATCCCTCGCTTTCGACGAGATCGACGATATCCTGCGAGAGTTCGCCTACCCGGTACGCTCGAACCGACTGTGGGCGATCGCTCAGGTTGTAGCCTCGCTGGTCGGGGACGAGCACGCGATAGCCAGCCTCGACCAGC
>LKMJ01001346.1_pt1 | contig 21531 bp, 21 predicted proteins | sample 643391 | NCBI WGS metagenome assembly LKMJ01 (sample SAMN04112250, study PRJNA286221) | soda lake metagenome | biome: soda lake; feature: Kulunda Steppe; material: water; isolation source: sample PL-Br10 brine of Picturesque Lake | place: Russia: Kulunda steppe | collected 2010-07
ACTTCATGGCAGCAGCAGCAGCAGCAGCAGCAGCAGCAGGAGGGTGGGGGCAGGTCCCCTCAGGGGAGGAGGGCAATCAGCAGCTGGTAACAGCGTGGGTGGGAACCGCCTTGACGTTAGGTCGGGGGACAAGGGCGGTTCGGGCGACGGTGGCTCAGCCACTAATGCTTTTGTGCAACCGCTTGAGTGGCCCGCCACGCAGCAGGGTCTTGGCCACGTACTAGGGCATGGCACCATGGCCAGACCCAACAGGATGCGTCATGATGCGAGGCCAGGAGATGCCGCAAGCTCTATGTGTAGCAATGGATGGGCAGGGGCCGCTGGGCCAGGGGTGGGTGCCAGCGGTGCCATTGATGGAGGAGTGGGTACAGGCGCCTGCACAGGAGCTGTGCAGGGCCTGTACAAGGCTGGCACAGGCTTTGACCCTTTTGCAAGCCTGAGCTCCATGCCGAGTCTGCAGCAGCAGCAGCAGCAGCAACCGGGCGCGGCGAGTAGACCTCCAACCTTGAACCCGCCGCCTCCCTCGGGCGGCTTTGATTTGCTTAGCTAGCGTGTTGAATCCTGGTACATCTTTTGTTAGGTTCCTTCTCTTTTTTGCTTGCTTCTTTCTTGTAAATCCTAGATTAGATCAGGTGCTCTAGCATTCACCTTGAGCCTCGGGCCTTTGAACCTGCCAGCATAGTGAGTATTCGGGATTAATCCGAAATTGACAAGCGTTCCATGGTTTCACCCTGACGTTTCACATGAAATGTGGGTGAACCTCGGTGAGAACTTATCCGATCGCCGACACGTTCTCTACATTATTTATATTAACAATTGCATGGATTGATTTTCAAAGAACGAGCGCTGTTGCGCTGATGCCAGGGCAATATTGCGGTGTGGTGGCTGTGCAGGACAGCAAGACACCCTCCCAATCCCCTGTGTACCGTGCAAACTATGCTCCAGACGGCGCCCTGCCTCCGCCGGCCAAAACCTGCTACGAAATCTTCTTGTGGGTGCGATTGTGCTTGCCTCTCAGCTCAGGGACGAAAGCATCTCCGTCCAGGCTGCAAGCTCAGGCTGCGAGCCCTGTACATACCCCTCCTACTTGTCTGCTTACACATCGCTTTTACAGCTTCATGAATCGTGCTGTGGCAATTCAAGCCTCAAGTCAGTGCTCCTGGTGTTGTTCACGGTCAGCACCGGATCCTGCTGCCTGCAAACAGGGCTCCCCTGATCACCCCCTGCATTTGTGGCACCTTATTTTTCCCTACGCAGGTCCAGTGCCTGCAAGCACCCAGACCGCCCCTGCCTCGGCTTCCGCAGGAGTGACCCTGCCGACCCTGAGCAGGCTCTTCCTTATGAGTTCCTGACATACGCTGAGGTACTTACCACATGTTGGGCTCACTTGAATTACACTTCTGGGAGCTGAAAAGCCCCTGTCGGTGGAAGTAGGTTCAACATTGGATGTACATCGGATGATCCAAGAGTCATGTGTTCGCAAAAGAACCTGAAGGAAGCTGGGAAGCTTTCACACCTTCGAGGTGTACCTTCGCTCACCTCACCAGCACCAGTACGCACACCTGTGCACGCCCAGACACGATCCATGCACGCACAAACATTCCTGCACGCACATCATGGTCAGCGCACCATGGGCTGCTCAACAGCAGGAGCTGCCCGCAAGTCCCAGTATTGACCTCCGCGCCTGTCCACCTCCGCACCTTGCAACCCCAAAAGGGAGCACAATTTGTAAACACTAGCCCAATTTCGAGTCCCCAAAATGACATTCTCCCCGGTATGCTCATTTTGACGTCCCCCAGGTCTCCCAAACTGTGGCGGAGATCCATGGAGCCATGCAGCAGCTGGGTGTCCGGCCGCACGACCACGTGGGCATCATTGGCATGAATTGCCCCGAGTGGCTCTTGGCAATGCAGGCAAGTCCCTCACACATTTCTGCTGGTGTGCTCATCTTCCAGCTCGCACAGCCTGGCCTGCGTGCGCCAGAGGGATGCTAGGGCAAGAGCTGGAGGGCTGGCTCCTGGCTGGGAAGCCCTGGCCCCTAAAGGCAAATCCTTGGGGCATGACCTGGTGCTTGAGCCTTGGATGCCTTCCATGCTGTTATCCTGCTTAGCCTTGGAGGGCTTGAAAGCCCAAGTCATCCCTTAAGCCTTCTCGAAGGGCGCGCGGCTGCCCTCTTGTCCGGCCCATATGTTGCATGTGAGCCTGGCGCTGCTCTTGCGTGCATTATTGCTATGCACCAGCAAGCGCATGGCGCAACAGCATCACTAGATTCATGCAGCTGTACCTGTTGGTGTGTGTACGGAAAAGCCTGTGCCAGTGGGGGTTTTGTCGGCTTGCATGTTCTGGAGGGCCCCTCTTAATTGAGATGCCCTTGTTAGGCTCCAGGGCCTGCCATTATAGGCCAGCTCCAGGGCCTGAGGGCAACTGTACCCTTCAGCTCAGTCAGCATGCTGTGCTGGCAGGTAGGATGTGCACCAACTCGCTTCTGATGCTATTGCCGCCCCCCCTGACTGTTGCCCGCAGGCCATGAACCGCATGAGCGCAGTGTGTGTGCCGCTATACGAGTCACTGGGTGACAACGCCATAGAGTACATTGTGAGCCACGCGGCAACCAAGCTGGTGTTCGCGCAGGTGCGTGGGGTGGCGGTGGTGCAGCCGTGCAGGCCAACCAGCACCAAGCTGGTGTCTGCGCGGGTGTATGGGGTGGCGGTGTGGCCATGTGCGCCAATTTGTCTGTGAAACATTGTACATGACACTGAACAGTGCTGCTCATCAGAGTGTTGTAGGCAGCGCAGCCGCGCAAGCTATGCACGGTAGCGCAGGAGGCTGGCACGCACCTTGCACGCTGCAGGTGGCTGCCAGTTGCTGCCACCAGCACTCTCGCTCTTGGTCGGCCTTTGGTATATGCTGTGCTCATGGTTTGGTCTTTGGAGGTATGCCGTATAGAACTTAGTGTGAATGCATGCCCAAATCAAGCTATTTGGTGTTTGTTCTTATCAGTCAGCTTGCACACACGGGCACACATACAGACAACACACACGAACACCACACATGCTCGCACGCACGCTCACGCTCACGCGCGCACTTGCACACATACACACATATGCACAAGGGATGGGAGAGCTGCATACATTACAAAGCCAAAGCGCCACAGGGCTCTTGCCATGGAACACGATGGCAGGATAGTGTTGCCGCCCGTTGTGATCGTGCCATGGCCTGAGCACCGGATTGGATTAACGCCAGCTTGCTTTGTCATTTTGCCTCTTGAAAACAAAGCACAACATAGTGAGGGACCCAAAAGATAGCATGGGATCGTTACATGTGGCCCAAAAGATAGTAAGGGCACCAGATCTTTCCTACATGGCACACGGCCATCACAGCAGCTCTCTCTTGTCTAGTGCAGCACATTGCAGGCCGGCTCCCCAGTGTCTAACCTCATGCGCGCTGGCTCTCCCTGCCTGTGTTCAAAACGTACTTGCAGCGCAAAGCTGCTCACAAGCTGGGTGCTGCTTGGGTGTTTTCAGGGCAGCAAGCTACGCGCCATCTCCATTGCGCTGTCCAAGGGCGCCAAGGACGTGGTCACCAGTGGCGTGGTGTTCTGGGGCGCTGCAAACCCCAAAGACATGCAGGTGGGTGAGGGGTAGGCAGGGTGCCTCTGTCACCGCCCATGGCCCAACTTCCAAAGTTGTCCACGGCTGAGACGGTTATTTCTCAGGGACATCTCATGGCTTGGCTATGACGTAGACCCCACTCGGTCATCTGTCAGAAGCCATGGGTTTGGTTGAGGGTGCACCCTTCTCAGCCGTCTGGTAGAGGCCTGGATACGGTTCCAGTTTCACCCCACCTGCTCATCTGTCAAATGACATATGGCGGAGGGTTCGGTTGAAGCAGCTTTAGGCCTAAATCCTTGAGGTGCACCCCACTCGGTCATTGGTCAGAAGCCAGGGCGTCTGCACGTGGTCTGCATGTGGTCTCTCAGGCGCTGGTCACACACGCAATAATGTCCACACCCAAAAGGCGCGCGCTCAGCTTGGTCGACGCGGCTAGTTCAGCACCTTGTGGGGTGTCACTATATCTGTGCCGCACCCGTGGCCAATGAGGCTTGCAAACGCATGCAGACGCAGGGCGCCTGCGCACCCCCTTGCACTTTCAGAAGCTCATAAGCGCCCGCATGAGGGCCTGGCAGGCCAACGCCGCGCCTGGCTTCAGGGTACCCGCACGCGTCCTCCGCGCCCGCGCTCACATGTGTGCCGCGCTGCGGTGATGCAGGGCATCCAAGCGATGGGTGTACCGGTCATGGCATGGGAGGACATGCTGCGCTGCGGGCGCAAGCAGCCCACCCCCAAGCCCTACCCACCCCAGCCTGAGGACCTGTGCACCATCATGTACACCAGTGGCACCACAGGTGTGTGTGTGTGTGTGTGTGTGTGCACCATCATGTACACCAGTGGCACCACAGTTGTGTGTGTGCACCATCTTGTACACCAGTGGCACCACAGGTGTGTGTGTGTGTGTGATGCAGAGATGGAGGAATGGATGCAAGCAAGCAAGCATGCACCTCTGCCCCGCTGCATTCCCAACATCAGGCCAGCATTTTTCCTGATCACAGGCTACTTTTGACAGTGGGAAGTGTGTCCTGAGTGATCACAGGCTGCTTTTGACGGTGGGAAGTGTGTCCTGAGTGATCACAGGCTGCTTTTGACAGTGGGAAGTGTGTCCTGGGTGATCATCCCCAGCTGTCCTATAGAGGGCCTCCCTGAACTGCACAGGGCCTACTTTGTACACGCAGAGAAGAGTGGGTAAGATAATGCCGATCCCAAATCCCTCTGCGCAGGTCTGCCTAAGGGCGTCATGATCTCCCACAACTCCATGGTGTACACCATCTCTGGTGTCAAGCAGTTCATGGAACACGTGAGTTGCAGTGCTCATGGCTGTGCGTTTCATGAGCACAAAAGCAAGCACAGCGAAGTGCTTAGGCTTGCGGGGTCTCACACACACTCTTGCTCGCGCCCAAGGACCAGTGCCAACAAAAAGCTGCACAGCTCTGACATTGCTAGGCAGTGGCCGCAAGACTGAGCCTAGCCTTACAGGTTAGACCTGTAAGTTTGTGCTGGCCGGTCCTGGGCCTGAGCTGTTGACCTGACAACGCTGCTCACTGTGTGCAGCACCACGTGTGTGCTGACCGGTGCGCAGCACTTAAATTGTGCTGACCGGTGCTGAGCTGTTGACCTGACAACGCAGCTCACTGTGTGCAGCACTTCGTGTGTGCTGACCGGTCCTGAGTCGTTGGCTTGACGATGCTGCTCACTGTGTGCAGCAAGGGGAGAGCTTGGGGCCTGATGACGTGTTCCTGTCCTACCTTCCTCTTGCCCACATCTTTGACCGGTGCGTGATATAGGTTGGGCAGGGGCTGTGCCTTTGATGCATGCGGTGCAGAATCCTCTAGTGTGCTGTGTGCAGGCCTTGCCTGGTTGGCAAAAACTGCGGGCCTCCATGGTGCAAGGGGGTTGTAAGTCACAATTGGCTTGTCACATTTGGGCTGAGTACTGGCTGCATGGATGCACAGTAAGTGCCTCGAATCATTTTTGCCCTTTTGTTGTATGCTCCCGGCAATATTCCTTGCTAGTACAAGCGTGACAAATATAAGGGTATTGCCTGGAAGCATGCGCATGCCATCCAAGTGCATCAAGCCGGACCGCACAGCTGACGTGTTTAGGTGTTGCAGCTGTGGTGGGGTGGGTTGGGCAGCGGATTTGGCGCTGCGCAGCAAGTGTTTGTTCTGGATGTTTCAGCCGTGGTGGGGTGGGTCAAAAAAAGCAGCTGCTCAAACGAGCTCCATCTGCTGGCAAGCCTGTGAAAATAAACCCCTCCTGCAAAGCATGCCAAGCTCCTGGTGCTACCGGGGTGGAATGGTTTGGCAATGCAGGGTCGTTGAAGAGTACATGCTTCACGTGGGCGGCTCCATTGGGTACTGGCAAGGCGACGTGAAGAAGCTGATGGACGACATCGCTGCGCTACGACCGACCGTGTTTGTGGGCGTGCCACGTGTGTTTGAGCGCATCTGTGGGGGCATCAATGACCTGGTGAGCATTAGTGCAGGGTGGCCTGGCTCAGCATTTGAACCAGATGGACCCATCCAGTGGGCCTAAATAGCTCAACATAGTAGCTGATTTGAGCTCAGTGGCGCAGGCTGCTCTCAATTGGAATCACAGCTGCATATGATGCTCGGCAGCCAGAATGTTTTCTGTATTTGGGACTGGGTGCCATGCAATGCAGGTGGGCAAGAGCAGCAAGATCAGGCGCGCCATCTTCAGATACGCATACGCTCGCAAGCATTTCTTCATGGACCGCGGCTTCCGCTCTGACCAGGCAAGTGCAACCTTGCTGCCCGTCCCTTGCCCCACACAAGATGCAGCCAGCTACCTAGAGATGCGCCTGGAACCCGCAGCATGGTGCCCGGCACACATCTTCAAGCTCCTACATGCTGGAACGCGCCTTGCGTGTACACTGCCTGTGCTTTCTTTTGCCTGCCTTTCAACCAAACCCTAGCTTGAGCCGCATGTGCGTGGCAGCTGCTGTGTATGCTGTGCACAGTTGAAGCAGTCGACGCATGTTGGCCAGCATGTCAGTTGCCAAACTTGCTAAAGCTTTTTCCCCTTCCACTCTTGCAGAGTGTGCCTGCCATGGAGGCCGACTTCCACGAGTACAAGGCCAACAACAAGAAGTCCAAGCGCAACCGCCCTCGCAAAGGCTTCCGCCAGCACAAGGTAAGCCCTTGTCCTCCGCTGTCCCCCAACCCTGCTTCTTGCCACAAAGACACCACAAATACCGAGTCCTGTTCTCGGAGACGCATATTTCTGCGACGTGCGGATGCGCTCAGTCCACCAGTGGTGTGCAGTCTCATGGAGATGCATCCGCATGCCATGTCGTATGCCGACACGCACACACACACACACACACACACACACACGTGGAAGCATGGTGGAGTTTCCGGAGTTCAGCTCCATTTCCAGAATCATGCCACAATGAGCCAGACAAAAGGATCTTCATGTTCAACATTCTTGACTGCAGTAGCACCTACATTCCTCCTGTTCCTCAGTGTCTCAGAGGTGGGCAGACACTCGGGTCACCTGCGCCCACAGGCTGCTTCCCCTCACGCAAACACACGTCACTTCCCCTCACGCAAACACACACGTCACTTCCCCTCACGCAAACACAAACGTCACTCCCCCTCGCGCAAACACAAACGTCACTCCCCCTCGCGCAAACACAAACGTCACTTCCCCTCGCGCAAACACACACGTCACTTCCCCTCACGCAAACACGCACATGGTACACGCGTGACTAATGACGCACAGGCCTCGCCCGTCAGTGACATGCTGGTGTTCAACAAGATCAAGGCCAAGCTGGGTGGGCGCGTGCGCGTCATTGTCTCTGGTGGCGCTCCGCTTCCTGAGCAAGCTGAGGACTTCCTCAAAGTTGCCATGTGCGCGCCAGTGGTCCAGGTGAGCCCTGGAAGCACATCCTGCTTGTGCCCAGTAAGTTGCGTGGGTTGTGTGTGCGTGTGTGTGCACGCGTGTGTGTGCAGATGTGTGGAGCATGTGTGTGTACGCCCGTGTGTGCGCGTGTGTGCGCTCGTATGCGTGCATATGCGTGCATGTTCGTGTGTGTGTGTGTGCATGCGCGTGTGTGTGCATGAGTGCGCATGTGTTTGCATGTGCGTGCAGGGTGTGGCCTTCTGCGATGGGTGACCTCCCTGTGCTTATGTCTTTAAAAAGGACCCAACAGATCATGCTCTGCCAGAATAGCCTGCTTTGAACTGGCTTGGCAATCCGGGCACAAGCCCTTCATTATGGACAGGTGTCTATTGAATGTGAGCAGGCAGACAGGCCAGGCCAAGGTGCGAGAAGACTGTGGGGCCTACATAAGGGCTGTGTGTGGTACGCGCTGTGTGTGATGGTGGACACGATATGTGAAGACCTGCGCCACATGCAGGCAAAGGTAAGCATTGCTCTCGATGGGCAATGCTTTGCTCGCTACTGTTGTTGAATTTTTTATGGGCACTGGCGGCATTGCTGGCCTGAGTTTGTGTATGGTGTCACTATCTGCAGGGCTATGGCCTGACGGAGACATGCGCAGCATCCTTCATCTCCAACCCATTTGACAACAGGCACACAGGCACAGTGGGGGCGCCGCTGGCGCACACCGATCTGCGGCTGCAGGCAGTGCCTGAGATGGGGTGAGTTTGGGATGGGCTGCCTTGGGCGGGCAGGAGGGAAGGCTTTGGGGGGCATTGTGGTAGGGCTCATAGGAGGTGGGTGTGTTGGTTGGGCATGTGGGAGATGTGGTACTGGGTTTGGGGCATTTGGGTGCTTCAGAGGGGTTAACAAGATTTGTCTTCATCATTGTTTTAGGTGGAAAAGGCTGTGACAGGTCCAAAACAGTCCGAATTGGGGAGTGCAGGCGTATGGCAATGCTGCATGCATGTCACCAAATTACTTGGGAGATGGAATGCAGGTGTATGGTGATGCTGCATACATGGGTCACCAAATTACTCGGAGATGGAGTTGAGACGCATGGCAATGCTGCATGCATTGGTCACCAAATTACATGGAGTGCAGATACTTGGCGATGCAACATGCATGGGTCACCAATTTACGGGGGGGGTGTGCCCATCATCCTGATTTTTAATGATGCTACATGCATGGGTCATCAAATTACCGGGACATTTGGCCATCCTCCAGATTTTCTGAGCTACATGTATGTCACCAAATCACCAGGACATGTGCCCATCCAAACGGAGCGAGGACAAGGGGGAGGGGGGGTGCTCCTTTCAAGATCCACGGTGACAGTGTCGACACAGCCACCTCAACAGGGTCAATACAAAAGTGTGGACCAGGGATGACGCTTCTACCCAGAATCGGGCCCCTCCTCGTAATGCCCCACACCCCTTCATCACCTGGAGCATCTGAAAGGCTTTGCATGCAATCATGCCCAGACGGCTTCTACCCTTGGCCACTGTTGCAAAAGGAGTACACCCAGCCCTACGCAGCTTGGCTTGGCTCGGCTGTCTACGTCATCCTCTGCTGCTCCCCCATGGCATGCACCATGCAAGTATTCACATGGCTTCTTGCATACCATGCAGGTACAATGCCACGCCCACTGATGGCAGCCCCCCCCGCGGCGAGATTCTCATCCGTGGCCCGGGGGTGTTCCAAGGCTACTATCGGGCAGAGGGCATGACGCAGGAAGTGATGGGTAAGTGGTGGGGAGCGGACGGCCTGGGAGTTGAGGCTTTGGGAAAGAGATCTGTGCGGTGAATGTCACAGGGCACACCCTGAAAGATAAGGGTGTGTCTGTGTTTGTGTGTCTGTTTGTGCCAAGGCTGCCATCATCGAAGTTAAGCGCCAAATTCAGTGTGTGTTCGGTGCACATGACAAGAGGGCTGATCCTGATGAGGTATGCTCTGGGTCCCGATGCTGAATGGATTTTGCATGGCAAGATCGCTGGACACTGTACAGGGAGATCATCACAGTGGTCTGGATTGGCCTTAACACCTAGCATGCACTGTGCACTTTGTGTGTACAGACTTGTTGATGATTCTCAGAAAGGCTCAGCAGACGTGTAGGGCAACAGCAGCTTTTGCAGACTGATCTCCGAACTTGGCTGTCCACACAACTGCCTGTCATTCTGGTGGACCTGGTTTTGCCCTTCCTGTGCCACCATTATTAGACTTATCCACGATTATCCATGCTGAACAAAATACAGATGAGGACGGCTTCTTTCATACTGGAGATGTGGGGGAGCTGCTGCCTTGGGGCTCGTTGCGCATCATAGACAGGATAAAAAACATATTTAAGCTTGCGCAGGGTGAGTCATGAAAGCTGCTAGAGCACAACTACATGCACGTTCGCATGCACGCCCAAAATCATCATTACAGCAAAACAGTGGTTGCATGCTCGTTTGTTGTTTGTATTGAGGACATTTGTGATGAGCTCGCCTGTTAAGGCATGATGCAAAATAAGCTGAGACATGGCAGATGATTTGTGTATGGAGGTATGAGCCCACTAGCCAGGCACAAGCATCAAGGAATGGGTAGCTTGGCAGAGATATAATATGCAAATGTTTACCCGGCTTGCCAAAAACCTTGCAGGCGAATATGTTGCTGTGGAGCGGGTGGAGAACTCATACAAGATGTGCCCTGTTGTTGACCAGGTTGGTTAACAGCCTCAAGGGAAAACTTCCTCTGCCTCCATTTGATTCGCTTGCATACACCTAATAATCCCAGCCTTCCAAATGGAAGGGCAAAGCTGCTGCAGCAGAAGGGCATGGACTCTGTTACCCCTCCCATTGTCAGGGGGAAAAGCAAAATATCTGATGTGGAGGGGTTTCATCTTATGTCTGAGCACCCCTGAAGTGTGTTTCATGCAGATAATATGAGACACTGACAGGCATCACAGAGATCCTGGTATTGGCATGGCCTTGCGCCTCTATTTACAGCCTTGGTCAAGTTGGTCACAGACATGAATGAAAGTGCCTGAGGGAACCTTGCAGGAGCGGTCTGCAATTAAGACAAGCCTGTAGCAAAATTTGATGCGTTTACACAAGCTGCATACAATTTGCTTCTGGGATTGCTTGCAAACTGGCTTGCAGCTGTGGATCTATGGCAGCAGCTTTGAGAACTCCCTTGTGGCTGTTGTCATCCCAAAAGAAGAGCACCTCAGGCAAGCCGTGCTCCAACGGGGTATTGCCGACGCCTCAACCATGGACTTGCAGGTGCGTTTATTGTCTGTCCCTTGGAGGGTTAGCTGTAAGCTGCTATACAGGCATGTCTGCCTTAGAGGATCATTTCATCCCTTGACTCACAGCAGGTGGTTGGACTAGGCCGATTTCCCCTTAGTTAAACAAAACACCTTTGACCAAATCTGCTTAGTAACACATGGTAACACAATTAAAGGTGATGCTCTTGCATCAGGATTTCAAGCTCTTATTCAAATTTTGATCCAAAAATTGGGGTAATCGATTTTGGTTTTTGCTTGCAGTTGCTGGTGGGGCAACCTGAGGCACAAGAGGTTGTGCTTAAGATGCTACAGGAAACTGGAAAAAGGTCAAAACTGAAGGTATGCAATGGAGGATGGAGCTAAGGGCAGGTGGCTTGCTCTCTCTGAGCCTGTCACTGTATCCCCATATGGCAAATGCAATTCTTGGATGAATCCTTTTGTAAGGTTAGCCTGCTAATAATGAGAGCTTCATTACTAGAACCGTGCTTGGATGGTGCAAGAACAAAGGCATGGAATATCATTAAAGCACGCTAACCAAGCTATTCAAAAAGCATGCAAGTTGATTGTTAAAATAATCTGTCCCTCTTTCTTTTTGCCATTGTCACACCTGCAGGGGTTCGAGATTATCAAGGCTGTGCACCTTGACACGGAGCCGTTCACTGTTGACAATGATATGATTACTCCCAGCTTCAAGCTGCGCAGACCGCAGCTGCAGAAGAGGTACCAAGAAGCCATAACAGAAATGTACGCCAAGCTGAAGGCCATAGCCTGATATCGACAAGAGGTGATGTTGCATGCCTGGGGTGTAAAGATAAGGATTTCAAGGTGAAGGCCTTCAGTCAAAGAAGTGCGACTGCTAGTTAGGCCACGTGCCGGGAGTGTAAATATGAGAAGGTTATGCACATGTGCTATGGCAAAAATGACGAGAGGGTGTACAGATAGGTGAGCGTGTTGAGAGGCATGAGCAAAATCATCTTGCAAGACTCCTGATAGTCTTAGATCATTAATATGTATAAGCTCAAGTGTTGGGTACACGTGAAATCAGTCTGTCTGTCGCACACAACTGAGGTACAGATGCATACCTAATCATGTAATTTAGGGGCATGGACACCCATCTCTGTACTCGCTGGTGTTTGTTCACCAAGATTTACTGCGTAAAAGTAGTCTCAGGCGACGATCAAATACATATAAAGGGATCTCCAGCAAGAAGAGGAGTTTGATACAAGATCGAGAACCTGCAACATGTGTGGTCCGCTCCAATCTCCAATTACTGTGTGTCATACTTATCATTAGATAGCTAGTGTCACTGTTTGATTTTTAAATTGAGTTTCATTTCACTCTCGCTTACCTTGGCTTATCTGGATGAGATGTGCAAGTTTAATACAGAGACTACACCAGGAGGGACCAGTGTGAATTGAGAGGTTCACGGCTGGTGCAAGCACCTGTCAAACCCTGCTTGCAAGCAGGAAGGGTCAGCAGGGAACTGGATTGAGTTTTGTGCTTTCTCAGAGTTTTGCTGCTTCGGCCTTCTACTTGTATTTGTCATGTTTATTGTGAAATGGAGTATGTGCTGCGTGTTGAGTTAGAGTTGACCGCCAGCCTGGTCATTAGTGATTAGTTCGCTGCTGGCTTTGCCAGCCAAAAAAATAGTCCGTAATGTCCGAGATGAAATGGTAGAGTTTGTTGTGCCATTGAGACAGGTTACAGGGGTGATGTCACGCTGTCCATAGTCTCACTGACAAGTGAGGATCGAAAGTGTGAGCAAGGGTGACTGGAGCCAAATTGGCTGGGTTTAATTCCCAGACACACCTCATCTTCATGATAAAGTATTATTCCGTAGGCTAGGTTCCCCCCTGGTTCATTATCCCAAGCTCACACTCTAGTCCTCCGGCTGACCTATCCGTGTACTCAGATTCCTGTAGTCAGGACCACCTGACAGGTTACAAGGACCTCAAGGTCGTCACCAAGCGTCTGACAGGTTACAAGAAAAAAGGCCTTCAGTCAAGTAGTGCGACTGCTAGCCTGCTGATAAGAAATTATCAGCTGTCGAGAAAGGAAATCAAAGACAGTCTGACTACTCTTTGCCTAGTAGGCAAGGCATGCAAAATATAAGAGGCCTCCACTGTGAAGTTCAACTCAAAGCAATAGCTTCACTGCGAGAAAGATCTTACAAGCTGACATGCAACTGAGCTCAGAGGGCCTCACAGTGCCATGATTGCTGGTCATCCCACATTTTATCTGCTATAAATGGTCTGACACAAACCTACATGGTCGAAGAAAGGCTACTGAATTGCCATCCCATTGGTCTTTTTGTTCAACAAGTTGTGGACCTCAGGGTGAGGCACTTGGATTATTTGGCACCTTATTCTGATACGTATCCACAAGAGCGCAACAGCAAACACTCCATTGGAGTGGCATTTATCATCAGTTGTGCGCCCTCCCTAAAAAGAGGGCCCTAGGGTGTAACCAGGCCTGGTCACACATTTGCCATCACACCCTTCCCAGATACATGTTTCTTGACCTTCCTCGTGACGATATCCGCAGCGTGGCATGCTTCAGACTTCGTGCCCTCACCCTACAAGGTCAAGCTTGTAAACGTGTAAACTTGTAAAGTTGTGCCCTCACCCTACAAGTTGAAACTGTGACCTGGTCTCATTTCACCTCCCTCACTTGTGGCTCGTGCAATGTTCATGACATGAAATATGAGCTGCACGTCCTTTTTCACTGCACCCTTCCAAAGGTGGTTTCTCTCCGCAGGACTTATGCGTCTCTATTTCATCCTGCAGGTTTCCACAATGTGTCTGCTTTTCTGAGCCAGAACAAGAATAAGCTCAAGGCTCGAATCCTTCCTTCATGCACTCATTGCTATTTTAGAGCAAGCTAGCAGTCGCACTTCTTGACAGAAGGCCTTTTCTTGTGAACACCCTTGTTAATCTCTTGTAAGCACATTCTACAACAACCTAAAAAGATCCAAACAGGCAAAATTGAGACTTCTGGCACTCTCTCTGGGATCCCCTGTGTGGTATATATTGAGGGAAGGGCGCGCGTTTGCTGCAAGCACTAGGCAGTCTTCCCCTGTCAGCCTCAAACACGTCCCTCATGGCACCTTCACTAAGCATATTTCAAAAGAGGTGGCTAGTAGTTCTAAAAGTAGTCTGATCTGTCTAGGGAAAGCGTATGAAGTTTATCATTACTTATAGGAAACCAGCGGATACAAGGAGGGCAGCCTACAATAGAGGATTTCATGCCAGTACAATTTGAAATTAATGGAAACATGTTTAAACACAACTGGTAACATTGAAGGGAGCAAGTCAGGCAAATGTATTCAACAGGAGCAGGGCAATACTAGTAAAGATGATCAAGCATCCTCTATGCCACCTGTCGCATACTGGGATCCCATCTGGACAGATGTGTGTGGTTGGCTTGTGTTGACAAGCAAGAGCGTGTAGCTTTGCTGCAAGAGTGGATTGGAACATATGTTGGATGCAAGTTTGCAGAGGAGGGACCCTACAATTCATGTTTGGGCATCAGCGAATGCCTCAGCGTTTACTCTTTCTTTGGCTTCTTTGGCTGCCCTTATTTCTTCTGCCTGCTTTTTGCGAACCTGCATCAATGGCAAGTAGCAAATTGAAAGTCAGCTGGAAAAGGAATCAGAGGCTTAACCAAATCAGCTTGATTCAAGAAAAAGCCATTTGGATTGCTTGAAGAAGGGGCGCGCTAAGCCATGAGCAAGCTCTATTGTGCCTCACAAGTGTTGCAAAAGCAATCAGACACAGCCACATGCAAATGTGACATCTGGAGATGCTCGGGTAACAACCTTATCGATGTCCAAAAGCGTTATTGCAGGGCGTCCCAGGGCAGATTCTATACTGCGTCGAAAGGGAACTGGAATGAGCCCTGCCCCAGCAGCATACATTGTAAAGATTGGAGCCTGCAGCAAAAGATTGAAGAAATTAAAGTGCATCAGCGCCCAGTCATCTACCCTGAACAGAGTAATAAACAGGATTTCAAATAACAATACCAATCCCTAACCCTAACCCCAACCCTTATAGCACTATTAACTGGCTTGGGGAGTGTGAAGAGACATGCGGGCCTGGACCCTTGCCACCGTTCAGTCAAAGTCTGCCTCCTTTCATTATAGATTTACAAGCTGAATTGAATGCATGAAGCGGAAGGGTTGCTTTTCCTTTGCAAGTAACTTGAATTTAGACCTCCCTAAGCATGTCATGAGGAATGTTAGCATAATTCAAATGCAGTGGAATACTCTGCATGGCAGGTTGGAGATGAATAGTGTGACATATGCTTGTGCGCTGCACTGCAGAATGAATGAGGTACATGTCTTCCCAATTGTCAGTATCCAATAATTCACCTCAGAAAGAAAAAAGTGTATCTTCTCATCCCCATGCGCATCTTACTGCATGCCTTACCTAATCATCCTGATTGGAGTTTCCCAAATTCTTCTCAATGCCAAAGCTAACTATTTCATCTCAGACATTCGGATGACTTATTAGCTGGCAACAACGAGTCACAGATCAACATCATTACATCCTGACTGGCAGTCAACCCTTATCTTGTAAGCCTGTTATTGGCTTTCCTCTTTATTCACTATTGCACTCTAGTCATTTGACTCTGTCAGAGAGAAAACACACTGGTAAGCGTGCGGGACGGCTGACAGACATGGGGCTGGACCCAGGAGCTCCAAGCGCTAGGTGTATCTTTAGATGTGTGACAGACTGACATATCTTGTGACTTACTTTGGGTTTAGCTACCGTACTGCTCGTCTTAACCTTGGAGTCCTTCGTCGTACAATTACTCACTTTTGAATACAAATAAGTAATTCTAATCAATTTTCAAGAATTACAGGGTCACAAAGCTACAGATTTAGACCATATAATGCAAACTTCAGCCTTTTGTGTCAGCAATCACCTGCTTGTTCAGTACAGTAAGGGCTCACTCCCCTTTTTACTTCATCTGAGAACTCCTGAGGTCTCACAGTCAATCGCCAACTTCAAACGAGCCCTATTCCATCCCCTTCCCCTGTCCCTATCTTTGCCCCCCCCCCTTCCCCTCTCCGTGCTTTGTGCTCCTGCATCAGCAGCATTTTCATTTGAGCCAGAGCCTCTTCCCACCCCTTCGAAACCACTCTGCCATGCCGAGTGCAGAACTTAACTCCTTTTTGCATTGCTTAAGCTTGGGGAAAGGTGAGGCCCATTGCTGAAAATGCACATACCCTCAGCTTCCAACCTCCAGCTTGAGCCAAGCCCGTTGCTGCTTTGTCTGTTCAGCTGCTTGTTTTGCCTCTGCTGCTGGGCTTGAGAAGAGCAGGCGCAAACTCACGTGCACCTGATGGCTGGGCGGCCGCAAAGACAGCTATTCCACACCACGGGCTTGTCAAAAGAGTAGTGCCATGAGGATATTTCAAGTATTTCACCTTAAGCAAGCAGAAACCATCTGATTAAAAACGAAATTCGTCATTCACAAATTATTTGGTCGCTTTTCCGTCCAATTTTGGGGATAAGCTCAGGAGGGCCCTCTCCTCGGCAATTCTGCCAATTTCATCTGGTTCAGGTCCCTCTTCTTTTATTCGTGTACAATCTGCTGAAGCTCACTGCGTATAATTCTGCAACAAGACAAAGAATGGCTGGTTGGAGCTTTTTTGGTGGAAAATGATGCATAGCAACAAGTTGGGAGCCAGCTGACATTGCATGAAAATGCTAGTGACAATGTTCAGTGTTAATTGCATACTATTAAATTCGAGTAAGATATCAACTTATCAGGAACTTTGGGGGTAAATGAGGCGAAACAGGGAAATAATGGGTGTGACGCCCATGAAATTTACAAATGCATTCCAACTGCAAATTATCAATAAAAAGGGATGAATGACCCAACCCTACTTCTCTTTGGGGATAACTGAAGCTGGTCTCTCCAGCGTAGGCCTGACCACAGGCCTAGGTGGAGGAGGAGGGATTGGCAGCAATAGCAGCGGCTAGCACCTTCTCACGCTCAGCATGTCTCTGAGCCAGGGTGGGGTCTTGGCGGATATGCAGCTCCAGGGGCCACGCATTGTCCTCTGTGCACTTGCCACACGGAAAATGAAATCCTATGCCCATCGGGCGTGCGGGTCCATGGGGGGAACCTGGTGGGGCAGTAGCTCAACTACAGTACCTCGCGAGCGTTTTTAAAAAAATTGTATTCATTTTACTCCTGGCGGATTGTGAGAGGGTTGCGGAATTGATGGTAACTCACAATCTTAACGTTACCGTACTTCTCGCTTGATCTTGCGAATCCTTTATCTTGCGAGAACCCAAAATAATTACAATGATTTATTTGCGAGTATTACAAGGTTGCGAGGCTCCAGATTATAAGCCAGATTCTGTGAGCTTCAGGTTGTTGCGTCTGTCTTGTCTAGACCAGTAAGAGCTCACTCCCCCTCCTCCATTTCTCCATCTGAGGACTCTGAGGTCTCAGAGCCAATTTCCTCCGACTCCTCCCGAGCCCTCTTCCTCCCCCTGCCCCTGCCCCTCTCTGTGCTTTGTGCTCCAGCATCAGCAGCATTTCAGCAAGCTGGCCTCTCCAGCCTTGGCCTGCCCACAGGCCTAGGTGGAGGAGGAGGGGGCTTGGCAGCAATAGCAGCGGCTAGCATCCTCACGCGCTCAGCAACTCTCTGGGCCAGGGTGGGGTTTTGGCGGATGCGCAGCTCCCCGGGCTGCCCATCGCCCTCTGAGCGCTTCCGTTTTTAGCAACCCACATCGAAAAGTGTCCTTTGCCCGTTTGGGGCGGGTCCATAGGGAGGGGCCAGGCAGGGCAGTGGCTAAACTAGCATACCTTGCGAGCTCTCAAAAAAAGTAGATTATTTTATTCCTAGCAGGTTGCGAGAGGGGGCTGGAATTAATTAATTAGTCGCAAGATTACCAGGAGCGGTACGGAAGATAGCAAATCTAAGATCAATCATGAGTTAAAGCAGCAAATACTGAGCTGTAAAGCTGGGTTAGACAGCATTCCATCAAATTCTTAGCAACAAAAAATGCTTGTGACTTGCCCAATGCAAAACACTCAATTTGTTGCACTGTGATCCCCCATGCCCCGTGATTCCCCCGCCCTAGCCTTATCACTGTCTTCTCAGCTCCTTGAGTTTCGACTTGTAACTTGAGTATCGACCAATGCTGCAAATGTCTCACTGTTGCTCCTACTGCTGCTGCTGCTGCTGCTGCTTCTCTTCAAGCTCGCCTACGCCTCTCTCTTCCAAGACAGGCTGCATGGCTCTTCACCAGCTCCTTTACATTCCCAACAATCAGGTTAGGTTTTCAGAGTAGGAAGTGCTCGCGGATGCAGGAGGCACCACTCACGAAGACATGCTCCAGTGCCCACCATGTATGGATGTGGCTCTTGCTTGTGACATGGTTTCATTCCCTCTCAATTGTAAGTATGAGCTATGGAACCGTCAGAGCAAATGCAAACAGGTGAATAGGGTGCTGGGTAGGCAATTGGGGGCCCCGGACCTGGTCCTGCCTCCCCCAACCCCACCCTTCAAAGTTCAGACCGCTGAATGCGCAGACGGACTAGCATACAATTCACACATTGGTAAGGATGGGTAAATAGGGTGTCTCACAATTCCAAAGAGGACCGTTGAGCCTCTGCAGAGCCTCGGCTTGCCCAGAGAGGGCCTCGGTGGTACACTATCGTAAGAAAAAGCTTTTCACAGATGCGGTCATACGCACCAAGGCTTTTCATGAGAGTTTAATAATATTAAAAACAAACAAATATAGTTGGACTGGCCCTCTTGGAGGCTTGAATGAGTCAGCAGAAACCCGAGCAGCTGGTCAGCACCCCCACTATACATCTCTGGCCCAAAACTACCCCACTATACATCTCTGCTCGGTCTAAAATTCCACATTTTCTTTACGCTCTTCCTGGTTGTCCTCCTCGAAGAGCTGCAGGTTGCTTGCCAGGTGCCTGCAAGTCTGCCTCCCTGCTCTTGCTGCACTGCCTGCTGGTGCAACGCACGTAGGTTAGTTTCCTTGCTCACTCCAGAGTGGGTTTTGGTGTGTACATCAGCCCCCAAGCTGACCAGTCGTCCCCGCTGGCACAGGCTGTTCAGTGCTCGCCACAGCAAGAGCACTGCTACTCCTGCCAAAGCTGGGAAGCTCAATGATAGGTTGCAAGCTGCCATCTTCTTTTGGGGAGGAGCCCAGCGGCGAGCTCACTCAAGATCTTCACAAAGGGTGTCAGCTTGGCACGCCTGCATGGACCGCGGCCGCATAACACCCTCCTTATACGCATGGAGCCCACACAGGCAACAGCCACTTGGTAAAGGTGCACAAACACACCCTTTCACTTGTTTTCATGCACACGCAACACATACATGCACATGTATGCACACAAGTTTCCATTCATGAGCAAGTCTCCCCTCTCACCCGAGCTTCTTCTTGAGGGTTGTGCCTGCGTCTCCTGCCAACTGTGCAGCTGACCTTGCGATAGCGTCGCCTGGCGTTTGAAGCTCATGCTGCTGCTGCTGCTGCTGCTGCCTCCTGTCTACCCGGTGCTGCTGCTGCCTGCTGCTGCCTGGTGCTCTTTGGGAATCAGACCCTCCTTCACTCCCGTGCTGAGCATTGCACACTGTGCTTTTATAATGCGCTTTCCAAGCATCAGGGGGTTTAGATGGGCTGAGCAGCTGCTTGCTCAGCTTGCACTGTAGCTTGCAGAGGATGGGTTCTGCATCTGACTCAGTGACAAGCACCACACTAGTGCATTTGCCACCACCAAGACTTCCCTTTGGCCTACTAGTTTTCACTGATTATGAAAACAGCACCGCCCATCACTTATTCCTGCCCAGCAAATCTTTGTGAGCCGAGCCATCTGTCCCCCACATCTACCATGATTAACTTTGCATCCCTTTCAGTGTTATCAAAATAAATATAAGGGCATTTCCTTATGTATAAATAATTGAAATGATCAGATTCATGATTGTTTCGAGCGTGTCTAAGTGCTGCACCAGTGAAAGAGGCTCACGGAGGCTTGGCACTTTTGGCAAAGAGGCTCCCCGAGGCTCATCCGAGCTTACCCTTGGCGAGCCTTGGCGAGTCGGCTACCCACCCTTACACATTAGTTGTATCACATGCGCATTGGTCCAAGCATACTGATGCATGACTTAACCCTGCTCAACTGCATTTTGATCCTTCAGTTCATACAATTTCCCAAATTAGCAAGTAGTTTGTGCATGAAGCACAATTGCTTGTAAGGGCATAGGGAAGAGCTCGCATGTCCGCTCATACAGGAGTTTGCCATCATGCAGAGGCGCCAGACCTCCACAATGTCCCTCAGCCCTAACAAGCATTACGCCAGGGGGGAAAGGTTGAAAGCCATGTCCTGAGGGAAAGCCCTAGTGGCATGTTTAAGTCATCAGAGAGGCTTGCGTACTTCTGAACATAGGTAATCAGGCTAAAGATCTCGACAAAAGGTATTGCTCTACCACCTAAGCTGCTGCATTCCATCGAAAGCAGCGACAGAACAATTTAAGATTCATGTGAAAGCACTTACCATGATGACCACACGCTGGCGAAAAGTGCCCTGAAATGCCACTCTATCCTTCTGTGCCATTGCAATGGTGGGGTCAGCGAATGCCAGTCAGTCTGTGCTTGTGACACTCTATCCTTCTGTGCCATTGCAATGGTCGGGTCATGCCACTCTATCTTTCTGTGCATTGCAATGGTCGGGTCATGCCACTCTATCCTTCTGTGCCATTGCAATGGTGGGGTCAGCAAATGCCAGTCAGTCTGTGCTTGTGACACTCTATCCTTCTGTGCCATTGCAATGGTCGGATCATGCCACTCTATCTTTCTGTGCATTGCATTGGTGGGGTCAGCTAGTGCCAGTCTGTCCGCTCATGACAGAATTGATCTGCTGCTGCTGCGCCAGGGATGCACAGGTTTTCATAGGCCGGAGTGCCAATAGAAACTCAAGCGTTTGCTCGGCTGTTGGATCTACACTTGCCATTGTACCTTGCTCTTCTCAAAGAAATGCAGTGGCATCTAAGGGAATGTGCTGATATGGACCCAGCATGGCTGCTAGCTTGGCGTTCAAGCTGTAGCAGTGTTGCTCAAGCATTTGCGGTGCGTGTTCAAGCGTACGCGGAGTTTGCTCACGAGGCTTGTGCTCAAGAGTTCACTCTAATGGCACGTGCTCAGCCTAACACAAACGCCATACCTGCCAGAGTGCTCGAAAGCCAGATAAAAATGTATAGGCCACAGCTGCCCCACCTGCCCACATGCCTGGAGCCAAGGAAAGGCACCAAACACTGCTGTAGCTTGTACATGCGCATGGAAGTAGTCATTCAGATCTTTGATCTGTGCTGTGGATGTGCGTGCAGCGGCATTATTCCTGGTAGCAAATTGAGGGTGTACAAAATTCATAAGGAATCATAAGGAAGCTGCCCGAGGTCATGCTCAAGATCGCAGCGGGGAACTTACTATATTTTACAAACGCTGCTCCCATGCGTCTCTGCGTCTCTGCTATGGCTAACTTCTCCTCCGCAGCGGCAGGGAAGGGGTCTTGCTGTTGAGGAGCTTGAATGTGCGGGTCCCTGAACTCTATCTCCACAATCGGGGAATCAAGAACAGCAGCATAAGATGGCTGACACACCAGCATGCTACTCATTGTGTATGGTTGTACGAGTGCAGGCGTGTGCACCCTTACTTTGAATGTGAACTGATGTGCGCTTAAATGTGTGTATATGTGTGTGTTGTGTGTGTGA
>LKMJ01001347.1_pt1 | contig 21530 bp, 17 predicted proteins | sample 643391 | NCBI WGS metagenome assembly LKMJ01 (sample SAMN04112250, study PRJNA286221) | soda lake metagenome | biome: soda lake; feature: Kulunda Steppe; material: water; isolation source: sample PL-Br10 brine of Picturesque Lake | place: Russia: Kulunda steppe | collected 2010-07
AAGGAAAGCCCCATGAGCAAGACCGCCCACTTCCTCGCCGAGACCGCCAAGGTCGACGCCGCCGCCATCCAGCCGCTGCCCGGCTTACGCAAGGTCTACCTCGAGGGTTCGCGCCCCGATATCCGCGTGCCCTTCCGGGAGATCTCGCTCTCGCCGACGAAGACCTCCGGTGCCGATGAGGAGAACCCGCCGCTGCTGGTCTACGACACCTCCGGCCCCTACAGCGACCCGAGTGCCGAGATCGACCTGCGCCGCGGCTTGCCCGAGCTGCGCCGCGACTGGATCGAGGAGCGCGGCGATACCGAGTTCCTGGATGGCCCCACCTCCGAGTACGGCAAGCGCCGCGCCAACGACCCGACCCTGGCCCAGCTGCGCTTCGACCTGACCCGCACCCCGCGCCGCGCCAAGCCCGGGAAGAACGTCACCCAGCTGCACTACGCCCGCCAGGGGATCATCACCCCGGAGATGGAATTCATCGCCCTGCGCGAGAACCAGCGCCGGCAGACCCTGGGGACGGAAGAGGTCGAGCGCATCCTGGGCCACCAGCACCCGGGCCAGGGCTTCGGTGCCAGGCTGCCCGAGGAGATCACCGCGGAGTTCGTGCGCGCCGAGGTGGCCGCCGGCCGGGCCATCATCCCCAACAACATCAACCACCCGGAGTCCGAGCCGATGATCATCGGCCGCAACTTCCTGGTGAAGATCAACGGCAACCTGGGCAACTCGGCGGTCACCTCCTCCATCGAGGAGGAGGTGGACAAGATGACCTGGGGGATCCGCTGGGGCGCGGACACCATCATGGATCTCTCCACCGGCCAGAACATCCATGAGACCCGCGAGTGGATCCTGCGCAACTCGCCGGTGCCCATCGGTACCGTGCCAATCTACCAGGCCCTGGAGAAGGTCAACGGCGTGGCCGAGGCCCTCACCTGGGAAGTCTTCCGCGACACCCTGATCGAGCAGGCCGAGCAGGGCGTGGACTACTTCACCATCCACGCCGGCGTCTTGCTGCGCTTCGTGCCGCTCACCGCCAGGCGGGTCACCGGCATCGTCTCCCGGGGCGGCTCGATCATGGCCAAGTGGTGCCTCTACCATCACCGGGAGAGCTTCCTCTACACCCACTTCGAGGAGATCTGCGAGATCTGCAAGCGCTACGACGTGGCCTTCTCGCTGGGTGACGGCCTGCGCCCGGGCTCGGTGGCCGACGCCAACGACGAGGCCCAGTTCGCCGAGCTGGAGACCCTGGGTGAGCTGACGAAGATCGCCTGGAAGCACGACGTCCAGGTGATGATCGAGGGGCCCGGCCATGTGCCCATGCACCTGGTGAAGGAGAACATGGACAAGCAGCTCGAGTACTGCGACGAGGCGCCCTTCTACACCCTCGGGCCCCTGGTCACCGACATCGCCCCGGGCTACGACCACATCACTTCGGGCATCGGCGCGGCGATGATCGGCTGGTACGGCTGCGCCATGCTCTGCTACGTGACCCCCAAAGAGCACCTGGGCCTGCCCAACAAGGACGACGTCAAGACCGGCATTATCACCTACAAGATCGCCGCCCATGCCGCCGACCTCGCCAAGGGGCACCCGGCCGCCCAGCGCCGCGACAATGCGCTCTCCAAGGCGCGCTTCGAGTTCCGCTGGGAGGACCAGTTCAACCTCGGCCTGGACCCGGACACCGCCCGCGAGTACCACGACGAGACCCTGCCCAAGGACTCGGCCAAGGTGGCCCACTTCTGCTCCATGTGCGGGCCCAAGTTCTGCTCCATGAAGATCAGCCAGGAGGTTCGTGACTACGCGAATGAGCACGGGCTGAACGGCGATCAGGAAGCGGTGATGAAGGGCATGGAAGAGCAGGCGGAGAAGTTCCGCGACAAGGGCAGCGAGCTCTACCAGCAGGTGTGACGCCCGCTCCCACAGGAGCGTCCTGCCACATGCATGAACGACTGCGGCCCTGCTTGTCAGGGCCGCAGTCGTTGGTGTGCCATGTCAAAGTCCGGCCGAGATTCTCGACGAATGTCTCGTCGTCGCCATGAAGCGGCGCAGCCAACGGCGGCATTGGCTAGGATGAAGCCAAGTCCCGACTCGATTTCCAGGAGAGCCCCATGTCATTGATAGAGAGCCGCATGTCAGAGACCGACCGCTACGCCTACCCTCATCGCGTGCTGCACTGGCTGGTGGCTGCCGTTCTGCTGCTCTCCCTGGCCAGCGGTCTTGTTCTGGGGTTTCTCGGCTTCGAAGGAGCCATGGAGCGCTTCGGCCAGAGCGGAACCGACCTGCTCTATACCTCCCACAAGTCGCTTGGCGTGGCGATGTTGGCGCTGATGACGCTGCGCCTGATAACGCGGCTGATCTTCGTGGTGCCCGACCATGAGCCGCCGCTGCCCGCCTTTCAACGCGTGCTTAGCTCGGCGGTGCACCACCTGCTCTACGTGGCTCTGCTGGCGCAGCCGCTGCTGGGCTGGGCAGCCACCGCCAGCGGCAACTTTCCGGTGCAGTTCCTGCACTGGCATCTGCCCGGCGTGGTGGGAGTGAACGAGGCGCTTTCGGAGCGGCTGTTCGAATGGCATGGCTGGCTGGGATGGGCGATCCTGGGCCTGATTTCCCTGCATATCGCCGGCGCCCTCTTCCACTGGCTGATCCGGCGCGACAACGTGATGAAGCGCATGAGTCTGTTCTGATCCCGGCGATGAAGGCTGGCACGCTCCCTGCATGGTACGGGTAACGCCGGCCCCATCAGGAACGCGACCATGCCCGACCGCCAGACCTTCGCCCCCTCCGTCACCACGCCACTGGACGCCGCGGCCTTCCATAGGCGCGCCCATGACCACCTGACGCTTATCTACGGGGAACGCGCCGACGAGGTGCTGCGCCGGCTGCTGTCACTGCTCGAGCATCAGGCACCGACGACATCCTCCCCTGGTGACGTCGCCGTGCCACTCTGGAGCGAGCGCGACCAGTGGCTGATCGGCTACGGAGACAGCCTCCTCGACGGCGAGCGAGCCCCCCTCGAGGTGCTGGGCGAGTTTCTCGACCGGCGACTACCCGACACCTTCAGCGGCGTGCATGTCCTGCCCTTCTTCCCCTGGAGCAGCGACGATGGCTTTTCGGTGATCCACTATCGGGAAGTCGACCCGACCCTGGGCGACTGGGGACACCTTCGTGCGCTGGCCGAAGGGCGCGACCTGGCAGTGGATCTGGTGCTCAACCACGTCTCCCGGGAGTCGCTGTGGTTCGTCGACTACCTCACCGGCAGCCAGCCGGGGCGGGACTACTTCATCGAGATGGACCCTGAGACCGATCTCAGCGCGGTGATGCGCCCACGCAGCTCGCCACTGCTGGTGCCGGTGCCCACCCGTCGCGGCACCCGCTACCTCTGGGCGACCTTCTCAGAGGACCAGATCGATCTTAACTTCGCCAATCCCGACGTGCTGCTGGAGTTCGTCGGCATCCTGCTCTTCTACCTCTCCCAGGGCGCCCGGGTCATCCGCCTGGACGCCATCGCCTTCCTGTGGAAGGCGCTCGGCACCCCCTGCATCCACCTGCCCCAGACCCACGAGGTGGTGCGCCTGTTCCGCGCCGTGGTCGACCACGTGGCACCGGGTACCCTGCTGCTTACCGAGACCAACGTGCCCCACCACGAGAACCTCAGCTACTTCGGTTTAGAACGGCTCCCCGCTCCCCCCGATGAGGCGCACCTGGTCTACCAGTTCTCGCTGCCACCGCTGCTGCTGCACACCCTGACCGGCGGCGACGCCACCCTGCTGGCCAGCTGGATCGAGAGCCTGCCGGAGCTGCCGCCGGGCTGCAGCTACCTCAACTTCACCGCCAGCCACGACGGCATCGGCGTGCGCCCCCTGGAGGGCTGGCTGCCCGCCCACGAGATCGAGGCGCTGCTGGAGCTGATGCACCGCTTCGGCGGCTTCGTCAGCATGCGACGGCGCCCCGACGGCGAAGACACGCCCTACGAGATCAATATCACCTGGTTCGATGCCATGCAGGGCACGCGCCGCGGTCCCGATCCCTGGCAGATCGAGCGTTTCCTGTGCAGCCAGCACTTGATGCTGGCCCTGCAGGGCATTCCGGCGCTCTACCTGCACTGCCTGACCGCCACTCCCAACGACCTGGAGGGGGTGGAACGCAGCGGCCGCCTGCGCTCCATCAACCGCCGCCGCTGGCAGCTGAGTGAACTCGATGAGCTGCTCGACAGCCGCCACACCCCTACCCGCGAGGTGTACCTGGCGCTGAAGCATCGCCTGGCGATTCGTCGCGCCGAGCCCTGCTTCCACCCCGACGCCCCCCTTCGGGTGCTGCCCTCGCCGCCGACCCTGCTCGCGCTCGAGCGCGGCCCGCTGACCGACGGCCGGCGGCTACTGGCGATTCACAACGTCAGCGACGTGCGCCAGCCGCTGGAGGTAGCAGCACTCGCCAAGGGGAACTGGTTCGATCTGCTGGAGGCGGCCCCGTGGGCGGGCGAGGAGAGCCTCGCTCCCTACCGCACCCTGTGGCTGGTGCAGCAACCCTGAACGACCGGAACATCGTTCGAGGCTGTTCGAGGCTATTCCGGCCAGGTCTACACTTCCCCAGCGTTATCGGCCTCCACGGCCTCGTGGAGGCGGCTCAGCAGGTCCGGAATGGCGGAGCGCACGCGGTTCCAGCTGGGGATGAAGGGGCGTTCGCCGGGGTTGTCGAGGAAGGCGTTGCCCGCCTCGAGCAGGTTGGCGGCGAACAGCTCCACGGCGCGCTCCTCGGCGTGGCGATCCAGGGCGAGGCCGTTCATCACGGCGTCGTGGTGGTAGGCCTCGATCAGGTCGAGCGCCAGACGGTAGTAGGTGGCCTTGAGGGTGCGGAATCCCTCGGCGCTGAAGGTCACGCCCTGGGTGGCCAGCTTGCGGTAGAGCGCCTTGGCGATGTCCAGGCTCATGCGGTTCAGCCCGGCGGAGGCATCCTCCTCCGAGACCGGCTGGTGCTTGTGATCGTAGGCGTCGGCCAGGTCCACCTGGCACAGCCGCTTGGTGGAGTGGTTGCGATGCACCTCGGAAAGCACGCCGATCTCCAGTCCCCAGTCGGCGGGAATGCGGATGCCGTCGAGCACCTCCGCGCGCATGGCGAACTCGCCGGAAAGCGGGTAGCGATAGCTGTCCAGGTACTCGAGGTAGGGCAGCGGCCCGTGCATCTGCTTGAGTGCCCGCAGCAGCGGCGTGACCATCAGCCGCGACACCCGGCCATTGAGCTTGCCCTCGGCGATGCGTGGGTAGTAGCCCTTGCAGAACTCGTAGTTGAAGTGGGGATGGGCCACCGGATAGAAGAGCCGGGCCAGCAGGCCCCGGTCGTAGGTGAGGATGTCGCAGTCGTGGAGCCCGACCACGGCGCCGCGGGCCGAGGCCTGTACGAAGCCGGCGCAGAACCAGACGTTGCGTCCCTTGCCGGGCTCCCGCGGGGAGAGGCCGTGGGCCTCCAGCTCGGCATCCAGCGCGCTAAGCCGCGGCCCGTCGTTCCAGAGGATGCGGTGTCGCTGGGGCAGGCGCGAGAAGAACTGACGAGCGTGCAGGAACTGGGTGCGATCGGCCTGATCGAGCCCGATCACCACCTCGGCCAGATAGGGCACCTCGGCCAGCGCATCGACGATACGCGAGAGCGCCGGGCCCTCGAGCTCAGAATAAAGCGAGGGCAGGATCAGGCTCATGGGCCGGCGCCGGCCGAACTCACAGAGCTCCGCCTCCAGGGCCGCCACGGGCCGTCGGGTCAGGTTGTGAAAATCGGTAATGATGCCGTTCTGGTGAAAGTCGCTCATGTCAGCGTCCCCCCTGCCACCTCGGCGACCGCTGCCGGGCCGGTTCTCGTCGCCGCCGGAATCACCCGGCGGTCAGCTCGCCCCCACCAGTAGGCCACCCCCTCGGCCCAGCCGGCGGGGCCCGTGCCCTCGCTGCGATAGAGCGCCGGCTGCTTCGGCTCCACCGTCAGGCCGTGGCAGCCGCGGATCACCACCGCCTGGTCCACCACCTCCATCATCGAGATGTCGTTGGGGCCGTCGCCCAGCGCCAGGCTCAGCGGCCGCCGTCCCCGCAGCGCCTCGCTGCGCGAGATCAGCCAGCTCACCGCGCTGCCCTTGTGACAGGTGCCGGTGGCGTGCCAGAAGCGCCCGCCACGCACCAGCTGCAGGCCGTCGCCGGCGAGCCCCTCGCGGAAACCCTCGAGGCATGCCTCGTCGTCGTCCCAGATCAGCGGCTCGCTGCCCTCGCGCATCCGCGCCAGGCGCGCCTCCGGCTCTGACAGCCCGGTGAAGGCGACAAGCTCGTCCAGCGTCATCTCGCTCATGGTGGTGAAACGCACGCCGAGGCGCTCGCGCCATACCGCGAGCCGCTTGCGCACGAAACCGATATCCACCCCCAGGGTACGGATGCCCAGGCCGTCGGGGCCGAGGCGGTCCAGCCGGGCGTGGCACCAGGTCGGCGGCAGGCCCACCACGGCACCGTTTTCGGCGATGAAGGGGGTATCCTCGAGGCCGAGCTCACGACGCAGCGGCACGATCTCGCTGCGCGTCTTGCTGGTCACCGGGATCACCGGGACGCCCAGCTGCTTGAGCCGAGCCAGCCAGGGCAGGGCGGGGCTCCAGTCGTAGCTGTAATGGTCGAGCAGCGAGCCGTCCAGGTCGGTGAACAGCAGTCGCGGCGTCAGGGCCACATCGAAGCCGGCATCCGGCACGGAACGTGAATCGGTCATGGCAGCTCCCGGGCAGACCATCTGGTATCTTCAAACTCCTTGCACAATCCGTGCCAGTTGTGCAAGTCGTACCAGGAGGGTGGCGACACCGACCGCCGACGGGTTCACCGGGATCGCCCCGAGGCAAACAGGACCATAACCGCACCATTAAAGTGCATGGTTGCGCACCATAAAAAAGCAGGCGCCCCACGGTGGGAAACCGCAGGGCGCCTGATAGAGCGTGTCGGCGTCGACCGTCAGAAGCGGTAGCGCATGCCCACGCTTGCCGCATCAAAAGTGATGTCGGACTTGTCGAGATAGCGCATGTAGTCCGCACCTACGGCGAGGTTCGGGGCCACGTCGAATTCGGCGCCGGCCCCGTAGGAGAAGCCGCTCTCCCGGTCGATGTCGACATCCACCTCGGTGAAACCGGCCAGGCCATAGAGGCGGAACTCAGGCGCCACCGGGAGGATGCCCTTGGCGTAGGCGCCCACCAGGTAGTCGAGCTCGACGGGGCCATCGGAGCCGCCGCTGCCCAGGTGGCCCTCAACGGCAAAGTAGTCGTTGAACTGCATGCCGCCATTGAGGCGCAGGCCAACGCTGTCGCGGCTGGACGCGTTGTCGGGATTGACCTCCCAGAACATGGCGTCACCGCCGAGGTAGGGCTGAGGGTAGAAGGCCTGCTGGGCCTGGACGCCGGTGGCCGCACCGGCGGTAAACAGGGCGGCAGATACAGCGACGAGAGTGAGGCGTTTCATGGCGTCCTCCTTATTAAAGAACACTGTTTGATAACACTCCAAGTGTGGTACTTCCCCCCGCGTGGTTCAAGGCGGGAATGTGCAAATGCACGCCAAGTCGAGTCGCCGAGGGGCGACGTCGCAGCCGTCGAGGCGGCGACCGGTCGGAATCAGGCCCGCTTCGACAGCCCCAGGAAGACGACGCCCGCCAGCACGATGCCGCCGCCCACCAGCTGGACCGGCGAGAGCGTCTGGCCCAGCACCAGGTAGCCCAGCATCAGTGCCGCTACCGGCTCCACGTTCATGGCCGGGGCATTGCGCGCCATGTCGAGCCTGGGCACCGTGATGAACAGCACCGAGAAGGCCACCGCATAGCACAGCGCCAGCAGGGCGAGCCCTACCCAGCCGGGCAGCGACTGGGGCAGCGCCATGCCGCCCGGCAGCAGCCCCAGGCCACCGGCGATGACCATGGCCACCAGCACGGTGAGCATGGTCAGCAGGCTGCGCAGGGTGCTCCCCACGGTAGCCAGGCGGTGCTCGGTGATCCACAGGGCGCCGGCGAAGGCCGTCGCGGCGGCCAGGCCGAAGCCCACCCCGGCCGGCCAGCCCGGCCCCATGGCCTCGGGGTCGCCCAGCCAGGCCGGCACGTCCAGCACCACCACCAGCCCCACCAGGATGATGCCCATGATCAGCGCCGCGCGGCCGGTGGGCCGCGGGCCACCCAGCGCCCAGGAGAGCAGTGCCAGCTGCAGCGGCAGGGTATTCATCAGCAGCAGCGCCACCACCACCGGGATGCGCGCCACCGCCGAATAGAGACAAAGGCTCTGAACCGCCACCAGCAGGCCCACCAGCAGCTGCCAGCGCCCGGTTCCGGCGGGCAGCCGCAGCGACTTGCGCTGGAAGACCACCAGCGCCGTCAGGGCCAGGCTGGCAGTGCCGGAGCGCAGCACTATCGCCAGCAGCAGGCCGGCGCCCGCATCGAAGGCAACCCGGGCGGAGACATGATTGGCGGCAAACAGGGTGGCGAGGCCGCACATCAGCACCAGGGCCATCGGCCGGGGAAAGGGAGCAGGTGCCGTGGATGCGGAGTAAGGGGTCGACATGTCACGGCTTCCGTGCGAAGTGTATGGGGTAGATGCAGTGCAGCATGACGGGGGTCAATTCGGATAGACGACGACCGCCGGCGGCCTCATGTTAGACTAAAGTCAAATTCTTATCCCTCAAGGGGCGTCGATGAACGATCCGGTGCTGGTGATCAACTGCGGTTCCTCCTCTATCAAGTACGCGCTGGTGCCGGCGACTGCCGACCAGCCACGCCTGACGGGCCTGGTCGAACGGCTGGGCAGCGGCGATGCTCTCCTGAAGGGCGTCGACAGCCACGGGGATGCCTTCACCATCGGCCTGGGCGATGTCGGTCACGTCCAGGCGCTCAGGGCGATTCTCGAGAGGCTCGAAGGCCGCCGGCCGGGCGCCGTCGGTCACCGCATCGTCCACGGCGGAGAGCGCTTCACCCGTGCCACACTGATCGATGACGACGTGGTGGCCGCCATCGAGCAGACCTCCGCCCTGGCCCCGCTGCACAACCCGGCCAACCTGCAGGGCATCGCCGCTACCCGGTCACTGTTCCCCGCACTGCCCCAGGTGGCGGTGTTCGATACCGCCTTCCACCAGAGCCTGCCGCCACGAGCCTACCGCTACGCGCTGCCCGAATCGCTCTATCGCGATCATGGTATCCGACGCTACGGCTTCCACGGCACCAGCCACGCCTTCGTGAGCGCCCGGGCCGACGCCCTCAGCGGCCTGTCGGGCGGCTGGCTGACCGCCCACCTGGGCAACGGCTGCTCCACCGCCGCCGTCTGGGAGGGGCAATGCCTCGATACCAGCATGGGCCTGACCCCGCTGGAGGGTCTCGTCATGGGCACCCGCAGCGGCGACGTCGATCCCGGCCTGCATGCCCACCTGGCCCGCCAGCTGGGTTGGAGCCTCGAGCGCATCGATGAGGTACTCAACCGTGAGAGCGGGCTGCTGGGCCTCTCCGGCCTGACCAACGACATGCGTGAACTGGAGGCCGCCGCCGACAGGGAAAACGCCGGCGCCATGCTGGCCATCGAGGTGTTCTGCTACCGCATCGCCAAGTCGCTGGCCGCCCTCTCCTGCGCCCTTCCCCGCCTGGACGGCATCGTCTTCACCGGCGGCATCGGCGAGAACTCACCGCGAGTCCGCGAGCAGGTCATCGCCCTGCTGCCCCATTTCGGCCTCGACCTCGAACCCGAGGCCAACCTCGCCACGATACGCGGTCGTGAGGCCCGCATCGACGTACAGACCCCGAACCGGCCCGTCCTGTGGGTAATCCCCACCGACGAGGAGGGCCGCATCGCCGACGAGACCCGCCAGCTGCTGGGAGAGACCCCCCGATGACACCGCGCCCTACCCGCCCCGCCCCTCAGGCCATCCTGCTGGTGCCCACCGGCGAAGGTGCCGGCCTCACATCGGCCTGCCTCGGTCTCATCCAGGCGCTGGACACCATCGGTCTCACGGCCGGCTTCTTCAAGCCGCTGCGCCAGGACGAGCTCAACGGCCCGGGCCCGGATCGCTCCTGTGCCCTGGTCAGCAGCACCCTGGGGCTCCACCCGCCGGCGCCGATTGCTCAGGCCGAGATGGAGCGCCTGCTGCGCCAGGATCGTCTCGACGTGCTGATGGAGCAGGTGATGGAGCTCCAGGAACTCGCCCTGGAAGCCTCCCCCGACGGCACCCCCGAGCTGCTGGTGATAGAGGGCCTGGTACCGACCCGCCACGCCAGCTACGCCGCCCAGGTGAACGCCCAGCTGGCCCACGCGCTCAATGCGCGGATCATCCTGGTGGGCAGCGGCGACCTGGCCGAGCCCCAGGCGCTGGCCGAGCAGCTCGACATGCATGCCCGCGCCTTCGGCGGGGTCGGCTCGGCCCGCACCCTGGGCTGCATCCTGATGCGCATGCACAACATGCCGGGCGGTGAGCACCCCAGCGGCCTGGCCCCCGGCACCGCCGCACCGGACCTGGGGGAGACTCTGCTCGCCGAGCTCCATCGCCACTCCCCGGCGCTGGCCACCGAGCACTTCCACCTCATCGGCATGGTGCCCTTCGCCCCGGCGCTCTCCGCTCCGCGGGTGCTGGATGTGGCTCGCGCCCTGGGTGCCACCTTCCTCAGCGAGGGTGAGCCCGAGCGCCGCGTGCTCGCCACCAGCCTGTGCGCGCGGAGCGCCTCCAACGCCCTGCATATCTTCAAGCCCGGCAGCCTGGTGGTGACCTCGGGCGACCGCGACGACGTGGTGCTGGCCTCGGCACTGGCCACCATGAACGGTGTGCCCCTCGCCGGCATACTGCTCACCAACGGCTTCCTTCCCGGCGAGGACATGATCGAGATGTGTCGCCCGGCGCTGAAGACCGGTCTGCCGGTGATCAGCGTCGACACCGACAGCTTCACCACCGCCAAGAATCTCGGACAGATGGGCAACGACATCCCCATCGACGACCTGGAGCGTGCCAGGCGAGTCGCCAATTTCGTGGCCGCCCATATCGACCTGGAGTGGCTCAAGGACCACCTGAGCCGCGGCTATACTCGCCGACTCTCCCCCTCGGCTTTCCGCCACCAGCTGGTCAAGCTGTCTCAGCAGGCCGACAAGCGCATCATCCTGCCCGAAGGAGCCGAGCCGCGCACCGTGGAGGCCGCCGCCATCTGCCAGCATCGCGGCCTGGCCCGCTGCGTCCTTCTCGGGAAACGCGAGGAGATCGAGGAGGTAGCCCGCCAGCGCGGCATCGACCTGCCCGAGGGGCTCGAGATCATCGACCCGGACAGTATCCGCGAGCGCTATGTAAACGCCATGGTGGAACGGCGCAGCGGCAAGGTGAACGCTCTCACCGCCGAGGCCCAACTCCACGACAACGTGGTGCTCGGCACCATGATGCTGCAGCTCGACGAAGTGGACGGCCTGGTCTCCGGCGCCATCCACACCACCGCCAACACCGTGCGTCCCGCCTTTCAGCTGATCAAGACCGCGCCGGGGTACCGCCAGGTGTCGTCGATCTTCTTCATGCTGCTGCCCGAACAGGTGGTGGTCTACGGCGACTGTGCGGTCAATCCCGACCCGGACGCCGAGACCCTGGCCGAGATCGCCCTGCAGAGCGCCCGCTCCGCCCAGGCCTTCGGCATCGAGCCCCGGGTGGCCATGATCAGCTACTCCACCGGTGAGTCCGGTTCCGGCGCCGACGTGGAAAAGGTGCGCCGGGCCACCCAGCTGGCCCGGGAACAGGCCCCGGACCTGCTGATCGACGGCCCGCTGCAGTATGACGCCGCCGCCATCGAGAGCGTCGGCCGCCAGAAGGCGCCGGACTCCCCGGTGGCCGGACGTGCCACGGTGTTCGTCTTCCCCGACCTCAACACCGGCAACACCACCTACAAGGCGGTGCAGCGCAGCGCCCGGGTGGTCAGCGTCGGCCCCATGCTGCAGGGCCTCAACAAGCCGGTGAATGACCTCTCCCGCGGCGCCCTGGTGGACGACATCGTCTACACCATCGCCCTGACCGCCATCCAGGCCGCGCAGGCATGATCGAGGGCCACTACCGGCCGAAACTAGCGGATCGCTCCCTTTCCCGCTCGCCTCTGTCGGCCTAGAGTGGATAGAGACTTGGTTCTCTTCGCATCAGGAGGCATAACCATGACGGCGGAAGACCGACCCACAGCCTTGGCAGCAAGCGGAAGGCGCGCCCAGCTATCGCTCTTCGCAAGCAACTTCTTCAGGCACCCCAGGATGCTGGGCTCGATTATCCCCAGCTCCCCCTTCCTGGTTCGACGCCTGGTCGAGCGGATCGACTGGGAGAATACCCGGGTCGTGGTCGAGTATGGGCCCGGGGTCGGGACCATCACCCGCGAGCTCCTGCGCCGCATGCCTCCGGAGTCGACCCTGGTGGTGCTGGAGACCAATCAGGATTTCGTCGATTTTCTCGAGCGCTCGCTATCGGACCCTCGCCTGCAGGTCATCAAGGGCTCCGCCGAAACGATCCAGTTCGAGCTGTCACGCCTGGGGCTCCCCGCCGCCGACTATGTGCTGGCCGGCATCCCCTTCAGCACCATGCCGGCCGAAAGCCGCGAGTCCATCCTTAAGGGCAGCCTGGATGCGCTTGCTCCCCAGGGTTCTATGCTGATCTATCAATTCTCGTCACGAGTATTGCCCGACCTGCGTCGCGTCTTCTCCAGGGTGGAGTGCGATTTCGAGCTCCTCAATATTCTTCCGGCGAAACTCTACTACTGCCGCCCCTGAGGCATAAACTGATCAGCGCCGGCTCGGACCTGTTGAGTGGCCGCTCGAGTGCTCGCCACCGCTGGCCCCCATTAGCAAATGGGCATATGCTCGGATTGCGAATTATCCTTCGTTCGCGAAGGCCTGGAATCACTACGGAGAAAACCATGCCCGGCTTGCTTCCCGACGTCGATCCCGATGGACTGCTGGAATACTCGGTGGTCTATACCGACCGCGCCCTCAACCACATGTCCGCTCGCTTCCAGAAGGTGATGCGCGATATTTCCGGCCAGCTCAAGCGGGTCTACCACGCCCACAGCGCGGTGATCGTGCCCGGTAGCGGCACCTTCGGCATGGAGGCGGTGGCACGCCAGTTCGCCAACGACCGGCGCTGCCTGGTGATCCGCAACGGCTGGTTCAGCTATCGCTGGAGCCAGATCCTCGAGATGGGACGCATCTCCACCGAGATCAAGGTGCTCAAGGCACGCCGCCTCGATGAAGACACGCCGACCTCGCCCTTCGCCCCGGCCCCCGTCGAGGATGTCATCGAGGCGATCCGCGACCAGCAGCCAGACATCGTCTTCATGCCCCACGTGGAGACCGCCGCCGGAATCATGCTGCCCGATGACTACATCCGCCGGGTGGCCGACGCCATCCATCAGGAGGGTGGCCTGCTGGTGCTCGACTGCATCGCCTCCGGCGCCATCTGGGTCAACATGCAGGAGCTGGGCGTCGACGTGCTGGTGAGCGCGCCCCAGAAGGGCTGGAGCGCCTCGCCCTGCTGCGCCATGGTGATGCTCTCGCGCCAGGCCCGGGAGGCCATCGACGAGACCACCAGTTCGAGCTTCGCCTGCGACCTCAAGAAGTGGCTCTCGATCATGGAGACCTACGAGGGCGGCGGCCACGCCTATCACGCCACCCTGCCCACCGATGGCCTGGTGACGCTGCGCGACGTGATGGAAGAGATCGAGGCCTACGGACTGGAGACCGTCCGCGACGAACAGCAGGCGCTGGGCGACGGCGTGCGCGAACTGCTGGCAGAGTTCGGCTACAGGAGCGTGGCGGCCCCCGGTTTCGAGGCCCCCGGCGTGGTGGTCAGCTATACCGACGACGCCGGCCTGGTCGGCAAGTTCGCCAAGGCGGGCCTGCAGGTCGCCGGTGGCGTGCCATTGATGTGCGATGAGGGGGAGGGATTCCAGACCTTCCGCATCGGCCTGTTCGGCCTGGAGAAGCTCCATGACCGTGAGCGCAGCCTGGCCAACCTGCGCGCGCCCCTGGAGGCGATCGCTCGGGAAGAACCGGTACCGTCCGGCGACGCATGAGCAGAGGCCTTCTCCTGCCATGCAGACTGCACAGCAAGAGGGGCGACCATCAGGTCGCCCCTCTTGCTGTTCCCCGGGTGTTCAACCCCGGGCACTCACTGCGGGGTGCTACAACGCCGGAACGCCGGTCAGCCAGCCGTCAGATGGCGCCCACGCCACGCGGTACGAAGCCGAGGTTATTCTCGACCGCCTTGACGCCGGCAGTGTTCTCGGCGGCCACCTGAACGGCCATCTTCTGCTGCTGGCTTTCGACCAGACCCCAGAGCTGTACATTGCCATCCGAGACGATGACGTTGAGCCGGTCGGACAGCACGCCGGTGTTCTCGTCGACCTCCTTGATGATGGCCTCACGGATATCGCGATCATCGGCCGACACGCTGGCCTCGTTGGCCGATACCGAGAAGCCACGCAGCAGGTTGGAGCGGCTGACGATGCCCACCAGCTGGTCATCCCTGACCACCGGCACCCGCTTGATACTGTGCTTCTCCAGCAGCCGGGAGATCTTGTGCAGCGGCATGTCCTCCTCGATGGTGATAGGGTCCTTGGTCATGACCTCGCTGGCGCGGCGTCCATGGGACTTCACATAGTCGGCGGCATCGTGGCCCGCGAACAGTCTGAGCCACCACGACTTTCTGGAACTGGTATCGTTTTCCACCCGGCGCATCAGATCACCTTCGCTGACAATGCCGAGCACCTTGTTGCCGTCACCAACGACGGGGACCGCGCTGATGCCGTGCTCCAGCAGCAGGGTGGCAATCTCACGCACTTCGCTGTCCGGCGACACGGTGATGACGTTCTGAGTCATGACATCTGCAGCAAGCATCGGGCGTTCTCCACGAATTTGTCGTAAATACCATCTAAAGATAGCAACCTACCGGCACCGCTGCATTGATCCGTGCCATGGTTGCTCGACGTCATTTCAACCCTGCACCACCATCCACGACAACCGGGAAGGACCTCCCATGACCGATGATATTCAACGCGCTGCGCGTCAGGCCCTCGCCCTGTTGGACCTGACCAGCCTCAATGACAACGACACCGATGCCGCCATCGAGTCGCTCTGCCGCCGCGTGAAGACTCCGGCGGGCACACCGGCGGCCGTATGCGTCTACCCGGCCTTCGTGACCACCGCCCGTCGCACTCTCAAGGCGCTGGACCTCGAGGGCAAGGTCAAGGTGGCCACGGTGACCAACTTCCCCCACGGTGGCGACGACATCATGGCCGCCGCCCGCGCGACCCGGGAGGCCGTCGCCTCCGGCGCCGACGAGGTCGATGTGGTCTTCCCCTGGCGCGCCCTGATCGCGGGCGACGAGGAGAGCGGCCGCGAGCTGGTCGCCTGCTGCCATCAGGCCTGCGGCAACGCTACCCTCAAGGTGATCCTGGAGACCGGCGAGCTCAAGGATCCGGCGCTGATCCGCCGCGCCGCCGAACTGGCCCTGGAGGGCGGAGCCGACTTCCTCAAGACCTCCACGGGCAAGGTAGCGGTGGACACCACCCTCGAAGCCGCCGAGATCCTGCTCACCGTCATCCGCGAGCGCGGCCCCGGCCTTGAGCGGCCCATCGGTTTCAAGGCCGCCGGCGGGGTGCGCACCACCGAGGAGGCCCAGGCCTATCTGCAACTCGCCGAGCGGATCATGGGCGCCGGCTGGATCACGCCTAAGCACTTCCGCTTCGGCTCCTCCGATCTGCTCGATGACCTGCTGATCACCCTGGGGATGGCGGGCGCGCCGGCAGGGGGCGCGGCATGAACCCGCCGGGGTCCGGCGACCCCGGACCCCGGTCACTCAACGGCTCCTGAGTTCGAGGGGCGGGTCACACGCCGTCGGGAGCGGCTTCCTCATGACCCGGCCCCTCGGCATGGACCCGCTCCAGGTCGACGATGCGCGATCGGCTCATCACCACCTTCCAGCGCTGCAGGGTCGGCGGCTGGTCGCCCTGCACCTCGCGGATCACCAGGTTGATCAGGTGTCGCTTCTCGACCTCTTCCCGCACCACCTGACCCTTCTCCAGCCGGTAGACCCGGTGACTGCCCTTGTCCATCAGGCGCGCCAGCAGCGAGAGGTCCAGCGTCAGGGTCTCGCGGGTATGCTCGTAGCCGCTGAGAAAGCGGGTCGGCGACATCCGCGAGCGCGAGCGGTAGTGCAGCACCACTTCCTCGCGCTGGGCCACGCTGCGCTTTCGCACCCGCTGAATCTCCTCATCCAGCTTGAGAAAGCGTGCGTAGTCGAACCACTCGAGCTGGTGGCCCACTGGCACGTTGCGGGTGGGATCCAGATACTGCCGGCGCCACTTGGGCCGTCCTCGTCGCAGCAGCCGCCACAGGGTATTGCGCAGGTCGTCCTTGAACACCTCACGCAGGGCGTAGATCCCCGCCATGGCCAGCACGAACAGCGCGGTGATATCCGAGAGGGCATCGCGCACCCTGAGCAGTCCCAGCGAGACGAACACCATCACCACCGCGGTGGCCAGGGCCTTGACCGCCTTCTGCTCGCCACCGCCGAGCTCCTGGGTCTTCTGCTTGAGGGTCACCGGAAACTCGATCAGCCGGCGCAGCAGGCGCATCTTGTTGGACATGCGGGTCGGATCCAGCGTCACCCGCTCGGAGTTGTACTCCTTGGCCTCGCGGTAGGCGCCCTCCTCCGCGCAGATCGCCAGCAGCCGCTCACGGATCTCGCGGAAACGTGCGCCCCTGGGCAGAACGGCGACCAGCGCCAGCAGTCGCTGCTCGGTGAACCAGGAGAGGTAGTTGTCGATGGTGACGTAGTAGCGGTTCAGGCTCTCCTCCGCGGGCTGCTGGCGACGCAGCCGCTTGAGAATGCCGGCGGCCAGTTCGGCATGCTCCTGAAGCCTCGCCTCCAGAGAGGTCTCCTCCTTCTCTTCATTGCGTCCCTTCGCTTGGCTACCGGCAGCCTTCTCCTCCTGGTCAGGCGTCGCCCTGTCATTGTTGGCCGCCGCCTTATCCTTGCCGGCCGCCGGCTTGTCCTTGCCGACGGCGGCCTTCTCGTCCCGGCGCACTCGGCGGGCGGCCTCCAGCAGCGAATGGTTGGAACGCTCCAGGGCTTCCACGTACTGGTAGGCATAGAGGCTCATCCCGAGACGATACTGGTCCGGGTCGAGCCGGCCGCGCTCTGCGAGGCGGCTGAGCACCATCGGCAGCCGGTAGCGGTCGCTGTAGTAGGTGCGCTTGACGTGGATCGCCGCGTGGTAGAACGCCTCCTCGGCGAGCACCCTGGGGCCGAGCCCCAGTTCGCCGGGAACGAACAGGAAGAGGTCGAGCTGATGGGACGTCTCCTCCTGGAGCACCCGTGAGATGCGCAGGGAGAGACTGTCCGGGCGTTCGACGCTGATCATTGTGACGGATCCGGGGAAGCACCCCGGGCGCTGGTGTCCCCTTTCGGATCGGCCATCCCGGCCTCGCCAGGCTCACGCCCGCTGGCATCGCGGCTGTCGCCGCGCTCGCTGCTGCCATCCAGGCGGCCGCCACCGCGTCCCTCCATGCTGACGCTGAGCCGCGGCACCCCGAGATCGACTTCCAGCTCCTCCATGCGCTGACGCAGCAGCAGGTTGAAGGCGCGGGCCACGTCCCACTGCATCTCCGGCGCGGTACGAAAACGCATGCGCAGGATCGGGCAGCCCTCCTCGAAGGCCTGGATACCCTGCATCTCGATCGGCGACCAGATGTGGTGGCGCATCATCGGATCCTGGCGAAGCGTCTGGGCGGTCTCCTGCATCAGGGTGATGGCGTCGTCGATCTTCATGTCGAAGGGAATGCGGATCTTCATCAGGGCGATGCCGAACTGGCGTGACATGTTGTGGATCGATTCGATGCGGCTGAAGGTGATGATGTGAACCACCCCATCCAGATCCCGCAGGCGAACGGTGCGCAGCGTCAGGCCCTCCACCGTCCCGATGTGGCCGTTGATCTGCACGAAGTCATCCACCGCCATGGAGTCCTCGATAAGGATGAAGATCCCGGTGATCAGGTCCTGCACCAGGGTCTGGGCCCCGAAACCGATGGCCAGGCCGATTACCCCGGCACCGGCCAGCAGCGGTGTGACGTTCACCCCCAGGTTGGCCAGACCGACGATGGTGGCGATGATCACGATGGTGGCGAAGATCACGTTGCGGATCATCGGCGTGATGGTCTGGGCCCGGGCCTGATTGACCCGGCGCCCGCGAGAGCGTGCGGAACTGGTCATGGCCCGCTGAATGGCGGTATCGGCGAAGATCCAGGCCAGCCAGGCCAGCAGCAGGGTGAACGCGAGGGCCAGCAGCGCCTGACCGATGCGCGCGCTGGCCACCCCCTGCTGGCCTAGGCCGATCAGGGAGCCGCCCCACACCTGCAGCGAGAGTTCGGCGAAGCCCAGCCAGGCGGCGGCATGGGCCAGTACATAGCCGAAGCGCTCCAGGCGCTGTCGGTACTGGCTGAGGCGCCGCCGCTGGTTGCGCTTGCTGCGCTGCTCACCGTGACGACGTAGCAGCCCGGTGACCACCAGCGCCAGGACCAGCAGCGAGGCGGAGATGATCGAGCGCGCCAGGGCGGTGCCCACGTCGCCACCGGTGACGAAGATCGCCACCAGCGACCCCCCCACCAGCAGCAGGGCCGGCACGTGCCACAGACTGCCCAGCACCTGCACCACGCTGGCGCTGCCTTTGTGTTCGCGGCGCTCGCGCCAGAGGCGGTTACGGATGATGTGCTGGATCGGCCGCTTGAAGCGCAGGATGAAGCGCACGCTGATCAACGCCGCCAGCATGTTGGCCAGCACCGAGAACAGCCCCGCCAGCTCATCGCCGAGCAGAGCGGAGAGCCGCGTGGAGTTGAAGGCGTCACCCAGAGCGACCAGCGCCCCGATCAGGAACAGCGGACGCAGCGCGCGCTGCTGCAGGATCTGTACCGCTAGGAAGCGGTGCCCGCGGGTGAACACCGACACGAAGGTTTCCACCACCACCGAGAGGGTGCGTCCGCACAGCGCCACATAGGCCACCACCAGGGCCATCAAACGACCAGAGCTATCCGGGACCAGCTGGGCGACACCCAGCACCAGGGCGAAGGCCAGCAGCCATGGCAGCATGCGGCGCAGGAAGTGCACGGTGAGCAGCCAGGCCCGCGGATCCCGGGGCAGATCCAGCGGCCAGCCGCGGCGACGCGCCAGCAACCGTCCCAGGGCGATCAGGATGACCAGCAGCCCGACCCAGATACCCAGCAGAACCGCCCCTTCGATCAGGAAGTGCATCAGCTCGGCATTCCCGGTGCCGGTCACCAGACCGCTGAGGTCCTCCCAACCATGCTCCAGCTGGTTGCGCCAACGATCAATGGGCGACTGCCCCGCTTCAGCCTGCTCGCCAAGATCGCTGAGGGTCTCGGCCAGGGCACCGAGCAGCCCCTGCCGCGGGGCGATGGCGCCCTGTTCCACCGCCTCGCCTTGTACCCGCTGCAGGTCGCGCAGATTCTCCAGCAGGGCACCACGCTGTTCGGCATCCTCCAGGGTAGCGATCACCTGATCGAGGGATTCCTGGAACGCCTGGGGATCATGCTCTGCGGCAGGCTGCTCGGCTCCGCCCATCAACCCGGACAGGCCGAGCTGCTGGGCCTGGGCGGGCAGCACCAGCAGGAACAACAGTAGCCAGGTCAGACAGGTGAACAGGCTTCGGCGCAGTGGTAACGACATCGTTTCTCCGTCTTCGATCGGCGACGCTGGTCGCCAATATGTTAGGCTCCCCGCGAGCCCATCGGTCACGCACAGGATGCCGCCATGACGCCGCTACCGCCACCCGAACCCCGCAATCCCGACGGAGAGATACGCCGTGTCGGGGTCGAGATCGAGTTCGCCGGGTTACCGCCCCGCGACACCGCCGAACTGGTGCGCGATCTGTTCGGTGGTGAACTGGTGGTCGTCAGCGCCCATCGGCTCAGGGTCCAGGGGACCCGCTGGGGCGAGTTCGTCATCGAACTGGACACCCAGTATGCCCACCCCGACGCCGAAGTGCTCGATGCCAAGCCCAGGGACGACACCGAGTGGGAGCGTCAGCGCCATCAGATGCGGGTCGACTTCCACACCCGCACCCGGGAGCTGATCGGCGACGTGGTCACCGGCCTGGTACCCACCGAGATCGTCTGCCCCCCGGTCCCCTGGGACGAGCTCGATGAACTCGACGCACTGTTCGTCGGACTGCGCGAGCATGGCGCAAAGGGCACCGACGCCAGCCTGCTCTATGGCTTTGGCCTGCACCTCAATCCGGAGGTGCCGAGCCTCGAGGTAGAGAGCCTGCTGGCCCACCTGCGCGCCTACCTGCTGACCGCCGAGTGGCTGCGCGAGCAGATCGACGTGGACATCACCCGCGAGGTTCTGCCTCATGCCAACCCTTTCGCCAAGCCCTATGCGTTGAAGGTGCTGGCACCGAACTACGCGCCGGACCTGGATACCCTGATCGGTGACTACCTGGCGGATAACCCGACCCGCAATCGCGAGCTGGACATGACCCCGCTGTTTGCCTATCTGCGGCCGAACTACCCCCACGAGCTGTTTCAAAACAAGCTGGTCAAGGCACGCCCCACTTTTCACTACCGGCTACCGGACGCCCGCCTCTCCGAGCCCGGCTGGGGCTCCGTCACGGAGTGGAACCGCTGGCTCGAGGTGGAGAAGCTGGCCGCCGACGAAGAGACCCTGTCTCGTCGGGCGGCTGGCTACGTGGCCAAGCACACCCGCTCCCCGCTGGCCAGGATGTGGCTGCGCATGCGCGGCTGGGTGGGCACCGCGTGAGCAAGCATCGCCCCCTCATCGGTATCACCACCTCGGACCGCAAGAGCCAGATCGCCTGGCTCTTCGACTGGTTCGCGGTGTGGCGCCACGGCGGCCACCCGCTGCGTCTATCGCCTTCGCGCCCCATGCCCAAGCAGCTCGATGGCCTGATCATCGGCGGCGGTGACGATATCCAGGCCCACCTCTACAATGCCGAGGTGCAGCTCGACGTGCGGGTGGATCCGCAGCGTGACGAGCTCGAGCTCGAACTGCTGGAGCGTTTCATCCCTGCGGACACCCCGGTCCTCGGGATCTGCCGCGGCGCCCAGCTGATCAACATCTATCTGGGCGGTACACTCGACCCGGACATCTATACCACCCACGAGGGGCTCAAGCGGCGTCGCACCGTGCTGCCGCGCAAGACGGTGGACATCGTCGGCGCCAGCAAGCTGCACCGCATACTGGGGGTCAGCTGGTGCCGGATCAACAGCCTGCACCATCAGGCGGTCAATCGGGCCGGCCGCGGCATCGAGATCGTCGCTAGGGATCGCGACGGCCTGGTACAGGGCATCGAGTCCCGCGATCACGAGTTCCTGATCGGCGTGCAGTGGCATCCGGAGTGGCTGATCTTCAACCGTCCCCAGCAGCGGCTGATCCGCGCCCTGGTCAAGGCCGCCACCCGCCATCGCGACCGGCCAACGGACGATCCGGCGACCTGACACGACGATCTGACACGACGACGGCCACCCGAGGGTG
>LKMJ01001348.1_pt1 | contig 21527 bp, 26 predicted proteins | sample 643391 | NCBI WGS metagenome assembly LKMJ01 (sample SAMN04112250, study PRJNA286221) | soda lake metagenome | biome: soda lake; feature: Kulunda Steppe; material: water; isolation source: sample PL-Br10 brine of Picturesque Lake | place: Russia: Kulunda steppe | collected 2010-07
CATATGCTGTCATCCATATGCTGTCATCCATATGCTGTCATCCATATGCTGTCATCCATATGCTGTCATCCATATGCTGTCATCCATATGCTGTCATCCATATGCTGTCATCCATATGCTGTCATCCATATGCTGTCCTCCATATGCTGTCCTCCATATGCTGTCCTCCATATGCTGTCATCCATATGCTGTCATCCATATGCTGTCCTGCAGGTGGGCAGCAGGCCTGGCGCACAAACACCGGAAAGGCCGTCCACGCAGGTGGCCTCAAGAGCTGCCATGGCTGGCGAGCAGCCTGCCACACGCCCTAGGCCAAAGCCAGCTGACAGTGGCAGCAGCTGCTGCGGAGCTGCCATGGGGGGGCACTCGGCTGCCAAGGGCGGCAGCTTGCCTGGCAGCGCAGGCAATGTGCACGTCCCTGAGCCCAGCCTGAGCCTCCTCCACACTAGTGCCAGAGGTGTAGACCCCCCGCGCCCCTTGATGCCGCAGCCCCAGCCCCCGCCACCGCACCACGCACACCAGCAGCTGCCACCCCCACCGCCGCACCCCCTGCACCAGCTGCCGCAGCCGCCGGCCGTGCTGTACTCAATGCCTGCGGCTGAAAGGCCCCAAGCCCCTGCCACTGCACTTGGGAGCCTGAGGCGCAGCCGGCGGGAGGGGTGGCCCTCTAGCCACGGAAACGCAGGGTAGGGCGCAGCCGTAAGGGGGGGGGGAGGCTAGGCGCAGCCGGCGATAGGCTTGGCCCTCCAGCTACAGGGGTGTAGGGTCGGGCGCGGGCCCGGTGTGGCTGGGTTCCTCTGCCTACTTGGGCAGGGGCAGCTCACGCCTGCCTGCCTGCACTGTCTCTGCCCCACAGGGGGCAGGCGTGTGTATGCACGTTTGTTGTGAGAACGTGTGTGTGTGTGAACGTGTGTGCGCCTGCATGTGTGTGTGTGTGCGTGTGTGTGTGCGTGTGCAAGTTTATGTTCGAGTGCGCACATGTGTAAGCGCCCCTTGTCACGGGAGTGCAGACTTGGTGTTGAAACGGTCAGCACTTAAGCGTGCACTGGCACAGTAACGCAGCTGCAGGCATGTAGGCCCGTGTACTTGCAGGCCTGCACAGGGGCGTGTATGCATGCGTGCGTGTGCGCTCGTGTGCATGAAGGCCCACACAACCCCTGAGCCTTGTGGGCTTGTGAGGGTGGGAGGGTCTTGTGTGCGTGTGGGTGCATCCGTGAGGTCATGTTGTGGTGGCTCAAGGGTGTGTGATCCCTTTTGGTTGGGGATTTGCGGACGCTTGCTGTCGCATTCTTGGCAGGCACCGGTGCACCTTTTGGTTGGGGATTTGCAAACGCTTGTCGTCGCATTCTTGGCCGGCACCGGTGCACCCGTGGCAGCGCCACACTTGACCCCCGCCTCCGGCAAGTCACGGAAGCATGTGTGCGCGTTCACAGCACACCACCTGGGACACGCATGGCGTGCGCACAAGGTGCGCGACGGGATGGGTGGTGGATTGGTTGAGCGTGCGCGCAGGAGCGCGCAACTGCCGCCTGGCGTAGATGAGCGCACTGCCGGCTGGGGCGGCCATTGTGCAGATGACCCCTTGGATGGCACTGTCAGCGATGACTACGTAGAGGAGGCACCCTTGCCAGGCAACATGGTGAGGGCAGCTAGTGCTCGCCCAGGGCTCTGTGGGGTGGGGTGGGGCTTGTGAGCCGCTTCATTGTGCATCGGGCTTTCTATCATAGTGTGTCAGACTCTGATTAAGATTAAGAGATCGGGCTTTCTATCATAGTGTGTCAGACTCTTAATCATTCATATCATCATTCGCCAGGCAATGTACTTTTCGTGCGCTGCATTGCGTGCTGGGCCTTTTTTTTGTGCCAAGCGAAGCAATGTCAACCTGTACCCCTGCTGCGCGCCCCTGCTGACGCGCACGCGCGCGCAGCAGGCTTCCTGCGTGCACGGCCTGCACACAGCCGCTCAGGCGCCTGCCCTCCTTGCCACCTTCGCTGTGCTAGGTGGACATCCCGGTCGTGGTCACAGACGGCCCCATGGTTGTGCGCGTGGTGTCCAGTGCGCAAAGGGGGGCGGGCGTCAACAGGCCCAGCACAGTGCGCCCGTTCTCAGGGGCTGCGCCGCCATCAGCAGCGCTGGACCGGCAGCTCAGCAGGCCGCCCTCTGCGCGCGATGCGCCCGCAACGTACGCGCAGGGGCGGCCGGGCAGCGCGCTGCCTCGGCCGCCAGTGGGGGGTGGGTTCGAGCTGGGGGAGAGGGGGAGCGGCGGCGGCAGGCTCACGGGCCTAGATGTGCAGATGGCAGGTGGGGGTGGGGCGCGTGAGAGTGGCGGTAGAGCGGACGGAGCATGCAACGCCTGCAGGTACGCGGCCTCCCCTTCGGCGACATCCGCATCAGGGCTGCAGGGCGTCACATCGTACGAGGACATCCCCGATGTGCCATGGGAGGAGGGCGAGCGGTCGTGGACGGAAGCAGCCGAGGTAGGGGGGGGGTGGGCGCCAGAGGCAGCAGGAGCTGAAGAAGCGGGGATGGAAGTGGGTACCGCTCATTGCGTGTGCAAATGTGTTTGCGTGTGCAAATGATGGAGCCTTGCTGTGTGGGCAGCTTGTGCGGTGGCTGTGGCCTGCTGTCCCGGGTGTTCAAGCATTGGCGTGTGCACGGTAGAGCAAAGGCTCAGAGGCTGTTCGTCTATCATTGCCCAAGATCATCGTCACCAGGGTGCATGCTCATCGCATGCCCTGGACCGGGTCACGTCTCCACAAGGCTCTGTCTGCTCCCCTCCTCCCTTGCCTCCCCCACCTCCCCCAGTGTTGACCCCTTGCCTCCATTCCGCTGCTGTGCTCTGGAAGGAGGACGAGCCCGTGGACCCAGCCTACCAAGGCCTCACCCTGGACCATTACATGTCTAAGCTGGTGACCACGCCCGCCAGCGCTGCCGCTACCTCAGGTACACCGCTCGCGAGGCTGCCTGGCGGCTGCGTTGACGCCCAGCGCTGCTGGGAAAGGGGGAGGGAAGGGGGCCCCGCTCGGGCGTGCGCATGTATGGATGAGCGTGTGCGCGTGCGTGTTCCGTCCCTGCCTCTGAGTTGTGACATCCCTGACGCTCAACTGTTACGTCCCTGCCACTAGAGGTAGCTGGGTCTTGCTTTGGGGCGGACAGGAGTTGCCGCGCTGCATGCTGCCCCCAGCTGCAGCTCTGCGCCCTTGCAGGCGAGCAATTGTTTGCGAAGGGGGGCTGCGCCTCTTTGCACCCCAACACATGTGAGCCAAGGTCTCCCATACAACCTGGCACCTCAGACCTCTCATTGGCACCGTCCACAACCTAAGCCTTGCATGCGTCATGTCCCCTCTGCCTTTGCCTACCCAAGAGGTCAAATGCATGTCTCCCTCAGGCCTACGCACAGGCCGGTGGGCTGGCACACTCAGCCCCCTGTCCGTGTGCTCTCGCACCCACGCGCGCTCTCAACACGCGCGCATGCACACAATACTCACAAGCCCCCGGTCACGCACGCACACACATGCACACGCACGCACACACGCAGGCCTGTCAGGCCGGCAGTGGCAGGACCAGCCTGTCCCCGCTACACGTGGGTCGCCTGACCAGCAAGCGCAACGAGAGCCCCAGCAGCCCTCGGGCCCACAACCCCTCGCTCCGCCCTCAAGGGCCTCCTCCCACGCACACGCGCTGCAGCCGCAGCCTGCGCCCCATGCCCCGCTGCTCAGGCATACAGCGGCGGTGCCGCCAGCGGCACCGCTACACGATGTTGGGCTGCCCACGGCATGCACGCCGTCTGGGAGGGCGCTGGATGTGCCGGAGCATGGCATGTCCCCCTGGCATCAGCCACCCGCAGCGGCGCAGGCTGGGCTGCTGACCCAGCACTTGCAGCAGCGGCAGGAGCTGCACCAGGAACGGCAGGAGCAGGGCGCCGCACTGCACCAGGTGTTTGACCCCGACTTGGGGATGGAGGGGCCTGCTGGCCCTGGTTCAGACAGCCTGTCCGAGCTGGACGCGCAGGTATGAGTGCTTGTGTGAGTTGTGTCTGGGTGGGTGTGCCATCACACTGATCTTGTGAACGAGTGTCCCTCTGCCCCTGACTCAGACTGCCAGATAGAGTTATTGCACACCCGCGCCTGTGTGTGTGTGTGAGAGAGAGAGAGGGGGGGGGGGAAGACAGAACAGCAGCAGCAACTGCTGTAGCTGCAGCTGCTCGCGTTTGGGCATTGCCGCTGCCAGTACATTCTCAATAAACCACAGGCTATGACACATGCAGACAGCCAGGACAGGTGCCCTGGTGGCCCTGGTGGCAACAGATGAGCAAGTACGGCAATCCAGCTACGCTATCCAGGTCATGTGTAGGGTTTGGGGCTGCTCGTGTGCAGTGGAGACTGTCCACTGAGCACCCTGCCCCCAGTGTGTCGAGTTGTGTGCACCAAATCTCCAGTGCGTCGACTTGTGTGGGACATATGCTCCCGGACGGTGCACACGACGGCAATGGGCCTCTTCAGCCCATCAGATGCCTCCCTACCTCCGCCACCACCACGTTTCCGCAGGTTCCCCATTGGCAGGACAGGGAGGAGGAGAGCGAGGGGCAGCAGAGTGTGGTGGAGGAGGAGGAGGCGCAGGGCCACAGCTCAGGCTCGCCTGCTGCGCGCGGAATCAAAGACAAGCAGCAGGCGGGGATGCTGCAGGCGTCGGCCCGGGGCTCAGTCGAGTGGCCTCCGCACGTGGCTGCGACGGTGCAGGCACGAGGGCCACTAAGCAAGGAGGCACGCAGGCTGGCCAGCGGGCCCCTGCACACCATGCCCCTAGGTGCGTGTGCACATATGCATTCAACACACACAAGCAGGCATTGATGCACAGGCGCAGGCATTGATGCATGCGCACACATGCGCGTACAAGCATGTATGTACACGCGTGCGCGTGCGCACGCGCACGCACACGCACAAAAACACATAAGCGCAAACACACACACATGCAGGTACACGCACACTTGCAGGCACACACGCAAGTATACACGCTCGCAGGGATGCACGCACGCGCACACACAAGCACAAACACACATGCACGCACGCACGCGCGCACACGCACACGCACAAACACGCACACGCACAAACACACACACACATACACGCACACACACACACACATACACACACAAGCACAAACACACATGCACGCGTGCACGGGCACGCCTCCATATGCCCCGCAGTGTCCGGCTCTGCCGCCGCGTTCTCCAACAGCCTGGACCTGCGGCCTGCCACGGCTGCCGCCACGTCCACGCTCCCCTCGCGCTCTCCACCCGGGCTGCCGGGTGCCAGCCCCTTCCCCCCTGCCAGCCGCCCCGGCAGCTCTGGCAGCTCTAGCAGTTCCCAGGAGAGCGACGGCCCAGGCTGCCCCCGCCTCGGCGTGCAGCACCTGCACAAGGCGGGCGGGTTCGAGGGTGGGCAGGTGAAGGAGGTGGACCTGGGGGGCTTGTCCGCGGAGCTGTTCTCGTTCAGCAACAGGTGGGTGCGGGTTTGGGGAGACCCAGCAGGGAAGCTGCTTTCTTGTAGCCGCAGGTAGGTGTGTGTTGAGAGGGAGCCCGGCAGTGAAGCACTGCTCCTGTTCAGCAGCATGCGCGCTCACCGGAGGGGATCTGTAAGATTTCGCACGTGGTGCGTGATATTCTACCACTGACGTGGGTGTGCTTTGAAGGGCCTGACGGATGAGGTTGGCCTGAGCGGCTGTGTGTGTGCCTCACAGCCACAAGAGCCGTTCGAGGCAGGCAGCCACTGCACAGCTCCTACCTTGCTGTGCTCAAAGAGCTCTCAATGATCGCCTACTTGAAGACAAGCTCGTTCACTTTGCCGCACGGTTAAGCCTGGGGCGGAAATAGGGTGAGCACCTCAGGCCAGCCCTAGACTGAATCCTTTGTTTGATCATCATCTAGGGGGCTGGTGGATGTGTACCCTCCCAAGCAGGCTGCTCTTGATGCGTACCCTCGTCTCTTGATGCCTGCGTGGTGTGTGCGGCCCATGTCACATGCGTTGTGAATGCTCTTGATGCGTGCGTGTGCTGTCCGTCTTGGTGCATGCTCTTGATGCGTGCCCTCAACGCCTGCGTGATGTGCCCGGCCCACGTTACCTGTGCCTCTCATGCCTCATGCCCCGCGCCCCTTGCTTGCCAGCCCTCGCACCTCCATCATATGCCCGTGCGCATCGCACTTGTGTGCAGTGCCGGTGTGCATCGCGCCTGCGGCCGCCGCGCCTGTGTTTGATGGCCTTGTGTGCCGCTGCTTGCATATGCTGTGTCACTGTGCAGCTTAAACTCCAAGCAGCGCAGCCAGTTGCCGCTGCTTGCATATGCTGTGTCACTGTGCAGCTCAAACTCCAAGCAGCGCAGCCAGGTGCCGCTGCCGCTGCAGCTGGAGCTGGAGAACTCAGGAGAGATTAGGGCACGAGGCCTCAGGATTGGTGATGCAGGTGCGAGGCCTCAAACAGCGCTGTTGTGGGCTGCGCATAGGTGCTTGCTTGGAAGAGGGAGAGCAAGAGAATGGGAGGGGAAAGCAGGGTAGGATGGGAAGGGAGAACGAGAGTGAGAGTGAGAGTGAGATAGAAAGAGGAGGAGGGAAGGGTAGGAAAGATGCAACCACGGCTGCATGCAAAGCTTCAAACACGCGCTGGTACAAGCATACGCATGTAGGCCTCAGAAACTTGATGCAAGCTTGCTCAGGAGCACATGGCACTTGCAACAGCCACGCCTGCTGGTGCTTCTTCCTTGTTCTAGATTTTGTGTTGCGCTTGCTTTGTTGTCTAAAATCAGGGTTGTGCAAATGCGGTAGACAGTACGCTGATGGTACCGTCCTTTGATTCTTACCGTATTCCTCGAATTTTATACCGTCTAGACAGTGAAATACGGTTCGGTGTACGGGTCTGGGGATTTGGGGTCTGCACCAAAAGCTTGCCTCCAGAATTCTCACTTGTGCATGTGTGGATGCTCCAAGCCTGTGTGTGCGGCTTGGGGCTTGAGGGGCCTTAACACACAGAATGTGCTTGCATGCTCTTGCATCAGCATTGCTTTTGCTCAGTAAATTATTCAATATGTTTATAGAATCTGGAAATTTAAGTGACAATGCAAGCGATCGTGTGGTCCACAAGGCCAATGGTGCCACATATATTACGGGTGGATTTGCCGCTGTCTCTCTCTCTCTCTCTCTCTCTCTCTCTCTCTCTCTCCTGATTGGTTTTTTTTAACAGTTTTACTGTACCGTACTGTCATTGTATCGTAAAGAGAGAATTCTCACCCGGCTGGACGCACAACCCTGTTTAAAAAGTTGTGCGCTCGCCTGCCTGCAGCCAGCTCCGCCGCCTCCTCGCAGCCTTCCTCCTCCCAGCAGTCTCTGGGCCCGCAGCACTGCCTTGGCCCGCTGCAGCTGGCCCCCCGCAGAGAAAGCGGCAGTTTGCCCTCACCTCAGCACCGCCTGCACAGCCAAGAAGCCCCTGTGTCCCTGACCTCCCCCCTCCACACCCACTCGCCACCGCCGCTGCTGCCCGCGCCCTCCTTTGCCCAGTTGGGCGCCCAGTTCAGGGCAGGAGATGGGAGCAGCTCCCCGCCCTCTAACAACGAAGCGGTGGGCAGGCAGGGCGCCGCCGCCGCTGTCGCTGTTGCAGCCGCCGCTGGAGCCGCTGCCGCGACGGCACCACTGCCCCTCCACGCCCTCCTACCCGCGCCTGGTGCGCATGAAGCCGATGTCATGCAGCCCCAGCCAAAGCCCCCCCAAGTCCCGCGTGAGCTGCAGCCGGTGCATCCCCCGCCCCGGCTCGCCTTTGATGCGCAGCCGCCTTTGCTCGCCAGTGCCCACCAGGTGCGGGCTGGGGCTCTGCTCCTGGCGCGCACCAAGAATGCGTGCAGGCATGCTCGTGAATGCGCACGCGCGCGCGCACACACACACACGCGCACACGCACACACACACACTAATACACATGCACGCCCCCTCCCTCAACCCGCCATCCTCATGCGTGCACGCTGCCCCCTGTGCTGCAGCTGCAAGGCACGCACGCCCCCGCACCTGGGCGCCCGCACGGGCTTGCGGCTGAGCTGGCTGCGCTGCCCCCGCCCCCATCAGGCGCGTGGGCGCAGCGCGTCCACGCAGGGCAGCCGTCGTCAGCCCACCCAGCGGCAGCAGCAGTTGAGGACACGCCAGATGCGCTGGAGCGCATGCGCGCGGGCGACCCAGCGGCCATGGCGGCGGCGGCAGCGGCAGCCGTGATGCGCCCCGTGGCGCCGCCACCGGGCGGCAAGCGCGCCGTGCAGAGCGCGCGGCCCATCACGCGCAATGGCCCAGCCCCGGACCCCTCCGTGTGGCAGGGCTTCATCGCGCAGCAGGTGCGGGGCGTGCTGGGCAGCGCCTGCCTGAGCATGTGGGTACATGGGCCTGTGGGGCTTTGGTGGCGCGCTTATCTGATTTGTGGGCCTTGTGCGTGGGCAGGGCAGCCACCCCATGCCTGTGATGTCCAGCCATGACGCAGCCGTGACGCCTATGGCCTATGGGGTAGCCTGGGTCGCCACCCTATCTGTGGCTGCAATGTCCAGCAGCCGCCCCTGTGCGCAGCAACTAGGAAGCACGTGGGCGAGGCGCGCACAAGGGCCTGACTCCTGCAGGGGGCGGTCCGCGGTGGAAGCCGGCCTGCGGCTCACGCACCTGACCCTCTCCGGCTGAGGCTGGATGCGCAGAAAGCCGGCTCGTGGCACAAAGGGCCACAAGCAGGCAAAAAGCCAACTTGCGGCACAGGGCCGCAAGCAGCTCTCGGTCCCTGAGCAGCGTGCAGCGCGGTGTGCACGAGTTTGTGGCTTGGCGCAATACATCGCCCTCCCCCATGCGTACGCCCTGCGGCAAGCCCATGGTCCGCGCCCTTGCATGGGGGACATGTGCATATGCGTGTGCATGCAAGCAGAGCACAAAAGGGTGGCGCTGTGGTGCGTCTGCCACACAGCCAATCAGCAGCGCGCAGCCTCTGCACCCCCCTGCCCCCCGCCCCCAACCCAGGCACTGCACACGCAGCCCCAGGCACCCCACGTGTGTAGCCACGGGCGCACAACGCCAGCAGGCAACACACGCATGTGCACTTGCGGGACACTGGTGTTTCCGTGTGCGTGTGCGGACGTGCGACTGCCTTGCAGCTGGAGCGGCCACCGTCACGCCAGAAGCCGCCGCCCGAGGCGCTGCACCTGTGGTCGCCTGAAGAATCCAGGACCACCCTCCTCAGCTCCCAAGGTACATGTGCATGTCCTCCGTGCCGGAGCACGGGGTGGCCGCTCCCTTGCTTCCCCTCCCCCCACCACCCGCACATTCCTACTGGAGCGCACACACAAAAGCTCCCCCAGCACACCCTCTCTCCGCCATCCTCGCGTGCGTCAGCCATGCGCGCCTCGTCTTGGGGGCCTGGCCGGGCAGCTTTCTACTCACTTGGAGCAGTGTCGGTGCACACACCCAACTCCTGTATGCGCTGCCTAAACAAGCTCGCTGTCGCTGTCTCTGCGCTGCTGCCTCTGCATTTGTGTCTGTGCACGGGCATTCCAGCCTGAAGGTAGGGAGTAGGGCCTACCGGGTGCTGCTGCCCTCGCATGGGTGCGCAGCTTGGGTGGGCTGGCCCCCAGCATGTTAGGGCAGCTTTGTGGCCTAGCACTGGAGGCACAGGACTTTTTGTGTGGCTAGGGAGCGGGGCCTGCTGGGCGCTGCTGCTGGTGGGGGGCGATGGGGGGGCAGTGGTTTATTGGATCGGTAATTAGCAGGGGGCCGTTGGTGGTTAAGCGGGGCCTGCTGGGCGCTGCAAGTGGTGGGGGAGACTGGGGTGGAGTGGGGTGCTAGGCGTATCGCGCGCGTGTGGCCAGCTTCGTTCTAAAGTGGCAACACGTGTACGAGCATGTACCCCTGTTCTAGTAGCAACACGCGTGTGGGCACATACCCCTGTTCTAGTAGCAACACGCCTGTGGGCACGTACCCCTGTTCTAGTAGCAACACGCGTGTGGGCACGTACCCCTGTTCTAGTAGCAACACGCGTGTGGGCACGTACCCCTGTTCTAGTAGCAACACGCGTGTGGGCACGTACCCCTGTTCTAGTAGCAACACGCCTGTGAGCACGTACCCCTGTTCTAGTAGCAACACGCGTGTGGGCACGTACCCCTGTTTAGTAGCAACACGCGTGTGAGCACGTACCCCTGTTCTAGTAGCAACACGCGTGTGGGCACGTACCCCTGTTCTAGTAGCAACACGCCTGTGGGCACGTACCCCTGTTCAAGTAGCAACACGCGTGTGGGCACGTACCCCTCTGTCGAAGCGGTGCCCGGGCAAGCGCCCCATGGACCACAGGGCTTTTGGTGGCGCAGGATCCTCCGAGTTGTTCCGTGGGAGCTTGGGAGATCTCATATGGACCATCCGCCCGCGGGTGACTCCCTTTGGGGAGCTCCCCGAGTGATATGCCCTCTGGCGTCTTCCCTGAGATGTGTGATCCCAGATTCGTCAGAGGAGCAATGGATGGACGTGCGTGTGACCAACGAACAGCTCAGGACCAGTGCACGCACGGCAGTCGTTTGCATCCCAATAATTTGACATGCCGTCCGTTTGCTGTTTGCACGCGGTCGATGCACTTTATCTTTAGGAAGGCGGCACGCGCATGCACCACTGCACGCGCGCTCTTTTGTGACACGTGCGCGTGCTGCGCATGGGCATGTGCGAGCCTGAACGTACGCCTGTGGTGCCAGAACAGAGCACTCCCAACATTGCGCACACACCCACACGCACACGCACGCGCTGTCACACGCATGCAAGCTTCAGGGTGTTGCGCTCATAGACGCGCGTGCGTGGGCTGCGTGGCTGCGCTTGCAGGGGGAGAGCTGCTGCCCTCCGCTTACCCGCCCGGCACCAGGCTGCGCGCCCGCCCTCACTCCGCCATGGTGTCCCTGGGCAGCAGCTGCAGCCGCTCCGTGCCCTCCGGACCCGCCCGCAAGGCCCAGCCTGCCGGGCTGCTTGGGCTGCCCTGCGGTGAGCGTGGGTGTGCCCATCGGTGCGGTATGGTGCTTGTGCATGTGTGTGTCTGTGTGTGTGCGCGTGTGCGTGAGCGTGTGCACGGCATGGGTGCAGGGATGTGGATGTCTATAATTGTCCGTGTATCAAGTCAAAAAGCCTGTACGTCCGCACCCACATGCATGTTTAGGGTGGGGGAAGGAGGAGCTTGTGCTGGTTTGTGTTTGGATATCTGAACGTCCGTCCGCCTGTGCTGACACAATTAGGGTCCAAATGCACCTGCTGCTGCCTGCATTGCTCGGCTGGTTTTTTCAGTGGAGCTTCCACCTTTTCCAGTTCCTGCCAGCTGTGCATGCACACCCTGTCACCATATGATGGGTTACATGGCGCACGCACCGCCCCAGTGGGCCCACTGCTTCCTTTCAAAAGACACATGCCCGTGTACACCCCTTAGCTCGCTGCTGCCTCCCTTAATGGTGATCCTTCTGCCACACGATATGCAAGCCTTTGATCAGACGCACGTTCGTGCGCGCACGTGTGCATGTGTGCAGGGAGCGTGGCAAGCCAGCACGCGCGGCCACCCACCCGCGAGCGCCCGCCCACGCGGCAGCGCCCGCCGCCCATGGCCCTGCTGCTAGAGCAACAGGAGCAGCAGGAGGAGGAGGAGGAGCAGGAGGAGGAGGAGGAGCAGGAGGAGGAGGAGGGGGGAGGGGGCGCCAAGGGTGTGCACAAGAACGCCGCCAGCACGAGGGAGGGCAAGGGTGCTGCGGGGTCAAAAGGCAGGAGGGGCGTCCCGGGCTGGCTTGCTGCCCAGCAGTCCGCCTGCATTGTGCAGGACCTCAGCTCAGACGGCTCAGATGGCTGACATGCACACGCGCAGCGGCGCTCTGATGCACCGCTGCAGCCCTGGTGCGCTCCGCGTGGTGCGCCATGGGCACACACAAAGAGCCCCTGGCGGCGCTGTGTGGCTGAAGGTGGCGCCATGGGCGATTTATGGGTGAGGCGGGCGCTCCATCAAGTGAAAAGGCATGATTGATGTGACTGAATCTTGGGGGTTGTGCAGTGCGTGGTGGGCAGGGAGGGGGGCGGCGCCATGGGCTGGCCAATGCCCGTGCTGTCATGACTCCCGCACACTCACAGATCCCGCCTACAGGCGCCTGCCTGTTGTGCACGGTCCTTGACCTAGCCCGCTTGCTTGTTTTTAAAGGCCATCCAGACAAACAAAAGAAGATGTTGACATAGTCAATCCTGGAGGGAATCCAGCGTGCAGCAAGCAAAAGAGTGTTACATTTAGAGTATAGAAAGGAAGCAGATGTGCGGTCTGGGGCTCGCACGCAGCTGTTTGCACACATCTGTGTGTCTTCCTCCGTATGTCAATGCTCGGATGATAAGACAATGTACATATTGTGCAAATGTACTTAGTTTGAACTGCGTATCCATCTCATTTGTCTCATGGTTGGACCTACGGCAAATTGTGATGCAAGGATTGAAGGACTACACCAAGGGCTTGCGCTTGCACAGTTAATGCCTTCTACCGGGTCGCTTCATCGCTAGGCTGATTAAGCTTTCATTCTTTCATTTATGCAAAAATTCATTTGGATCTGCCCACGTCCGTGCATAACCTCAAAAATGTTTGTCTCTTTGAAAATTTGTCAAACCTGAGCACTTTTCTGCACAAGAGCAGCCTTTGTCACCATGGCTAGTAAAGGAGATGTCCGTCCAAACATTTTCAGCAATGTCTACTTCCTAGGTTATTTTTGCTGCAGCCATTTGGCTCCCCTCCAGAGTGCCATGTTCATTACATGAAATTAAGATCAATGCTGGTTTTTTTGGTAGTCTGTTGTAACACAGTTACAAGGTTTACAAGAAGAATACCTTCAGTCAAGAAGTGTGACTGCTAGCCTTCTCATAAAAAGCAAGTTATTAAGAGGAAAAAAGGAAATTTATTGTTGTTCTGGTTTAAGAAAGCAGACACATCATGAGGTACTGTCTGAGTGGATAGAGGAGCAAATTTTCTGCGGATGAGTGCACTGGAAGCTAACATGTTGCTCATCCTGAACATTATCATTAGCTGGGAGTGAACACAGTCTGAAACGGGTAAAGGATTTACAGATTTAAAGGACAATCCATCAGTCAAAAAGTGCGACTGTGAGGAATACTGCGAATGACATTGAGGGGGAGGCCAAGGAACATTTGGGAAGGTAAGGAAAATGCATAACCAGGGCCCTGTACATGGAGCGCATCGCTGTTAATTAGTCAACCCCGGGCCGTAATTATTACGCTCTCTCAGATGTGTGCTGGAGAAAGGCTCCCAGTAAAGCAGATGCCTGGTTCTGAGGTCCACAACAAAACGATTAAGGTCAATGGGTTCACAGTTCTGCAGGATTTGCTTGCAAGTGTGGGAGTGTGCCAGGCCCTCCATTGCCGAAGGATTATGGGAGGACCAACAATCGGCAGACCCCGAGCTGAGCCGTATGTCAGCATGCAAAATCTTTTTCATTGTAGTGCTGGGTCGAGGACTTGCAAAACCGCTGCTCGAAACCAATTGAATTGCAGGGGCTCCAGACCACTTTCTCGCGTGATACGTCACGCCGAGAGACTGCTGTATCAAACTAGCACTCGTAGCATGGCCATAACACCAAGAAGGAGTAGTGACCCTGACCCCTAACATCTTTTAAGTACTGCAAGTACTGTAAGGGATTGTCCATCTCTTTGCCCTGTCGTAAGTATGCCCACAATCACAAAGAGCAGCTGAGCATCATAGAAGACTCAATCAAGAGCATGCTGGAGGCCCAGGGCTGTAATGAAGTCTAAACTGACCTACCCTTTGGCCAGTTGTGATGAAACCTGCACATGACCTACAGTGGCATCACTTGATGCGATGTGCAACCAAGGTCATTCACACCAGAGAGGACTCCCGTCACACCAACAGAATCCGCTCAGAGAGGCCAGAAGACGTCCGCTCAGGATCCCCATGACACCCATTGAGTGAAGCATGTCCTCGTGTTATGGTGGGGGATTGCCTGGTGCTAGCATCAGGTACATCCTCATCCTTAAATGCCAGGGTGATCACTGCTGGTTTAATCTTGTTTTCTTATGTAAATGGCATAATTACCAAATCATCATCACTGTCTTCCGGGGATTGGATGATCGCTGTGGTTTGTCGTGACTGATAGCTAATAGGGTGAAATGTCGCAACATGTGAAACCCCTCAAATAAACGAATTTTTATGGCCAGATTACTCCTAAAATCGATGTGATTTATTTATTGTTCAGTTGTCCAGATCCCTGAAGCTTTGCGAGCGTAATCATCTTTTTCCCTCTTATTCTTATTAGGATTAGATTTTGAGCGTTAGTGGCGGAAGCACCATGTCAGCTGCAGCAACAGCTGCCCGACCTACTTCCGTGCACGTCCTGGATGACGATAGTGATGGGGATGTGCAAGTAAGGGGTGTACTGGACTGTATCAATGCTAGTCAAGGGTCTCTGTGCAGACAGTTGCTGACTGGAGCCCTTGCTGCTCACCACAGCCTGTGCAGGCATCAGACAGAAGAGACAGGACGCGCGGAGCTGGTCCCAGCGAGCAGCAGCCACGTCAAGGTGGGCTCTCTTCAAGTGCATTTGTGTGTTGCTGGAACCCAGAAGCCAAGTCCGGAGAGGGCTGACCTGCTGCTGGTGTTCTCCCACGCAGGGCCAAGTCGAAAGCGCAGACGAGGGCAGCAGACCAGCAATAAGGTGAGCTTGCTGTTGTAACAGGAGGCAGGGTGTGATGTTCGCAAGCGCTCTGACCCATTCCCATCTGTCCATGAGGGTCCTGCTGCTCTGCACCTTCTGAATGCACAGCCTCAACGCAACATGAGCAAGCAGCAGCTGGCTGAGCCCCACATGCAGCATCATTTGTATAAAACTGCGCATGTGCTTGCACGCACTGATTGTGGGGCTGCGTGTGGTGCAGGCTGTGTGCGTGGACCTGACGAGCATGTCAGACAGCGATCCAGATGAGGTCCAGTGCGTGCTGGAGCGAAGGGCCCCTGCGCAAGTCCATCCTGCCTCCTTCCATGGCAACAGCCAGCATCAACGGCACTTCCTGCTGCAGCAACAGCACCACCACCAACAGCTGAATCCAGCAGTGTTCGGCGCAGTGGCACCCACAGCTGCAAACAGGGCAACATGGGCCGCCCAGCCTGCACTGCCAGTCCCTCCTGAAGAGCCGGGCATCAAGTGCCCCATCTGGTGGGTATGGATGGACATGTGTGTGTACGCATGCGCATGTTTGTGTACTTTCGCGTGTGCGTACATACGCTTGTGCGTGTGCATATGTATGTGTGCGTGTGCATGCGTGCGCATGCCAGGACAGTCGAGAGGCACAGAGGTGCTCCTGCATGCCTGAATTGTACAGTGAAGCAGGTAGATGCACACTATTTCAGGGACGTCCTAAAGAGTGCCAAGGCCGTATATAAGAAGAAGGGGCGCAGGTTCAATTGTGTCCGGCTAGCCTTGCCATAGCTGTGACTGAAAAGGATGCCGCGACTTTGGTTAGGCCCTGGTGCACCTTCTCCAGCCGTTTGCAGCTGCCCTTGCTGGTCAGGGGTGACTTTGCCTTGTATGTTTGAGCTGCCACACTTAGCCAACCATGTGTGCATGCCGACACTGCCGTGCAGCCTGGACCCCATCACGGAGATGAGCACAACGCATTGCGGACATGTGTTCTGCACGCCCTGCATCACCCAGTCTATTCGGGCTCAGAAAAGATGGTGCGTGCACCCGAGTGCTGCTCTGCTGCACTCTGATCGTCAGAGCTACCTGCATGTCTACTCAAGCCAGCAATGAGAGGAGGGGACATGCGGGCCGCTGAGCCCTTGACCCGTGTGTCTCAAGGTGTACAGAAGTAGAGGAGCTGGCTAAGGGAAGCTGGTTGTAGGAATGATTGAAGCCTGTGTCTTGAGATTTCTCACTTTTTGGCCTTGGGCCTCTCTTTGCGCTTGGCAGAGTTGTTGAAAGCCAACCCCTGCATAACACCCATGCCCCACTTGCTCACTGAATGCGCAGTCCAAAGTGCCGGAAGACGTTGACGCTGAAGCAAGTGCATCGAGTATTCCTTGACTAGGTGTACATCTTGGCTAGCAGGTAACAGCAGCAATAGCTAGGGCTCACAATGATGAATCCCCTACACTCTTGCAGACAGATAGCAGTAGATAAATAAAGAGCGCATTTCTTCGTGATTCAAAGCAGAGTAGATGACAACCCTAGATACAGGGCAGGTTACTCCACAGATGAACACAAATAGTGTGTCAGTTACTTGCCTGTTTATGTCTACTTTACTACTTCCCACCAATTTACCTGCCCAGAAATGTTTGCCATCTTATGTTGCAGTCTCTGTTAGTCAGCAAACCCGTTGACTCATGCTGCTGGTTTGTCAAGTACGTGTTTTCTATATGGTGTCTGTTCTTTTAGAAAAGCATGGTGTTTCAATCATGTTCAACGAACGCTTGCCTACGAATTCCCCGAATGACAAAATGTAAATGTCACTTGTGAAAAAGCACATCGGACTCTTCCAGGTTTGCCTCAAAACAATGTGATGAAGGTACTGCTACGCCAAATACAAACTTTCAACCTGTCTGAGCTTCCTTGTACCAGCCTGCAAAATGCGCTTGGGAGCCTCAGACGAGTGACTGCCACTGGAAACAGCATCGATGACAATTAGGTGAGGTAAGGTTTCAAGGCTGTATCCGCCGAACGAGGGCAGCTTAGCCGGTTGGCCTCCAGTGAGAACCCCGAACCCACAGGTTGCGAGGGTGGATAATCGACTTCCCATCTCAGGTGCCCCGCCGCCTGCTCGACTATCCGGAGCTGCTAAGTGCAACTGCTACACTGCAGATGACAATTAAGAAAAGTTATGGAGGTGCTAAAGATTGCAAAAAATGCTCACACTATCAACCCGTACAAGAGTATGCTGCGCAGCAGCTGCGCTTTAAGGAGTTGCAGAGAGGTTGCGCGGTGTATGTATGGTGCCGTGCCTCGTACATCACGATATGGGAAATTCCCACGGTTGCATTATGGACGCATTTTGTCAAAAATAATAATGTACAGTTGTCGCTGAAGCTGCCATGGCGCCGATCAGTGAATGGCTCGTTGACGAAACTCTGCTGTCAAGCATCTTTCAGCTAAGGCACCTGCCCGCAGCAACGCTTGCCCTCCAGCAGCCAGCTCATTGCAGATGCTTTCTGGATGTTCTGGGCACATTTCTGAAGGACCAACAGGTTGGTCTTGTACTAGTCACTCTGGATAGCTAGCTGAGATGCACTCACACACAGCTCACAGATCAGCAGATACATTCCACTCGTGGGGTTTGCTGATCAGTAGAGTTTGCGGAAGCTTGTAATCAAAATCGCATGCGCTTGCAAAAAGACCAGTTGAGCTTATGGGATCTCGTGATCAACATCGCATGCGCTTGCAAAAAGATCAGTTGAGCTTGCAGATGCTCGTGATCAACATTGCACGCGCTTGCAAAAAGATAAGCTGTCCAAGGACAGGCCTATCATGACAGGCAGAGCGTATCTTGCAGTCATCCTGTGTTTCATGTGCGGCAGGGGGCAGAAATACATGCATTTGACCACACTTCACCTGCAGCCAGTCCCCCTGCCGGCAGCGAAACACGGGCAAGACCGGCTGTGGAAGGATCTTGACACGGATGACCTTGGCGCACTGGCCGGTGCCCTCAAGATCCTTGGGAGCACACACCACGTGGAATGGCTGCCAGACTTTGGCTGCGCAATCCTGGCACTCGGCCAGCTGCCCCCTGGAGCTGCCGGCATGATCAGCACAGCGCCTGAGCCCAAGGACCAGGACCTGCACCTCCTAGGCGATAGCAACTTGTTTGTCATGGGCCTGGATGGGTTCAGGTTTTGGATGCATAGGTGCGTGTGCCCAGGCACAAATCGTTCCAGGCGACTCTGAAATTGATCTGGGGTCTGGCGCTGGCCTGGAGGCCCTGGGGGCGACTACGCAGGCACGCGCTCTAGAGAAGATCTGAAGCCGCTAGGTCCAGATGTCACCAAAAACAGCTGTGCTTGTGCGTACTCCACTGGAAGCACAAGGAGGATGTCAAAACGGGACGGTGTGGACGTTGCTGACTTTGAGTCTGTTTGCAAGGCACACCAAAAGGTGCTGATTGCTCCTCCTATTGCTGCCACACAAGCCTGCCTCACTTCAAGGAGGCTCTGTGCTTAAAATGCACCTTGCAGTTGGCATGGTGTTTGTGTGTCAGTGTCACTTCTCCGGCCTTGGCAAAGCCTTTCCTGCGTGACACTGGGTCCTGCTGCTTCTGCGTTTTCCTTGAACTTGCAGTTTGGCTTGAACATAGTTCCGCACGATGCCTTTGGGCCGTATGGCACGCATGTGATGCTGTGTTGGGCGCGACAATGCGACAGTGCGGCAGTCGGTTGATGTGTCAGTGGAGGAGCTGATTTGCTCGCAAGGCGTGCCTACACCCCGGCTGCCTACACATGTGCAGCGTATCCGTGTCTGCCACCCTCGCTGCCTGCAGCACACACCATGGCACAGACCACACAATGTCCGCAAGCACCAGCAAGACCCTGCCCTGCGGTGCCGTCCCAGCGAGGCAATTCCGCGATCTGGTCGGCCTGCTGCACAGCATTGTGAGCAAGCGCAAGGAAGAGGCCAGCAAGTCCAAGGGCACCTCTAACGGTTACCACCACACTCCAGCATTCATCCATGCTGTGCTGCTGGAGGCGCAAGTGCAACTTGCCCAGCAGAGACACTCAGCGGGCGCAAGCGCAGACCAGCCGCAGAGCACCAGCATGCCACGAGGCGGCTTCACTGACGTGGGGCAGCACATGGGCACACTGCACCCCAACACCGCCTGGCCGCTCGTGCGGGAGGCGCTGAAGGTGCGAGATGCACTGGGACAAATGCTGCACCAACACGTCTCCCTCTGCCTTGCGCACAGCTGGAGAGGCTGCTTTTTGTGCTGGTTGCTCCCCTGCACCTTGCTTCCACAGCATGCTGGGCCAGGCTGGGGCTAGGGTGTTGGGCGGCGCTGAGGCTGAGTGCTGGGCGCTAAGGCCTGCCCCCCCCTACAGGGCACAAGCACACGACCCTGCATGCTGCTTCCCGTGTGCCTGACAGGTCCTGCTGACCCAAGCCAAGCTGTGCAGCAGCAGCGGCAGCAGCGGCAAGGTCTGCATGGGCAGCAGCAAGGAGCAGCTGGACCCCAACAGCCTGTTCCTCCACGCGCTGGCATACTTTGATCTGTGGCTGGCACGTGGGCAGGCGGGGCTCCTGCAGCCCCGCACGTGCATCCCTGCGCACCTGGACGCCTGCATGCAGATGCTGCACTCTGCCGCTCAGAAGGCAGCCCAGCTTGCAGCTGATGGCCACGACATGTCCAGCTTTGAGGCCACTTGCGCCAGCATCAGGCGCCACCTGGACGAAACAGCAGCAGCACGCACCTTGGGTATTGCACAGCAGCTTGAGCTCCCTTGCCGTGAAGCTGGCAGCAGCAGGAGCAGCAGCAGCGGAGGCATGAGCGCGCTGGAGGAGGAGCAGGGCCGCTGCCGGCTGCCCTGCGGCATCATTCCCTCTGCCTTGCAGCCCGATGCTGGTGAAGGAGAGTTGAGCGCCGCCAGGCATCAAGCTGCAGCAAGCCTGGGGTCGCTGCCCCTGCTGCCAGAGGGCAGCGCCCCCTCAGTAATACTGGCATGGCTGAAGGACCCTTTGCTTGCAGCAGCAGAGAGCGAGGTGTCGCTGCAGCTCAGGCTGCACAGTGTGGAGCGCGAGCTGTTCTGCAGGTGCGTGTGTGTAGGCAGCAGATCACTCACCTGTGGCATTGTCAAGCAGGGAGCACAGGGGCAGACAAGGTGACAGGCTGTGTTCTGCAGGTGCGTGTGTGTAGGCAGCAGATCACTCACCTGTGGCATTGTCAAGCAGGGAGCGCAGGGGCAGACAAGGTGACAGGCTGTGTTCTGCAGGTGCGTGTGTGTGGGCAGCAGATCACTCACCTGTGGCATTGTCAAGCAGGAAGCACAGGGGCAGACAAAGTGACAGGCTGTGTTCTGCAGGTGCGTGTGTATAGGCAGCAGATCACTCACCTGTGGCATTGTCAAGCAGGGAGCGCAGGGGCAGACAAAGTGACAGGCTGTGTTCTGCAGGTGCGTGTGTGTAGGCAGCAGATCACTCACCTGTGGCATTGTCAAGCAGGGAGCGCAGGGGCAGACAAGGTGACAGGCTGTGCAGCCTGGATGTGCAGAAGGACTTGCGAGGACAAGAGTGTGGTGAGGGAGGCATGTTGCAGCCCCCGCCAGTTTGTGCCAGCATGGATTATAGCTGCCAGTCGTGCTAGATTGCTGTCTGTGCACGTGCCTTATCAATCAATGCAGGAAGCACAAGTGCTCCCAGAACTTTTTATCAGAAACTTACAGTTCTGCCAGCACTCACTGAGGCTCACTGATGCAATTCAAACCAACGGCTGTTCTATCCCTTGTCCATGGCCTAAGATGTTGAATGGCAAAAGATGTTGGACATTGTGGATGCCAAAATCACAATCCAGCACAAGACACTTTTAGGTGCGACAAGGCAGCTGTGCGCTTGGGCCATGAAAGGGCTCTGCTAATCCAGAGCAGAGCCCAACGTGCCCACCTGGTGCGGGCTTCCAAAAAGGTGCCTAGGCTCACTTGATCCATGCCTTGTGCGTTCTGCAGGGCTGCGGGAGGCCTCTCTGCATCGCCCCTGGGCCTGGACGAGGTGGATGCGCTTGTGCATGTCGTGGACCACTACCGCGCCCTGCTCATCCGCTTCCAGCCTGCTGCCGCCAGCGGCGCCGCCCGAGCCACAGCCCTGCGCTCAAAGCTGGTGCTGGTGGTCTGGATCTCCTACTGCCTCCTGGACGCCGCGGCCTGCCGCCTGCACCCCCTCGTGGCCGAGTATGGAGTCAGCCTGCACTGGCAGGACCTGGAGCACTTGGTGCTGCCCAGCCATGCTGCCCATGTGGCTGCGCTGAGTGTTGCGAGGTACCTGGCAGCGCGCACGAGGCCAGGCAAGGGGCTGTTCTCTCTGAGGGATGAGACGGCCACCTCTGCATTAGCAAGGCAGTTTGCGGGCACATGCAGCGAGCTGAGCAGCATCTGGGTGGACCAGCAGGCTGATGCAGAGCGCAGGCGAGACGCCCACTGGGACGAGGTGGTGCGCAAGCAGAACTTGGCGGCGGCATTGCGGACAACGGAGAGCGAGCAGCTGGCAGAGGTCAACAGGCTTGCCAACGAGCTTGCAGCAGCACAGCAAACGCTATATAACATGCAGGGAAGGTACAGCAGCTACTCCCAAAGCCAAATTAGCAACCAGCAGTCAATCACTGATAACATCAGGGGCGCAAAGCAGAGCGCAGACAGTGCACTTGCCAGCACCCGAGCGCAGCTCAGTGAAGCCGAGAGGGCCCCCCCTCCAGTGCTCCAGCCCCTCCCCAGGGACAGCTCCCTTGCCCTCGTGTGGGTGTTCCACTTGCACATGCCGC
>LKMJ01001349.1_pt1 | contig 21527 bp, 18 predicted proteins | sample 643391 | NCBI WGS metagenome assembly LKMJ01 (sample SAMN04112250, study PRJNA286221) | soda lake metagenome | biome: soda lake; feature: Kulunda Steppe; material: water; isolation source: sample PL-Br10 brine of Picturesque Lake | place: Russia: Kulunda steppe | collected 2010-07
GAACAGATATAGTTTTACGAAGCTTAAAATATGATTTATTGGGGAATTCAGTTTCGACGATAGACATGTATTAAGCCGCTTGGCGTAGACCAAGCGATAGCAAGCGAGATCCAATTATGAATGATGAATGGGACGAGATCGGCTTCGTTATCAGCTCGCGGTATCGTGTGGAAGTACTCCGAAGACTGTCAGAGGGTCCGGCGACGCCGACCCAAATAGCCAGCGACTCCGGGGCTGGGATCGCCCACATTTCACGGGCACTCAGCAGTTTGCGTGAGCGAACACTCGTGGACCTGCTTGTCTCGGAGGACCGTAAAAAGGGACGTGTCTACGGGATTACGGAGGCCGGAGAAGAGATCTGGGAACAGATCCAGGCCGAGAACATGGTCGAGTAGTCGGCGATGGATCGGGCCGTGGCGTGGTTTTGGTGGGTGAGCGCCATCTGTCGGACTACTGAACCTCGAGTCCGCGACTTCAGCTGTGAGAGGCAATCACGTCAGTCGGGATCAGTCGACTCGTAGACCCCTATCCGGCCATCGCTGCTGATTTCGACGAGGTACTCCGCGTACCGGAACTCCACAGTCCCCATCCCTGGCTGTGTGGTGCCCGCAGTATCCGTACTAAAAAACGCCTTCTCGATACCGGGAACGTCGACGATATCATACAGTTTCGGTGATCTGATCTCGCTCGGGGACACACCCTTCGCGTCCGCGATGGTGAACACGATCGCCGTCGTGAGCCCGCCGTCACGGTCGGGCTCGTAGAGTCGGAGCACGACCTGTCGCCAGTCGTGTTCCGGTCGTGGGATGGCTCGCCGGCGCCGCTGGTGTCGTTGCTATTGCTCATCGACCGCGCCCCGGGCGTGTGTCTCCTGGGCGGCGTCGAGGCTCGCGCCCATCCCCCGGAGCGCGTCGAGTACCTGCGTCGCGTTTTCGGCGGGCGTTATCGTCTCCGCCTGCTCGTCAAAGGCGATGACGTCCTCGTCGATTAGTTTCGGGACGTGGGCGTGATAGAGCGAGACGTACACTCGTTCGTGCTGGTGTTCGCCGACTTCCTGCTCCTCTACATCGTTTTCCCAGGCGGCGATTTTCGTCGCCAGTTCCGCAAGCGACCACTCGGTGTCCTCGAGGAGCGTGTAACAGAGGTAGCGACGCCGCGTGTGGCCCAGCGCATCGTAGACGTGCTCCAGTTCCAGTATCTCCTGTGACGGTACTGCTGGATCCGTCTGTCCGTCCCACGATGTACTGACCTCACTCTCGCTACGCTTCTCGTTATCGGACATCGTCTGTAGTTTCACACGTCTCGGCATATTAATCCTCCGGGGGTAGGGGTGACGAGATGGTCGGCGGCCTGAATCACAGCAGGGCTGTGGCCCGTCGAGAAACAGCTCTGTGGGCGAGTATCGCGGACCCACGATACGGCGTCGTCGCCTGATGGACTGGACCCGATCCGTACGACAGCACACGGCGCTCCAACGAGATGTCGGTAGTAGTTCACTATCGGCATCGGGTGGCTCACTTGCCGGCGCGAACGCGGCGGTCAGGGCCAGCTAGACCCCTCGGAGCTATAGCTGGCGCTATCCGCGAAGCACACCCGTATCTGGAGGTTCGCTACTCGTCGTCTTCCTCGTCGTCGTCCGGCGCCAGCATCTCGGGGTCCCGTTTGTATTTCGGCGTTGCCGCGAACTCTGCAATACGCTCCCGCTCGCTCTCTGATAGCCAGTTCGGCATGGAACGTAAGTTCAGGTTAGCCGTATATACATCTGACGGCTGGTATTAGAAATTCATCATATTGGTCTATCATTGAATACCTGGGCGGGTCGGCCTGAAACGAAACCCCGTTGCAGTCTTGCGTTTTGTCATCCTTCAATTCCTGATGTATGCCGTCACTGGAATGTACTTCGGGAGCGTCCGATCCTGTCCACCCCTCAACTAGTGGTCGACCCGGTAGTATCAAGAACCTACTGCCGAGAGCCGCGGCATTACACGCCGAACCACTACTGCTGGCCACGTAGTAGGAATCTTCTTCCGGAGGGTAATACGGTGTTACCGGCCGAATAGTGGCCTCGACTCACCACCGTAACGCCGGATGCTGTCCACTGAGAAGAAAGTATTTATTTCGCCGCTACGTTGGGTGGAGACGTGAGTTCATCCGACGAGCGGTTCGAAGGCGTAACGTGTAATTGTAAGGTCGGCCGTGTCCTCGAGGAGTACGATCTTGCAGCGCTAAACGACGAGCTGGTGGCCTACTGGACCGGGCGCGGCGAGGAGCGGTACAGTTTGCGCGAGCTGGCGAGGTACGTCAACCGATCGACCCTCCGCGCGGCGATGGACGAAGCCGGTGTCGCGTACAAGGACGGCGAGGTCGAGAACACCTACCGCCTGTTGACCGACGACGACGTCAGTAGTGGGATGCGAACCGAGACGCGCCGCGAACTCGAACACGATTCCGTCCCCGTCGAGCAGGTCGAGAGTGACTTCGTCTCCCACCAGACCGTCCACAACCACCTGACGGACTGTCTCGACGCGTCGATGGTGACGCCGGACGACGAGGAACGCGTCGAGAGCGCTCGGGACAAGATCCGGGCGCTTCAGAACCGTACCGTTGCGGTAACGGACGATACGATCGATAGACTCGACCGATCGGACGTGATCGATCTCGGTGAGTACGACGTGCTAGTCGACGTCTCGATTATTTGTAGCGACTGCGGACGCCAGTACACGGCGGGTGACCTGCTCGAACGCGGCGGCTGCGAATGTCAGGCGGACAGCGCCCCGGAGCATGATCGATGACGGCTTCCCAGCTGCTATGCGTCCGCCTCCCGCGAGTAGTTTACAAAAGTACTCGTGTAATACATGGGTCGCGCGATCGTCTCTGACGGTCTGAATGAACAACAAATAAGTAGGACGGCGGAGTTGTTTCGAGTAATGGAATCAGGCGCTACTGTAAACGACGAGGTACTCCCCGAAACCGTCACTGTCCGGGCCGAGAATATCGGCGGGATCGACGAAACTTCAGTGACGCTCGATCGAGGAATTACGGCGCTTACGGGCCGGAACGCAACGAATCGGACCTCACTTCTGCAGGCGATCATGGCGGCGCTCGGCAGCGATCAGGTCTCGCTGAAGGCGGACGCCGACACCGGGCATGCCAGCATCGAGATCGGCGACGATCTCTACAAGCGATCGCTCGAACGTAGCGGTACCGCGATCGTGACTGACGGCGACCCGTATCTCGAGGACAGCGAGATCGCGGACCTGTTCGCCTTCCTGCTGGAGTCGAACGAAGCCCGCCGTGCCGTGGCACGTGGAGACGATCTCCGCGAACTCATCATGCGTCCCGTCGATACGACCGCAATCCGGTCGAAGATCGACGAACGCACCGAGGAGAAGCGACGGATCGACGAACGACTCTCGGAACTGGACGACATTTCCGCGAAGCTCCCGGGGCTCGAGGAGCAACGAACGCGCCTCGACGGCGAAATCGAGGAACTGGAGTCCGAACTCGCTGACATCGAGGCCGAGATCGACGACATCGACGCCGATGTGGAGACGTCGCGCGCCGAAAAACAGGAGCTCGAATCGAAGCTCGACGAGCTCCAGTCGGTTCGGTCGGAGCTCGAACGCACGAGGCGGCGGATTGACACCGAACGCGAGAGCATCGACGCGCTCGAATCGGAACGCGAGGACCTCGAATCGGAGCTTTCCGAACTCCCGGAGGATCGGGCCGCCGAACTACAGCAACTGCGAAGTGAGATCGAGATGCTGGAGGGTCGCAAAGAGTCGCTGACGGCGGAGATCAGCCAGCTACAGAGTACGATCCAGTTCAACGAGGAACGGCTAGAGGACGCACAGAGTCCCGAGTTAAACGCCGGTAGCTCGGACACCGACGGCGACGTTACGGACCAGCTCCTTTCGGAGCAGGACTCGGTCGTCTGCTGGACCTGTGGGTCCGAAGTCGCGCGCGAACAGATCGAGACGACAGTCGAACAGCTCCAGTCCAGTCGCAAGGAGAAACTGGAGGAACGAACCGACGTGTCGAACCGGCTGCGCGAGCGACGTCAGGACGCCGACCAGTTGGAGTCCAAGCGGTCGGAAGTCGACGAGCTAGAACGCCGGATCGCACAGGTCGAAGGCGAAATCGAGGACCGAACCGACCGACTGGACGGGTACGAGGAGCAACTGGACGAACTGGCGGACGCTGTCGAGCAACTCGAATCAGAGGTCGAGGAGCTGGAGTCAGAAAGCTACGAGGAAGTGCTCGACAAACACAGGGAAGCCAACTCCGTCGAGTTCGAGATCGAACAAAAAGAGCGCAAGCGCCGCGAGATCAGCGAGGAGATCGAAGAGATCGAGTCCCGGCTCGACGAGCGTGACAATCTCGAAACGAGACGCGATGAGGTCGCTGAGGCGCTCACCGAACTCCGGACCCGGATCGACAGAATCGAGGCGGACGCCGTCGAGGCGTTCAACGAGCACATGGAACGGCTGTTGGATCTCCTGGCGTACGACAACCTCGACCGCATCTGGATTCAGCGAAACGAACGGGAGGTCCGCGAGGGCCGTCAAAAAGTGACGAAGAGTAGGTTCGATCTCAAGATCGTCCGGACCACGGATGACGGCACGGCCTACGAGGACGATATTGACCACCTCAGCGAGAGCGAGCGCGAGGTGACCGGACTGGTGTTCGCGCTCGCTGGCTACCTCGTTCACGACGTCTACGAGACGGTTCCGTTCATGCTGTTGGACTCGCTGGAGGCCATCGACTCCGACCGTATCGCGGATCTCGTCGCGTACTTCCGGGAGTACGCGCCGTATCTCGTCGTCGCCTTGCTGTTCGAGGACGCCGACGCACTCGACACCGACCACGAGCGCGTCACCGATATCTGAGGACCGCTCAGTTTTCTGGATGACTGGACTACGAACCGTTCACCTCTTGCCCGTCGATGAGAGAGGGATCACCACGTATTAGACTGTTGTAGTCCACAGAACGTTTCTGTTGGCCGGTTTGAGTGATGCTCTCCGCAATTACACATTGTAGAAATTCCAAACATTATGAGGTTACTACCGGTTATTAGGCTCTCTAACGAGTGTATTCTGATTAACAACATGTCGGTCTCCGAGTAACAAGTTCCTACCACTGGGAACTCCGAAGTCAGGTCGAGGTCGTTCTGCCGAGCAGTAGCCGAGCCTTCGAAAGCCGGTAGCACTCCCCCGAGCCTCGCCGTGATGTCGCCCCTCTCGAAGTCTCTGGTCGACGCCGCGTCGCCGACACCCTTTAGATTACGTCAGCGGGGACCGCTCAGGTAGAGGGGTTTGCGACGACGCCGCCCTCCCGGACTGCCGTCCGATCGCAACAGTTCATACATCCCTGTACGTTGTCCTGGTTGTCGCCGAACACTCGAACGAAGTTCTGCGTGACGAAGCCGCCGCAGTTGTCACATCGTGGCATGATTCATCCATGCAATGTCCTCAGTACGCTATAGTTACTCACCGTATACCTGACGTTATATGCCTCTTAAAAGACGGTAGAACACCTGTATGGCTGTTCTGTATCTACTGTTGGGCTCTTCGATCAGGCGGGATTCCACCTGTTCGAGGAATCACGGAGGCGGCGTTTCGCCCACTTTGCCAGGTTCGGGATATCGCTGAAATGAACCAGCTTTCGTATCGCTCGCCTGTCGCCGTCGTTGGCTCTGGAAAGCGTCTCGGCGTCGAGGCGATTCAGATCCGCCATTAGCGTATCGTACCGTTCGTTCGGGGCGAGATACAGGATCTCGGTCATCAGGAGTCGGGATTTCATGTTCGGGGAGACCTGTTCGTGCCACAGATCCTCGTAGACGGAGAGGCGCTCCGCCGAGGTGTCCGGTTCCTTCGGGGTGAGCGCGTGATCGGCGGCGATCGCCGCGGTCCGACCGGACTGCATACACTTGTTGATCCCCTCGCCCCAGAGCGGATCGATCGTCGGTACCGTATCGCCGATCGCCATGAAGCTATCAGTGTGCATCTTGCCCGGCATCTGGATGTGTGCGGAGCCACGCAAGACGTCCCCGCCCTCGATCTTGCTCGCGTTCTCGAAGCGAGGATCCGTGTCGAGCCAATCTTGCATGTAGCCGTCGATCGTCATCCCACTTTTGGCCTTCTCGCGGTGGCGCTCGTTCTGGATGTAGCAGACGCCGACCTTCGCGGTATCCTCGCCGGTGTGGAAGATCCACGAGTAGCCGCCGGGGGCGATATCGTGATCCAGTCGGAGCATCATTGCGTCATGCAGGTCGCCGTACCCGTCGTGGTCGAGATCGATCCCCTCCATGTGATAGTCGATCCCGATCGCCTGATTCTCGCGTTCGAGCGTGCTCACGCCGAGTTCCGAGGCCAGCGGCGCGCTCGGACCGGTCGCGTCGACGACGATCTCGCCGTACACTTCCCTGTCGCCGTCGAACCGGACGCCGACGATTTCGCCGCCGTCCATTACCGGTCCGGCGACCCGGGCATCGAAGCGAAACTCCGCGCCGTTCTCCCGGGCCTTTGCGACAAGCCAGCGCTTGAACGCCGCAAAGTCGAGGACAGCACCGGAGAGATCGCGTGTGAAGTAGTCGTTCGGCGACTCCAGTACGACCGAATCGGTGTACTGCTGGACGACATCGCCGGGGACGCCGAACGCCGACATCATCGACGGGAAGGTGCCAGCGGTGGATTTGTTGCTCTGGCGGGGGAACTCCGATTCAGGTTCAGTTTCAAGCACGAGAACGTCGTAATCCCGTGCAGCGAGATCCCGGGCACACTGCCCGCCTGCGGGGCCTGCGCCAGCGATCACGACGTCGTACTCGTCGTTCATATGCTGTGATTGGGTGTCCCCATTATCAATGTTTCTTAACAGGTTCTCTCACGGCAGATATGCTACAACAATGCCGCAAGTAGATTCCTCACGCGATCCCTGCCCCACCCAGCAGCAGGCGAATTCCGATACTCGTCAGCAAGCCGAGCACGACCCGACGACGCAGGCCCTCACCGATCCGATGACGGAGTCGCTTGCCGACCAGGACGCCAGCGACAGCAGGGAGGGTTGCCGCGACAGATGCCAGAAAGACGAGGCTGTCGGGGTAGAGTCCGAGGGCTCCGGCCGCCCCCACACGCACGGCGTTGAGGCCAAGGAAGAGCATCGCGGTGACGCCAACGAACAGGCCATGCGAGAGGTCACAGCTCTTGAGATACGCGACCAGCTGGACACCGACGTTCGTCGCACCAAAGAGGACGCCGGAGACGAGGCCGACACCCGCCATACCGCCCGTAGACTCGACGAAACACGCCTCTTTCGCCCGGCTGACCGCAGGGATCGACACCGCCTGCTGAAGGCTCCCCACGAACGCGAGCGTAACGAGTCCGAGACCAATCCGCAACGGCGCGTCCGGCAGGGTGTCGAGCACGACCATTCCCACGAGCATTCCTGCGAGCGCGGCGATCAGCAGCGGTGCGAACCGCCGTCCACAGGTTCGTAGCTGCTCGCCCGAGAGTTCGTCGACGAGCGAGAGGTTCACTCCGAGGATGGGAACGATCATAAACACGACCGCGGTCGCCGGATCGACCACGGTCGCAAGCGCCATCGTCGCCACGACGGCGAAGCCAAAGCCCGCGAGTCCGTTCACCGCACCAGCGAGGACGATAACAGCGATGAGGGCTGCCACGAAGGCCAGCGAGTCGATCATTACTCGTTCGTCTCGTAGCAGGTACATATCCCTGTGGTGGTTGTGTGTGTGCCGAATGCTCACGGATCGGGGGTCGATTGTCGAGTAGCTGCTCTGGATTCCAGTTTACAGATCTATTTAATTTCTGCTCTTTCATATTAACTAACAATTTAACGATAATTTTCTACAGGGCGACTATGATCGGAGTTCAACACGACACTGAATCGCTAAAACGTACAGATAGGCACGTAACAGGGCGTACTGTCCCGACCACTCTTCGGATCGTATCCGACCCGAGGGAGCAACGGAGTACATTCTACTGTAACCGTTCCAAACGGGTTCACAATGCGGTATACTGCGTCTGCCACCCCACCGCTTCTCCCTGAACCGGGCTCGGATCACAGTCTGCTTGTATATTTATCAGAAAAACAAATATACTTGTATCTATTTCTTTGTCAGATCGACCCCCACTCTCGAACACGGACCCAGTGCTGGGAACGGTCATCGTCGACCCCGAATTTATTATGGATGACGCGACGAGTAGTACCGTGTCGTTCCCGCTGGCGAAATCCGTCGATCGACTGTACGAGGAGGTCGCAGGGTTCGACCTCGTGGTCGTACCGGACGCGCCACTTGCGAGTGCGCTGAATCGTCGCCTTGATCGCCCCCACCTCGGCACCTTTGCGACCACGCCACGCCGACTCGCGGCCGGGCGACGGGAAACAGCAGAGGATCGACTCGCCTTTCTCTCGGTGATCAAGGAGACCGATATCGGATGGAAGCCCGCAGCACATGCGGTCGGCGACATCCTGCAGTGCTGGGAGCATCGGGGCACCCGCGAGGCGATTCTGGAGTACGACGCATACCTCAACGACGTGACGCGGGACGTCCTCGACCGCGTCGGCGAGCTAGAGACGACCTCGAAACGCCTGACCGAGTACCGAATCGAGAGCGAGAACGTGGCTGTCGTCGGCATCGACCAGCTGACGCCGCTGGAGCGCTCCGTCCTCCCGGACTCCTACGAGGTCGTCGATCCACTGGGCGACGACGCCTTCGAGCTCCCGCCCTTCCGGATGTTCGAAACCACGACTGCCATCGTCGAGACGGTTGTCGAGGCCGCACGGTCCGGCGATCCGGAGGACATCGCAGTCGTCCTCGATGCCGGTAGCGAGTACTCACCACTCGTTGAATCGGCGCTGTCGGCGGCCGACATTCCGTTCTACGGCGGGCCGGGCTTCGCCGATGACCCGGACAACCGGGCATTCGTCCAGTTATTGCGTACGCTCCACGGCAGTACCAATGTGCGCGTTGGGGACGTCCGCCCCGTCCTCGCGCGACTCGGCGTCGACATCCCCCGCGAGCACAGCGAGAAGCGGCTCTCGGAACTGGGCGAATCGGCTGCCGATCTGTCGTGGCTCCGCTCGCTTGCAGCAGATGCTCACGAGCACACACTCGTCGATGTGCTCGCGGAGTGCGAGGACCGGGCCGACTGTTCGCTGTCCGCGTTCCGGACGGAGCTGGAGCGCCTCGGACTGGCAGACGCTCCGGCAACCGAGCCAAACGTCGATCGGCTGGCACTGTACCTCTCGACGTACGACGTGCCGGTCGACCGCAAGAACGAGGGCGTCCTGCTGGCGGATGCGAAATCGGCGGCCTACGTGGATCGACCGACGGTCTTTTTCCTCGGAATGGACGACCGCTGGACGCACTCGGCACCGCGGCGACCGTGGGTGGATCGGGAGGAGCAGTTTACGCGGAACATCCGGGACTTCCAGCTCCTGCTCCAGAGCGGCGTCGAGCAGCATTATCTCGTGCAGGACGCGACCGGCGGTGCCCCCGTAACGCCGTGTCTGTACTTCGAGGAACTGCTCGACCGGGAGTACGAGCGCTTCTCGGATCTGGAGAGCGTGGCCTGCGGGCGAGCGCCGGAGACGGGCGATGGGACGGACGGCTTCGACCGTGACCGACTCGTCGATGGCTCTGACCCCACCGCATCGACGTGGCTGCTGGATGTCGACGCGGTCAGTCAGTCCTCGCTCGGCTCGTACGTCAACTCGCCGCGGGACTACTTCTTCGACAAACTGCTCTCCTCGCCCGACAGGGAGTACTTCGCCGAGGGGAACCTGTTTCACGACTTCGCCGAGTTCTACGTGAATCATCCCGAGTTCGTCGACGAGTCAGTTCGCGAGACGGTCGTCGATCTGCTGGTCGAGGAGACGCGCCCGTTCCGCCGGAGCGTCGACGAGGCGCGAAAACGAACCGAGTACCGTGTCGGCGTCGACACGCTCGTCGCGTATCTGGACGAGGTCGCCCCCGAGGATACCGCCTTCCTGTCGCCGTCCGATGGCTGGGGAACGAACGCGGTCGCCGAACACTTCGGGAAACCGATTGACTCCCCAGCGACCGAGCGATGGTTCGAGGACGAGGGGCTGGGCGTCAAAGGGAAGATCGATCTGGTCGCTGGGCCGACCCGTCTCGTGGATTTCAAGAGTGGCAATCGAAAGGGGGCAACGACGGTCGTCGGAAACGGTAAAATCGATCCACCCGGCGACACGCCGGACTTTCAGGCCCGACTGTATCTCACCTACTGGCGTTCGCAGTATCCCGACCGCCAGCTATCCTTTACCTTCGTCCACTTCCTCGAACTGCTGGACGAGATTGTAACTGGCGAGATTGCACTTGAGGACCTCGACCTCGAGGAGGGCGACATCAACGACGCGCTGACGACGATCACGTACTACCCGACGTACTTTTCCGAGTACGCGAGGTCTCAGTCGACGTTCGAGGCGCTCCGGGACGACGGGGCGAAGAAGTGTCAAAAGACCCTCTCGCAGGTCGAGTATCGGGACTACGCCGCGGTCTTCGAGGAGGTACCGATCCACCACACAACCGACAGCGACGAACTCATCGAATCGACGTTCGGCGAGGCTTTCATCGACCGAATGCAGGCGGTCGTCGGCGAGTACAAGTACGTCACAAAGGGCTGTAAACAGGCGATGCGGGAACTGACGCGGATCCGGGGCCGGAACTACTTCGAGGGCGATCTGGATGCGTTCGAGACGTTCCTCGAGGACCACCTCACCGAGCTAAACCGTCGCCACGCCGGAGCGGACCCGTTTCCGGTCGTCGGTCACGGTGAGGAACCGAACGAGCGCTATCTGAACCACCGGGATCTGCTCCTGGAGGGTGAGCGATGAGCGAGTTCACGCCGAACCCGGGCCAGCAGACGCTGATCGACAGCACCGAGGGGACCTATCTCGTCGATGCCGGAGCCGGGACCGGGAAGACGTTCTCGATTACGCGCCGGTACGCCGGAATCGTCGACGAGAAGGACGTCGAGCCCGATGACGTGTTGCTCGTCACGTTCACGAACAACGCCGCCGCGGAGATGCGCGAGCGGATCGTCGACCGCTCGGAGTACGGGACGCGCGAACTGAAAGATGCACCCATTCAGACGTTTCACTCGCTGTGTCACGACCTGCTGCTCGAACACGGCCACGACGCGCCGGGCCTGCTGGGGATCGACGACCACGTCACCGACTCGACGCGCCTGCTCGACGACGAGTTCGTCGAGCGAAGCCGGTTCGGCGAGTTTATCGACTGCTTCAGCGACGACCGTCCCGAGTACGACGACGTGTTCGCCGCACTTTCAGAGCCGACTGATCTGCTCGATCTGCTCAACGAACTCGCCGCGAAGGGCGTCTTCCCGACAGCCGAGGGCTGGTACCGGGACGGCGAGCGCCATCTCGGCGGCGATTTCGAGGCGTTCAGGGAGATATTCGACGAGCGAAACGAGCCGCGAAACGGCGGCAGCAAGCAATCTGCGCTCCGCTCCGCGCTGTACAGCTACGGCAACTCCGGAACGTATCTACCGGACGCGCCATCGAAATCGGAGGTCCGCGGCGATGGCAAACAGGTGCCCGACGTGCTCGCCAATCACGCGTTCCACGAGGACCGCGAGCGGCTCAAATCGTTCGTTCACGACGTCTACTGGGGGTATCTCCGGTTTTCGCTCCGCCGGAACTACCTGAACTTCGGCTTCCTGCAGTTGCTCGCGTACGTACTGCTCTGTGAGAATCACGCGCTCCGTGAGCGGGTCGCCTTCGAGTACGTGATGGTCGACGAGTTCCAGGACACGAGCGCGATCCAGTTCAAACTCGCCGTGCTCTGTGCGGGCACAGAGAACTTCTGTGTCGTTGGCGACTGGAAACAGAGCATCTACGGCTTCCAGTACGCCGACGTGGACAACATTGTCGCGTTCGAGGATCGCCTGGAGCGCTTTGCCGCGGAACTGAATCGCGACCACGACCGGGTCGGCTTCGAGACGCCAGATGTCGAGACGATCTCGCTCGTCGAGAACTACCGCTCGACCGACGCGATCCTCGACCTCGCGGAGGACGGGCTGGTCGCCCCCGCAACGAGTAGCGAAGACGTCGACGCGGAAGCGATACTGGCGGACGTCACGTCGCTCGAAGCAGTGTCGGCGTACGACCACTCCCGGATCGAGGCCTTCCGGAGCGAGAACGAACACGAAGCCATCCTCTCGCGGATCCACGACATCGCTGGGGATGAGGCGTATCCGGTCGAGGGCGAGGACGGCGAACTCCGGGCACCGGAGTACGGCGACATCGCGGTGCTGACGCGCCGCCGCGACTTCGGCCGTGAACTGCTTGCGGCGGCCAACGAACACGGTCTCCCAATGGCCTACGAGGGCGGCGTCGAGATCTATCGCACCGATCAGGCGAAACTGTTGCTCGCGTGGCTGCGCGTGCTGGAGTACGACGCGGACCGAGGCTGGGCACCGCTGCTCGAACGTGTCGGCTACTCGCTGCCCGAAATCGACGGTATGCTATCCTCGGAAACCTACCCCAACAATCTGGTCGCCTTTGCCGACGAACTGCGCGAGCGCGAGACAGTCGGCGCGATCGCCCGCCGCGTCTTCGAGCGCTACGGCTACGACGGGCCGGTTGCAGACGCCATCCTCCACGCCATCCAGTCCGTCCACGACGCGACGACGATGACTCGCGGCGACCTGCTCCGATATATCGAGCGCGGCATCGAGACCGGGACGACCCGCGAGGTCCACGTCGGGGCCGGGACGGACGCCGTCACCGTCCAGACGATCCACGCGACGAAGGGACTCGAACATCCGATCGTGATCATCGCGGATATGAACCAGGGATCGTTTCCGCCATCCGGTGGCGGGCGGAGCGATATCACATTCGAGGATCCGGTCGGACTCAGACAGCGGACCGTCTTCGAAGCCGAGGCGTACGATCGGCCTCACGTCTTCCGGAACTGGCGCTCGGACGTTCTCGCTCGGACGCTCCCGCGAAACTACGACGAGGAGCGACGGTTGCTCTACGTGGCGATCACGCGCGCCGAGCATCACGTCCTCTTTTCGGCGGGAGAACGGCCCAGTAGCTTCCTCGAATCACTCCCCGTAGAGGTCGAACAGATCGATCCAGACGTCGCAGCGGTGTCGGCTTCCACAGACGCGAAACCGACGTTCACGCCAGACGTGCGGGGCCGCGATGGTCCCGCGGCGGAAACGCCTCACACCATCATGCGCGATGACGTGTTCGAGGGCGTATCGGATGGGCGGGGCGTCGAGTTCGGTAGCCGAGTGCACGAGTTCGCAGAAGTGTACGCGCTCGGCGAGACAGCTGAACCGAGTAACGACGACGAACACGCCGTCGCGGCGTTTCTCGACGGCCTCGACGGGGAGCCGCTCGCCGAGAAGGACGTCCACCTCCCCCTGGACGTCGAGGGCGAAACGGTGACGATCACCGGTGTCGTCGATCTGGTCCACGTCACCGACGACTGTGTCGACGTGATCGATTACAAGACCGACCGTGGCCGCCACGCCGAGGACGAGTACCGAAAACAGTTGAGCGTTTACCATCACGTCATCGAAGCCGTCTACCCCGACCGTGAGGTTACGACGAGTATCTTCTACACGGACGGGGGCGAGCGCGTCCGCGTCGAGCCCCTTTCGAAGCCGGAGTTATCGGACGTCGTTTCGGCGTCACGCGAACGCTGAGGCGGCAGTCGCCCCACGTCTCGCCGTGCAGAACACACTTTTCACTCGTCTCCCAAGGGGATGTCATGAACCGCATCACTGCCGAGGACTACCACGATATCGAGCAGGTCGAAGAGCCACGGGTCGCGCCCGACGGCGATCGAGTGGCCTTCATCAGGAAGGCTCCGAAGGACGAGGAATCCTACGAGGCAACGATCTACGTCGTCCCGACAGGTGGGGACGAACCGCGCCGCTTCACGATCGCAGAGGGTGTCGACAGTGAACCACGATTCAGCCCGAGGGGCGACCGGCTCGCCTTCGTCTCGACGCGTGGCGAGGACGACGACCGGCCACAGCTGTGGGTGATGCCGATCGACGGCGGCGAGGCGAGACAGGTGACTGCGGTTGCAGGCGGCGTCGGGTCGATCGCCTGGCGACCGGACGGGAGCGCGATCGCCTTCGTCCAGCAGGCCAGCGCCGAGGACAGGGAGGAGGAACGCGATCTCGAAGCGCCGGACGACTGGGAGCCCGACCCACCGGATCCCCGTGTGATCGATCGGACCGTGTACCGGTCGATGGAGCAGTACTTCGACGGCAAGCGCAGTCACATCTACCTCGCGGAGCTTGAAGGCGACGAGGTCAGTCGCCTCACCGACGGCGACCGTGATTTCGCCGCACCCGAGTGGGGCGACGCGAACACGCTGTACTACACCGAGAGCGTCGGCGACGACCCTGACGACTCGCTGGAGTACGACATCATCGAGCACGACATCGACGCCGGAACGAGAACGGTAGTCCACACCACGACGGGGTGGACACCATCGCTCGCCGCCACGTCGGACGGGCGGGTCGCGTATCCTCACATCGATCCGGACCGGGCCACGCTCAACCAGACCGAACTACACGTCGTCGACGTCGATGCGGAGCGTGTGACGACGCCGACGGCCGATCTCGATCGGACGCTCGGGCTCGCTGCCGCTCTACAGTGGGGCTCCGAGGAGGAGCGACTGTACTTCACGACGCCCGACGAGGGGGCCGTCGCGCTGTGGGCAGTCGGGTGGGAGGACACCGAGCCCGAACCGGTCTTGCGCGAAGACGGGGCAAGTATCGACGGTGTCGACGTCGGCGCGGACGTCCTCGCGCTGGTCAAAAGCGAGTGGGACCATCCGGGGGACGTGTTCGCCACCACGCTCGGCGGCGCAGAGCAACATCGACTGACCCGTGTCAATGCCGAGTATCTGGACGAACGGGGGGTCAGTCAGCCCGAACCCCTGAGTTACGAGGGATCGGACGGTCAGGAGGTAGCGGGCTGGCTGCTCACGCCGCCGGATTTCGATCCATCGGAACAGTACCCCCTGGCCGTCGAAGTCCACGGCGGCCCCCACGCGATGTGGACGACCAGCGGCACGATGTTCCACGAGTTCCAGACGCTCGCCGCGCGGGGCTACGTCGTCTTCTGGTCGAACCCGCGCGGGTCGGCAGGCTACGGCGAGGCGTTCATGTCGGCGATCGACCGCGACTGGGGTGAGACGACCATGGACGACGTGCTGGCTGGTGTCGACCACGTCACGGATCGCGAGTACGTCGACGGCTCGCAGGCGTTCCTGACCGGCGGGAGCTTCGGCGGGTTCATGACCGGCTGGATGGTCGGCAACACCGATCGCTTCGAGGCCGCCGTCGCCCAGCGTGGCGTCTACGACCTGACCGGGTTCTACGGCTCGACCGACGGCGCGTACAAACTCGTCGAAGGTGACTTCGGAACGACGCCGTGGGAAGAGCCGGCGTTCCTCTGGGAACAGTCACCGGCCGCCCACGCGGACGACGTCGAGACGCCGACGCTCGTGCTCCACAGCGACGACGACTACCGGACCCCGGCCAGCACCGCGGAGCTGTTCTACCGGCTCCTGAGAAAGCATGGCGTCGACACCCGCTTCGTCCGGTATCCCGACGAGGGCCACGAGCTATCACGGAGCGGCCAACCCGGCCACGTCGTCGACCGACTCGAACGCATCGCTCGCTGGTTCGACGGCTACTCCGAGTATCACGACGTTCCCCCGGCGCTCGAACGGGACGACGACGCGGATCTTTCGGCGGGTGAGGGCGCTGACGACACGGACAAATAAGCTTCGAGTCTTACCGAAGGGTTCTTGAAATAGCACTGATTCACCAGTTCGTATGAACATCGACGATACGAAAGCGATCTTTACCGCGGTCTTCGCGGGGTCGGTCGTCCTCGCGAACGTACTGGCTGCGAAGCTAACGTGGCTCGAACTGCCGCTGATCGGGGGTGTGGCGATCCCCGCGGGATTTGTCGCCTTCGGGCTGGCGTATCTGGCTTCGGACTTACTGGTAGAATATCACGGCCGGGAGTACGCCGCCGCGGTGGTCAACGGCACCGTCCTGACGCTGGTGCTCTCGTACGCGCTCGTCTTCATGGCGATCTGGATGCCGACCGCACCCTTCTTCGAGGGCCAGGACGCGTTCGCCCAGACCCTCGGCGACTCGGCGTCGATCATCCTCGCCTCCGTGGTCGCGCTTGCGATGGCACAGCACCTCGACGTCCGACTGTTCTCGGAGCTCAAAGCGCGAACTGCGGGCCGGTATCGATGGGTCCGAAACTGCGGCTCGACCGCCGTCAGTCAGGGTGTCGATACGGTCGTGTTCATTACGCTCGGTTTCGCCATCTTCCCCGCGCTGGGGCTGGGCGGTGACCCGCAGTGGGGCTGGGCCCTCGCCTCGATCGTCCTCGGCCAGTACATCGTGAAGCTGCTGGTGGCGCTGATCGACACCGTGCCGTTCTACGCGGTGACGGAAGTCGTGGACCGGGCGGTGTGAGTTCCGACTGCCCGTTCCGTGCCTGACCGGTCCCAGCTCCATCCGTCATCACGGCGGCGTGCCTATGTGTCTGCGTCCCCCAGTCCCTGTAGATGAACCCCCAGTCCACGCAGCGCCTCTACAGGGCACCTCGGACCGACGTCTCGCAGGACCAGGGCAAGTTTCGGACGCATTTCAACTTCCCCGGTCGGAACCACCCTGACCACGACGATCACGGCTACGGCCCCCTCGCCACCGTCGTCGAGTCGTTCATGGACCCCGACACACTCATCCGGATGCATCAACACCGCAACGAGGAGATAATCTCGTGGGTCCCCGACGGAGTCATGCGTCACGACGACGGCGAGGGGAACAAACTCGTCACCGATGCCGAGAACATGCTGGTCATGAACGCTGGAAGCGGCTTCTGGCACGAAGAACGCACGCTTGCGGATGACCCGCCGCTTCGCATGCTCCAGATCTTCGTCCGACCCCCTGAGCTGGAACTGCCGCCGAAGATCCAGCACGAACCGATCCCCGATCCGGTCGCAAACGAGTGGCGGCATCTGTTCGGCCCCGAGGGATCCGACGCCCCGCTGTTCGTGCGGAACGAGGTCGATTTCTACGACATCCGGCTGGATGAGGGGGAAACGGTCGATCTTCCGTCTGCCTCCGGACGCGACCTCTACTTTTACGTGTTCGAGGGCGAGGTAACCGCTGGTGAGACCAGTTTCAGTGAGGCGGAAAGCGGCCTGCTCGTCGAGGGGGAGCTCCCGGTTTCGGCCGCAACCGATTCGGTACTGGTGGCGTTCCTGATCGATCCGGACGCACCCGTCACCCGACAGGGGACGATCGGTCGCTGAGGGCGATCCATTGCTGTCCTGACATCACTCGCCTGTCCGAGCGCCCCGGACCGGCATTTAATAGGCATCGAGCGCCTATCGAGAACCACAGTTGACAGGCCCACTCACATGAACGCGATAATCGCCAAACGCGTCGACTCCGGCACGCCCGATACGTCCGAGATCAGCGACCTCGCCCGCGCGGCGGGCTATACAGTCGTCGGCGAGGTGACACAGACCCGGACGGAAGACCCCGCCCTCGGGATGGGGGAAGGGAAGGTCGAGGAGCTGGCGGTCTTGTCCGACCAGCTGGACGTGGAGGCCGTGATCTTCGACAATCGCCTCGATCCGTACCAGACGTACAATCTGGGACAGAAGCTCCCGACCGGCGTCGAGGTGATCGACCGGTTCACGCTGATCCTCGATATTTTCGGCCAGCGCGCCCAGACGCGCAAGGCCCAGCTACAGGTCGAACTCGCGGAGCTTCGCTACGAGCTCCCGCGTGCCGAAGCCAAGACGAGCCTGGCGAAACGCGAGGAGCGACCCGGCTTCATGGGGCTCGGGGAGTACGACGAGAGCCGCGAGCAGGACATCAAAAAACAGATCAGCAACATCCGGGACGAGCTCGAACGGATCGAGAAGACCGAAGAGCACCGACGCCAGCAACGGCGGGAGTCGGGCTTCGATCTGGTCGCGCTGGCGGGCTACACCAACGCGGGCAAGTCGACGCTGATGCGCCAGCTCGCAGCCGATCTGGACGTCGACGAGAACGAGGAGCTCCATCCCGATCTCGATTCCACCGCCGAGTCCGAAGACCGCCTCTTTACCACGCTCGGGACGACGACCCGGAAAATGGAGGCACGGCGGCGTGACGTCTTGCTCACCGACACGGTCGGCTTCATCAGTGATCTGCCTCACTGGCTCGTCGAATCCTTCAAGTCGACACTGGATCAGGTTTACCGCGCCGATCTCATCCTGCTTGTCGTCGACGTCAGCGATCCCGTCGAGGAGATCCGCGAGAAACTGGTGACCAGCCACGACACGCTCTACGAGCGCAACGAAGCGCCGATCGTCACGGTGTTGAACAAGATCGACAAAGTCGACGCCGAGGAGCTCGACGAGAAACGTGCCGCGCTGTCGGCGCTCGCGCCGAACCCCGTTGCAGTGAGTGGACAAGACGGTGAGAACGTCGACGCGTTAATCGACCGGATCGACGCCGAACTCCCCGACTGGGAGCACGAACGGCTCGTCCTGCCGATGACAGAGGAGACGATGAGCGTCGTCTCGTGGATCCACGACAACGCACAGGTCAACAACGTGAACTACGGTGACGACGACGTGCTCGTCGACTTCGAGGCCAGACCGACCGTCGTCGAGCAGTCGCGGTCGAAAGCCAGCGACCTTACGCCGGCTGCCGAGTCGGCCTGACGGTTGGGTTTTTTGCGACCCCGCCAAGCATCTATACGTATGGGCGAGAACGACACGATACCGGTGACAGTCGTCTGTGGCTATCTCGGCGCGGGGAAGACGACGCTAATCAACCACCTGCTGTCGAACCCGGGCAACCGGGAGATAGCAGTAATCGTCAACGACATGGGGGAAGTCAACGTCGACGCTGATTTGATCACCCGGGAGAGCGACGAGGAAGGGGTCGTCGACCTCTCGAACGGCTGTATCTGCTGTGAGTTGGGCGACGACCTGGCGACCGAAACAGAGCGACTGGCCGAAACCCGCGAGTTCGACGTGCTCGTCGTCGAGGCGTCCGGAATCAGCGAGCCGATCCCGATCGCGCAAACGCTAGTCGAGGATACGGTCGACCGACTTGAACTGGACACGATGGTGACGGTGCTGGACAGTTTCGGGTTCTGGAACGAGTTCGACCCGGAGAACCGCCAGCCCGATGAGGACGTCGAACGGCCGCTCTCTACAGTGTTCATCGATGGCATCGAGTTCTGTGACGTCCTGTTGCTCAACAAGACGGATATGCTTCAGGACGATGCGCTCGGCGAGATCGAAGCGACGGTCCGCGAACTACAGCCACGGGCCCACATCGAGCGAACGGAGTACTCGGAAGTCGACCCGGACCTGGTGCTCGATACTGGACGATTCGACTTCGAGGAGGCACGCCAGTCACAGGGCTGGAAGCAAAGTCTCGCTCACGACCACGACGAGCACGAACAATCGCCCGCGGATGCTCACGGCGTTACCTCCTTTGTCTACCGCGAGACACAGCCGCTTCATCCCGAGCGATTTGCCGACTGGCTCGACGACTGGACGGGCGAGGTAATCCGGGCGAAGGGTATCTGTCGGATCGCGGGTCGCGATGAAGAGGTGATCGGCTTCAGTCAGGCCGGCCCGTCCGTGGAAGCCGGACCGATCGGCCGGTGGGATCCCGGGCGGGACGACCCGCGAACGGAGCTTGTCTTCATCGGTCGCTCGCTCGACGAGACGGAGATTCGCAAGGGACTCGACGGCTGTCTGGTCCAGAATGGGGCCGGTGAGTGGGACCCAGCAACAGATCCGTTCCCGCTGTAGAGCGGGGAACGGTCCAGTTCATCCCTCGAACGTCTCCCGAAGCTCATCCCAGTCCTCGTGAAAGCCATGAGTCGATTGCGTCTCACTCGCCTTCGCCGACTGGTAGACGTCGTCGTATTCGAGGAGCTGCGACCAGCCCTCGTGGAAGGCGGCGCTGCAGTACTGGCACATACATGTCGGTTCGGCGGGCGCGTAGATAGGGTTTGTCCCGGTTGGTAACCTGTCGCTCGTGTTGTACAGGCCCGTGATCTGTCGCCCGTGTCCCCTTGGTAACGAGAGCGGCCAACAAGTACTTACCCCTGTACTGGCGAGAGACAGCAACGACTACGACAGTCGAAACGCACAGAAATGAACTCGGCAACGTACATCGAACAGGACGAACAGTGGGTTGAACAGGGCTGCAGCGAGTGTGAATGGGCGATCTTCGCCGACTCCTTTCCCGAGGCGATCAGCGCGTATCACTCACATCTGAAAGAACACCATCCCGACGCCTGGTTACGGGCCTGAAAAAAGAAAACGGGATTGCGCTACGGTTCGAGCAGGACCTTGATGACGCCCTCTTCACGCGCGTCGAACTTTTCGTACATCTCGGGCGCTTCCTCCAGACCGACGCGGTGGGAAACCACCCACGACGGGTCGGCACGTCCCTCGATAATCAGGTCTCGTAGCTGGCGGTTGTACGACTTGACGTTACACTGGCCGGTACCGACTTTGAGTCCCTTCTCGAAGAGCTTCCCGAAGTCGATACCGAGTCGACCCTGCGCGGCCATGTCGTCGGGTGCACCGGGGTCCTCAGGGACGTACAGTCCGGGGACGCCCAGCTGTCCGGTCGGACGGACGACCTGGATCAGCTGGTTCAGTACGACGGCCGGGTTCTCCTTGGCCGGATCGTACGCGTAGTCTTCGGTGTCCGAGTCGACGTTATCCGGATCAGTTGCCTGATAGCCGACTACGTCGACGCCCTTGTCGACCTCGCCGCCGTGTTCGTCGATGATCTGTTCGACCGGATCGCCCTCCGTGAAGTTGATTCCCATCGCGTCGCAGTGGTCCTCGGCCAGCTCCAGCCGACTCGGAACCTGATCGACCACATAGATCTCCGAGGCACCCTTGATTTTGGCGCTGTAGGCGGCCATCAGGCCAACCGGTCCGGCCCCGAAGATGGCGACCGACTCGCCCGGCTGCAGGTTGGCCAGTTCGGTGCCGTGCCACCCCGTCGGGAAGATGTCTGCAAGCAGTGCGAACGCGTCCTCGTGTTCGTCCCCTTCGGGCAGTTTGAGCGCGTTGAAGTCCGCGTACGGGACGCGGAGCTTTTCGGCCTGTCCACCTTTGTACGGCCCCATCGCGACGTAGCCGTACGCCCCGCCCGCAAAGCCGGGATTAACGTTCGTACAGAACCCCGTAAAGCCGTCCTCGCAGTTCTGACAGAATCCACAGGCAACGTTGAACGGCAGGACGATCCTATCTCCTTCCTCCAGCGTGCTGACCGCCTCGCCGACTTCGGTCACGACCCCCATGTTCTCGTGGCCGAAGACGATGCCCGGCTCCGCCGCAGTTCGGCCCTCGTACATGTGCAGGTCGGACCCGCAGATGCACGAAGTTGTAATATCGATCACGACATCGTTCGGATGTTGAA
>LKMJ01001350.1_pt1 | contig 21526 bp, 16 predicted proteins | sample 643391 | NCBI WGS metagenome assembly LKMJ01 (sample SAMN04112250, study PRJNA286221) | soda lake metagenome | biome: soda lake; feature: Kulunda Steppe; material: water; isolation source: sample PL-Br10 brine of Picturesque Lake | place: Russia: Kulunda steppe | collected 2010-07
AATGAATCAGTGGCTACTGACGAACTAACGACGGGAACCGAACTGCTTTCGGCTTCATCTGATGACTCTTCGACCGAAGCACAATCAACTGCCACCGCCCCATCTATCGAACTCACACAGGACCTGTCGCTCCTTCCTGATGAACCGGGAACGTATGAAGTCACACACGAGTATTCGCTCCCGGATAATGCGGCACTGCTTGAGTTTACGCTTCCAGAGGGTGCTGCAGCAAACGATGTGGATGGGTTCGTACAGCGGGATGACCGGAGCTACGAATGGGATGGGAGAACAGCCGCTCCCAGCGTAACTTATCGACTTAATGCAAACCGCTCTGTCGACGGTACCGGACCGATTGATGCCGCAGGAAGGTACGTCTTTGTCGATGTTGGGGACTGGGCGCTCGTGTCCCAGCCTCGTGTCTCTCATCGGTGGGGCTGGCGTGGCGAACGAATCGGACTGGAGTCCGAGATGACGACTGACCAGGGAGTAACGAGCGACGTCATCGCGTATCTTGGGGAGTATGAGAAAGAAACGCATGAAGCCCACGACCAGGAGTTCAAACTCGTTATCCCTGAGGCGGCGTCCTTAGAGGAGGAGCCTGATGAACTCTTTGAGTCACTTGGTGACGCATCGGACACACTTCGTGTTGGTGAGCGAGACGAACAGGTGTTCATGGTTGCTGCTCCAACTGGTAACGTGGATTGGGGCGTGCGTGGCTTGCAAACTGGTCCTGCAGACCTCTGGGTTCGTGATTTCGAGCGGCTTGATGAGGCGGCCAACGTCTGGGTCCACGAATATGTCCACACACGACAGGGCTACACTAGTGCATCTGATTTTCGGTGGTTTACTGAGGCCACTGCAACCTACTATGCAGCACTTTTGACCCTTGAGCAGGACCGCATTGGTTTTGATGAGTTTGCCGATGAACTCGCTATCGGGGAGCGGCCTCGGTTCAGCCAGAGCGTTTTGACAGACCCAACCAGTTGGGCAACGGCAGCGGATTATCGTCTCGGTGCGCTCGTCACCGGGGTGATTGATAAAGATATCCGAAACGAGACAGGTGGTGAACAGTCATTCGATGAGGTCTTCCGGCAGATGAATGCGAAAGATGGTGTCGTGAGTGCTTCGGACTTCGAAGACAGCATTGCACAGGTTGCATCAAGTGATACCGCAGCAGCTGCTGCAACCTATACCGGAACGACGGAGCATCCGATGATGTGGGATGAAGCGACACATGCGGAGATATTTGACCAGGTCCCCCCAGCCAGAATTACCTTCACGTTGGGCGAAGGAGAACTGGAACCGACGGTCTCTGGTCCGTATCGTGACCGCGGGGTTGGTCCTGTCAGACCGATACCGATGGTTCCCGGGGAGACCCTCGAAATATCTGTTATCGCCCAAAACTTTGGTGGGGTTGCTGGTGACTATCGAACCTCCTTCCGTGTCAATGATAGAGACGTGAGTGAAAAAGAGGGAACGCTCGACCCGAGAGCGACCGAGACGCTGGATTTCAGCTACACGATAGAAGATATCGGTGAAAAGCAGCTATCGGTTGGAGATGTGACGGTTCCTGTGAGCGTTGTCGACCCTGCAGAGGCTGACGTCACAGCCTTTAGCGCCAACACGACGACCGCTGCGCCGGGTGAGACGGTAACGCTCACGGCTACTGTCGAGAACTCCGCTTCTTATCCCGGAGAGCGAACACTCTCGTTGGCACAAAATAACGAACAGATAGACGAAGAGACAGTAAGACTCGATGGGGAGTCTTCGACGACAATAGAGTTTACTGCAACCGTCTCGGAGACGGGTTCGACCGTATTTACACTTGGTGACGTCCCAATTGAGCCAGTTATTGTGGATGTGCAGCAAGCTGACGAAGATGGCGCTGGATTCAACGTCACGGCGGGCATTGCTGCTCTTGTGATAATTGCGGCCTTATTGTTTAGTCGAGGTCGCATGAGAGCTCAGGACCGGTAATCACCTGCGGTACAGCCGTCAACATCCGCATCTTTTTCGCCCTCGCCGAGAACAGTACAGTATGTTCGACACACGACCCGACCGGTCAGATGAAGTCGTTCTTGTCGGTCGCTCAAACGTCGGCAAGTCGACGTTGATGCGAGAGCTGACTGGTCACTCCGTTGATACGGGACAACGCCCAGGCGTGACTCAAGAGCCAAATCATTTTGATTGGGCTGCGGAGGATTTCGTCATTACCGACCTGCCGGGGTTCGGGTTCATGCAGGGCGTCCCGGAAGGCAAACGCGAGCAGATAAAAACCGATGTCGTGCAGTATATCGAGGAATACGCACCGAATATTCTCGTTGGCGTCCTGGTCCTCGACGGGAACGCAGCGGTCGAAATCATAGACCGGCACAGCGGTCCGGCCTCGATTCCACACGACGTTGAACTGTTTCAGTTCCTCCAGGATATTGGCATCCCTCCGGTCGTTGCCGTAAACAAAATGGATAAAGTCGATGAGAGGGATGCAGAACTGGATGCAATTGCGAAACGGCTGGGTCTGCACCCACCGTGGAAACAATGGCAGGATACGATTGCACCTATCAGCGCCAAGCGCGGGTCAATCCAGCCACTCAACGATGCCGTTCGGGAGCATCTTCGCGCTGCTGGTCGCGAGGACCTCTTTCAGTTCTTCTGAATTCAGTAGCTACTGATAGCTCAGAAGGTTCGAATAGGGCGCCTTAATTGAACACAAAATGTTCAGGCGACGTTAAATCCCTTATCCCGGAGGAAGTCTTCGACACGTCCCAGATGGTTCCCTTGAAGCTCAATCTGGTCGTCATCTATCGTCCCCCCGCAGGCAAACTTTGATTTCAGGTCAGAGGAGAGACTGTCCATATCGACGTCGTTCGGGTCGAATCCTTCAATAATCGTTACCTCTTTTCCGTAGCGGCGCTCGTCGATGCGGATTTGAATCTCCTGTGAGTCTTTCGCGACATCTTCGCAGACACACAGCTCATCAGGCAACCCGCACGTCGAGCAGACTTCCGACATTACAGTTCGGTCGTACGAAACCTACCTACAAAATACTGTCGCCCCAACACTGGCCCGATAGCCTAGCTACCCTGCCCATCGTCGAAGATACTACCCAGATGTGGACATTATTCTGCACTCTCGAACGTCAGGACTAAACGGCAACTGACCGTAAGGCGGCCAATGAAGCGAGATGAGCTTGTTTCGGTTGCGAAAGAAAGTGCAGCAGCCGGGGCTGCGGTCGCAGCGGATGCATTTCGAACGGATATTCCTGTGGAGTACAAAGAAAGCAAGACGGACGTTGTGACACAGGCCGACCACGAGGCTCAGCAGGCTATTATTTCACGTATCGAGCAGACATATCCCGAGGATGCTGTCGTCGGGGAGGAGGGCGAAACAACGGAAACGATTGCAGACTCTGGCCGAACGTGGATTATCGACCCAATCGATGGGACGAACAATTTCATTCGTGGCAATCGCCGGTGGGCAACAAGTGTGACATGCGTCCGCGATGGTGAACCGGTTGTGGCCATCAACTACCTTCCGGCGCTACAGGACCGGTTTGTCGCCACCAGTGATGGTGTCTACCGCAACGGTGAAGCGGTTTCTGTCAGCGAACGGTCCGACCCCGAGACGTTTCAGGTTGCACCGGCTATCTGGTGGCCGTTTGACGAGCGGGATGAATACGCTGTGGCAACCCGTGAGATAGTCAACCGGTTCGGAGATTTACGACGGCCAGGTTCCGCTCAGGCGGAGCTCTCGATGCTCGCTGCGGGTGCCATTGAAGGTCTCATTACGAACGTCGAAACAAATCCGTGGGATACCGTTGGCGGAGCGGCGATGGTTGAATGGGCCGGCGGTCGGGTGACTGACCTCGAGGGGAATCGATGGCATTCTGACTGTCGAGGAATCGTCGCTTCGAACGGAACCGCACACGAGACGTTGCTCGAAGCAATCGCTGCAGTTGATGCAGTGCGACAAGCGAGAAAAGAGTAGTTGGCTGCGGTATTGTTAGAAACGAATTCTTTGAGGAACGTAACCGGTGTTTATTGCCGAAGCGAATCAGCCATCCGCGCCGGGAAGCCGAAGATGAGTTCCCGCCAGGAGCGTTTTTCCGCGTCCGAACGCAACCGCGCACGAAGACGCTGGCTGAACAACTCGACAAGCAAAATCAGAACGAAGATAACAAACAGCGTTGCCATCATCTGTTCGTAGTTGAGCTGGGCTTGTTGTGCTGCCACAATCGCACCGAGTCCGCCAGCACCAATCACACCGACGGTCACTGCAGCACGGACGTTGATTTCGAAAATGTAGAGCGTCCATGCGATGAACGAGGTCCGAACTTGGCTGAGCATACCGAAAAAGACAATCTGTGATTTGTTTGCACCAGTCGTTTCCATCGCCTCGATTGGCCCGTCTTCGAGTTCTTCAAGATCTTCGACGAACAGTCGGCCGAGGTTCCCTATCGTGTTGAAACCAATCGCAAGCGTTGCAGCAGTTGCCCCCAGTCCGACGAGTGCAACGAATATGAGTGCCCAGATGATTGCCGGGATAGCCCGGATGAAGGACATAATCGCTCGGAAGATGAAATTGAATGGGAACGGGAGCACACGTTCGGTCGCAAGAATACTGAACAGAAGCGCAAGTGGGAAGCCCAGCACTGTACCAACTAGTCCCATTGCGAGCGTCGTACCAGCCTCTCCAAAGACGGAAAAGATACCTAACTCGACGAATACGAACGTATACAGGTCTGTCAGATTAATCGGGAACTGGAATATTAGCGACCCCACTTCCGGATCGTAAATCAGGTTTAGGTCCCGAATAAATGCCCAATACTCACGGAAATCAACCGCCCAAAGATAATAGCCGTCAAGAGATGAGACCACACTGAGGTCAGCAACCCTCGTGGTCGGGAAATATTCGGTCATCCGAGTTGAGAAGTGACCCCAAGTAAAGTCCGTATCGTCATCAAAAAATTCCGTGGCTGACAACCCTTGGTAGGTGAGGAATCCAAGAACACCAATGAGTGCTGCCCAACCGACTGCTCGTTGTCGGCGCGTCTCTTTGATATTCTCGAACTGCTTTTCTATTTCGTCAGTGGTGTTTTCAGCAGGCTGTTGGCTGGCCACACCACCATCAGTCGTTGTGTGAGTCGATTCCGTTTCAGAGACGGTTCCTTCCTCGGTTGTTTCGTCTACTTGTCTATCGGTTTTCGTTTCTTGCCTACTTTCATCAGCTAGATTATCTGGTTCACTCTCTTCCATAACGATTATACTGTGACTTCCTTTTGAGGGTCGGTGGATGACTCACCATCCGACTCTTGATTGGCAAACATGCCATCCGTATCAATATCACCATAAATTTTGTCGATAGCTTCGACGGTCAACTCATCCCGATAGCCATCGAACACCTTCTTCCCGTTGTGAAGGCCAATAAACCGTTCCCCGAATTTTCGTGCGATATTAACCTGGTGGAGACTGATGAACGTGCTCAGGTTTCGTTCGTTTGATGCTCGCTGCAGATATCGCATTACATCCTGTGCACTTCCTGGGTCAAGACTTGCAACTGGTTCATCGGCAAGGAGTACGTCCGAGTCCTGTACGAGTGCCCGTGCAATTCCGACCCGTTGTTGTTGACCACCGCTCATCCGGCGTGTCTTCTGTTCGGCTTCATCCAGTAAGCCAACCGTATCGAGCGCATCAAGTGCTCGTCGTTTTTCTTCTTTGCTCTGAAGTTGGAAAATACTGGAGAAAAAGCCGGTACGATTGATGCCACCTGTCAGCGCATTGGAATAGGCCGACATGTCACCGATGATATTGTGTTGCTGGAAAATCATTGCAACTTCGGGACGAGGTGCGGTCATCGGTTTCCCATTGATTCGAATTTCTCCTTCGGTTGGCTCGTTGAGTCCACACATACATCGTAACAATGTGGATTTACCGGAGCCAGAGACGCCAAGGATGATAACGAACTCACCCGCCTCTACTTCGAAAGACAAGTTCTCGAGGGCGACGGTGTCTCCGTACGTTTTTCTGAGCCCGTCGACGACAATTTTACTCATTACTCAAGTGTTTACGTTCGCTGTTGTAATTGTTCGGATTCGAACGACCGGTTACTCAACTAAGATCGTCGTAGTCGATACCAAGGTCACTGGCGAAGTCTGCGATTGGGTCATATGCAGACGAGTCCGCCTCTTCGATACCTGTAAACCAGAGGAGGTGGTCGTCGAATTCCTGCCAGTCATCTTCATCGACATCCCAGTCGTCAATGTCGAAGTCCTCATCTTCTTCGTACGCATCAAGCACTTCGTCATCGATATCCAGCGCGAGGTCTTCAGCCAGCTGGTGTGGGTCATGGCCCAGCACGTCTTCATCTGCGTTAACGAGGAACTCGTCAATCTCTTGGCGCAAGTCATCATCCCACTCTCCGTTTGCAACAATTGGTGCTCGTGGAAGTGGTGGCGACGCCTCCAACAATCGGAGGTCCTCACTACTTGACCCTGCGCCTGGGAATTCAGCGGAGATCTCTGCAACCTCCGGGAAGTCCTCTTCAATTTCGTCGGCTGGAATGTTCGGAATTGTTACGAACTCTCCGGCTCCTGCCGCAGCGATGGATTCATCATCCATCAGCTGGCCAAGTGCGATGTCGTGTGCCTGGTCACCAATCCATTCGAAGTCCTCTGCTGAACCACCGTCAACTGCGTTACCGAGGTCCAAGCCGTTATCCTGCAGCATCCACAGTGCTGCAATTCCCCCGGAAATTGAACCAAGGCTGCCACCGACCACACGTTCACCTTCCAAGTCTTCAACACTCTCAATATCGCTCTCCCTTCTGGTGACGAGCGTTGAGAAGTACTGTGCCGCACCGAACTGAATACGCATTCCACTGACGCTTACTTCGTCACCAAGCTCAAGCACAGCCACTGGTGATGTATCCGCAAGCATCATGTCACCCTCTCCGGCACGGGAGAGCTCCTCAACTGTCGCATTGTAGGTTTCAGCGACGGTTGTATCTATTTCGATATCGAATTCATCTTCTAGGCTCCGAGTTAGTGGACTGTATTGGACCTCAATGTCCAACGTTTCCTCGGCAGGGTTGAGAACGAATTCGACGGTTTCGCGGTCAGCACTTGTGTCGTCAGTAGTGCCACCATCGTCACTCCCGTCATCACCTCCATCATCGTCTGACCCTGTTTCGATACAGCCAGCCAGCGCAAGTGCGCCCGCGGCCCCTGATGCAGTTAAAAAGCGACGCCTTGTTTTCCCACGCGCGGAATGTTCCGGCATTTCGACCGAATGTGGCTGTCCAAGGGGTAATAATGTTTCTATTTCAGCTATATTCACCAATTACTGCTACATAGGCAGTACCTAACGGTCAGGCAACATGTTTTCGCTAACGGTTAATTGCGGGTGGATTATCCACCGGTAGCCTCTCTGTACTTGTTCGGTGTTATCTTGTGACACATATTTGGTTCCGTACTGAGTTATCTGGTACAAAAAAGGACGTGCAATCACATTCAAGGCCGAATCGCAGCGGAAGGTCCCGCGGAAAATGTAAACAGTCGCTTTGAGGATTATTTCACGGACCTCAAGCGACCTTGATTGGGTGCTACTCAGATTGCTGCAAGTTCGACTCCGCGACCCGTCTGTATTGGACAGGACCATATGGCGGTGAGTGTCGGCTATTCGTCTTGCGCGTCCACGACGGCGACGCCCGCGAGGTTGACGATGTCCTTCACTTCGTCGCCACGCTGGATGACGTGGACGGGTTTGTTCATCCCTGTCAGCATCGGCCCAACCGCCTCCGCGTCCCCCAGCCGCTGGAGGAGTTTGTAGCCGATGTTACTGGCCTCAAGGTTCGGGAATACGAGCACGTTTGCCGGCTCGTCGAGATTGGCGAACTCGTACGTCCCCGTGAGCAATTCCTTCATTACGGCGGTGTCTGCCTGCATCTCGCCGTCGACGGGGAAGTCGATGTCCGGGTCTTCCCGTAGTTCTCGCGCGGCGCGCCGTGGCTTGCGGGTCCCATCGTTGTCGACGCTCCCGAAGTTCGAGTACGAGAGCAGCGCTGCTCGTGGCTCAACATTGAACCGCCGCGCGAGTTCAGCTGTGTGACGGGTAACCTCCGCGAGGACCTCCGCGTCAGGGTCCTGATTGACTGTGGCGTCCGCGCAGAAGATAACCCGGTTCTTGAAGGTGAGCATGTACACGCCGGCGGCGTAATCAGCACCGGGGGCCGTACCGATGATCTCCAAAGGCGGCCGCAACGCCGACGGATAATGGTGAGTCAGTCCGGTGAGCATCGCGTCCGCATCGCCGGTCTCCACGAGCACGCTCGCCAAGTAGTTGGAATTCTTGACGAGTTGTCCGGCCTCGAAGCGGGTGATTCCCTTTCGCTTGCGCAGGTCATACAGCCGGTTAGCATACTGCTTGAGATCACTATCCTCAGGGTCGATTATTTCGGGTTCAAACGGGAGCCCGAGTGTTTCGCTGATTGCAGCGATACGGGTACGATCACCCAAAAGGACCGGCTCGGCGATGCCCTGCTCGACGAGTTGGTACGCCGCACGGATCATCTTCTCGTCATCCCCCTCCGCGAGGACGACACGTTTGGGATCGTTCATCGCTTTGTTGAGGACCACACGCATCATCTCGCGGGACTTGCCCAGGCGGGCCTCCAGCGCCTCGACGTAGCGGTCCAAGTCGACCGATTTCCGGGCGACACCGGACTCCATGGCCGCCTCGGCGACCGCCGGCGTCACCTCGAAGAGAACACGTGGGTCCACGGGTTTGGGGATGATGTACTCAGGGCCAAATTGGATGGGTTGGTCGCCGTATGCCTTGACGACGGCGTCGGGGACGTCCTGGCGGGCGAGTGTCGCCAGCGCTTCAGCGGCCGCAATTTTCATTGCCTCGTTGATTTCGGTCGCGCGGGTGTCCAGTGCACCTCGGAAGAGAAAGGGGAAACACAGGACGTTGTTAACCTGGTTGGGATAGTCTGAGCGGCCGGTGGCCATGATGACCGTATCATCGCGGGCGGTTTTGGCCGCCTCGTAGCCGATCTCCGGCTCGGGATTCGCCATCGCAAACACGATCGGATTGTCGGCCATCGACTGGACCATCTCCTGATCAACGATTCCACCGACCGACAGGCCAACGAACACGTCCGCTCCCTCCACCGCGTCCGCAAGGTCGCCGCTACCCTCGCTCGCGAACGGCCGCGTGTAGGGCGTGAGATCATCCCGGTCGGTGGTGAGGATGCCGTGTTCGTCACACATCGTGATCTGGTCTCGCTCGACGCCGAGAGAGACGTAGAACTCCGCCGTGGCGGTCGCAGCCGCGCCGGCACCGGCGAACGTGACCGACAGGTCCGAGAGTTGCTTGCCGGCGATGTCGACAGCGTTGAGCAGGGCGGCGCCAGAGATGATGGCGGTGCCGTGTTGGTCGTCGTGAAACACCGGAATGTCCATGCGCTCGCTGAGGCGGCGTTCGATCTCAAAACAGTCGGGGGCAGCTATATCCTCAAGGTTGATGCCGCCAAAGGTGGGTTCCATCTGCGCGACGGACTGGATCATCGCCTCAGTCTCCGTCGTTTCTAGTTCGATGTCGAAGACATCTATATCGGCGAAGCGCTTGAATAGCACGCCCTTGCCCTCCATAACGGGTTTTGAGGCCTCGGGACCGATGTCGCCCAGACCCAGCACAGCTGAGCCATTCGAGACAACGCCGACGAGGTTGCCCTTCGCTGTGTAGGTGAAGACCCGTTCTGGATCGGCAGCGATTTCCTCGCAGGGGGCGGCGACACCGGGCGAGTAGGCCAGCGAGAGGTCCCGCTGGGTGTTCGTCGGCTTGGTTGTCGAAATCTCGATCTTGCCGGGTGGCTCCGAGCTATGATACTCTAACGCGTCTTCTTCAAGTGACATAGTGGCATGTTACTGTCCTCCTTGATAAATTTGCGCTGTCGAAGAGGGGGCCGCTCATCGCGGGAAGTTGTTACTTGCAGAACTGAGTGCACGGCTTTGTTGAAATCCTCAGAGACATCACTCCGCTATATTGCCTATTTTCACCATTTTCGTTCAGGATGCGGTGTACTGATACGTAGTTGAGGACTTTAAGCGGTGAGCCAGTTTTCCAAACATGGTCACGATTTAGTACGTTTGTAGGAGAAGTCAGTACCAAGCAGTTCCTCCATCGACGTTGATATCCTGCCCCGTGATGTTCCGACCCGCATCACTAGCAAGGTATGCGGCAAAGTCGGAAACATCCTCTGGATCGACAAGTCGGTCAAGCATTGCGTCTCCAGTGAATACGCGGTGTTTAGCTTCCTCATACCCGATATTCAGTTGGTCAGCTTGTTTTTCAATGACATCCTCGATTCGAGGTCCGCTGACTGGACCAGGACAGATAGCATTTACAGTTATATCGTCGTCTGCAAACTCGGCTGCAACCGTCCGGGTAAGACCGATGATCGCCATTTTTGATGCGGTATACGGAGTGCGCTGCTCAAGTGGTCGTTTGCCGCTAATCGACGAAATGTTGATAACGCTTGCTCGGGGGCTCTCCTGAAGGTAATCCGCAGTATGTTTCAATAGCAAGAACGGCCCGGTGACATTCACGTCCATTGTGTGTTCCCAGTCATCGCGTGAGATTGATTCGATAGGGGCTGTCGGTCCGGCTATACCGGCATTATTCACGACACAATCAATGCCTCCGAACCGATCCGCTACCGTGGCTACCGTCTTACGAACGGACTCCTCGTCCGTAATATCTGTTTTAATTGGAAACCCCTGTCCCTGTTTTGCATCGTCAATTTTCTCCGCCGTCTCATAGATACCATCACCCCGTGCTGCCAGCACTACCGTTGCTCCGCCTCCTGCGAACGTCGTAGCTATTTCTTGACCAATGCCCTGACTTGCCCCAGTCACGATTGCAACGGTGTCTTCTAATGCGGTTGAAGAAATTGTCATTGGTATTCAGAACCGTTCTGATACTCATCTTCTGATGACTGTCTATTTAAATTTTGGCGGGTCTCCGAAAATGACCTCCGGCTACGGGGCCCCTTTGCGAATGATATGTTTCCTAACGCCCAGTAGTTTCACCGATTCTGACATATCGCTTCGATACTGAAAACAACCAGAAGTTCATCACGTGTTACAGTAAGTCGTATACCGTGAATCAAATTCTCTTGGAGGTGGTTGTTGAAATTGTGAGTGCGTCTCTTTTGGCTCATACGGGTTTTTCATTACATTCAATAAATGATTGAATTTAGACAAATCCTCTTTTTCTAGATACTCGTTCAATGCCTCTTCTACCAAGTAGTTACGAGGGATATAGCGGGGGTTGGTCTTTTGCATCAGTTCCGTATCCAGACCGATACCAGCTAATTCATCTCGGATACGGTTGAACTCTGCAGATGAATAGACTGGGTCATCAAAAGAGCCAGGAGTTTCTAATGCTAGAAATGTATTCGTATAGTCTGGTGTTGATTCACGAAGCCAGTCTATGAATTTATTTATTATTTCTCTCTCTCCGTCTGAATTGAGCCCTAATTTCTTGCTCATCATATTATAGTATTTAACATCAAACAGGTCTTCGAAATTCTCTAGCTTGGCTTGTAGCTCATCAAAACCGTAAGATGAGTCTTCAAAAAGCGGTTGCAGGGATTCTGCGAAACGTGCGAGATTCCATTGCAGAATCTCCTTTTGGTTCCCGAACGAATATCTCCCGCTTCTATCTACAGAGCTGAAGACAGTCTTTTCGTCGTAATAATTCATGAATGCACATGGTCCGTAATCAAACGTTTCTCCATCTATACTCATGTTGTCTGTATTCATGACACCGTGGATGAATCCTACACGTATCCAGTCAACAACCATCTCTATCGATGACCGCATAACTTCATCAAAAAAATCAACGTATTTGTTTTCCTTATTATTCAGATGTGGATAGTGCCTGTTGATCACGTAATCAGCAAATCTCTCTAGTTCTCCGGGTGCTCGGGTTGCAACATATTGGAACGTCCCGTATCTAATGTGGCTATTCATCACCCTTACAAGGATGGCCCCGGGTTCTGTCCGGCGTCTTTGAACCATCCCCTCCCTTTCGATTACTGCAAGACTTCTAGATGTCCTGACACCAAGATTTTGCATCGCATATGAATAGATATACTCCCTGAGCATGGAGCTAACAGTTGCGTTCCCATCGCCTCTTCTCGAGTAAGGAGTTCTACCAGAACCTTTTAACTGAATATCGTATCTGCTGCCATCATGTACATGTTCGCCCAGTATCATCGCTCTCCCGTCACCAAGCACAGTGAAATTCCCAAACTGGTGTCCCGCATATGCTTGCGCAATCGGTTCCTCTAGGAGTTCTTGTCCTGATAGAATCTGACTGTTTAATTCCTCTTTATCTAATCCAAGATCAGTACACAGGGCTTCATTAAGAACTAATATTTTCGGAGTGTCAACATCTTGAGGCCTCACTCTCGAATAGAGCTTGGAATCCAACTCTTTGTAGGTTGTATCAAATGAAAGGGACATGTGTTATTATAGAATATTACTCGTTACAATTTCAATAACCTGTTCCTTGTGAATTCTCGTATCCTGCCCTTCGCTGGCACGCTCACTAAAATGGACCGCGGATTTGTCTTCGGTGACAACAATACCGAGTCGTCAGGCATTATGGCTAGTTTCCGCCACCATGTTCTCGATACCAGACACGCTCCCCTATCGGTGTTTCTCCATCCTCGATATCCAAGCGACTCACAAATAGGTCCCGGATAGCAAGTGTCACAACCAACTCCACAGTCTCATCAGTCTCTGTCTCAACGGTGACAAAGCAGTGTCCATCCCGTTGCTCAATCGATTCTATGGTTCCTGTTGACCACCGGTCGATATCATGGGTTGGTTCCCGGCCATGGATCCGATCATGGTTCATAAGACCACAAGAAGCTTCATCTCTGTCTATCTTCCGTATTATATAATCTCTGTATCTTTCGATTGTTCAAAATCATGTACGCAAACCATCACGGAGAGGATGTCAATCTGGTATTTCTGCAAGTTTGGTACGGGCAACGTCAACATCATGAAGATGAGTCCCAGGGGGACACGCATCAAGTAAATTCGTGATTGTTTCGAGTTTCAGTGGTCGGTAGTTCAGCAGTTCGCTACTGACGTTGACCCGACGCTGATCGTATGCAACGAACGGGTATTCGTCGGTATCGTTGTTATGCATGTGGCCGTGAATAGCCCAGTCGTCCCAGTCTGCCGGAATATCTTCGGGTCGATGTGTACAATAAAAGCGGTACTCACCGTGTTCCAGCACACAGGAGTCAACGACAGGAAACGGCGCCTCCTCTGCAGAAAGGCCTACATCGTGGTTCCCACGAATCAATAAATCACCGTCTAATTGCTGAAAATACTCGATGGTCTGCTGCCCATTTTGCATATCCATGGCCACATCACCGAGGTGAATGAGCGTATCATCTGGATCGACGGTTTCGTAATGACGGTCGAGTAACACGCCATCCATCTCTCCTGGCGAACTAAATGGCCGGTCAGTATATCCGATAATATTCGCATGCCCGAAGTGGTGGTCCGAAATAACGTATCGAGCCATACAAGTGATGTAGAAGGGTTAGCATGTAAGTTTGTGTATGGGCTGTCATATCATATCAAACAAAGAGTAAAGAAACCTTCTCAAACTTTCCAATTTGACTTCCTGACTGAAACCCGATCTCTTCAACTCTTTCGTGGAGAACGTCGTAAGCACCCTCAAGGTGTAAGCCTCCTCAAGATCATTGGCCTTCCCGAGCGCACGGTTTGCAACCTGCAGCGAATCTTCAGCACTCATGCTCACATCATCAGACATGCGCAATCATCTCGTAGCCCCGCGCATGTGTCTCACAGACGGTCCGCTGGCCGTAGTCTGGATGCTCAATCTCGGTAACAGCAGACTTGTGACAGCCAAGGCAGCCACACATCCGCCTCATACTGTCACCTCCTGTCGAGAACCGACGGTGGACTGGCTGCTGCTGGTGACGTAGAAACAGCATCCGCAGGTACGGAGGTTGAATAAACTTGGTGTCCGGGTGTGGGAATTGGACCAGTGGAAGACGGTTCTGCTCACTCACTTTACTCGTTGTACGGATTCCAACTTTTGGGATTCACTTCACAGCGGACGGTCCGCTCGTCACGTTAATGCCTCGCAGAAGGTCCGGGTGCGGGAATTGAACCCACGTCTTGGCCACCACAAGGCCAAAGGATACCACTACCCCAACCCGGACACGCAATTCATGGTAATCCGCTGGGATTGATATACGTTTCGAACCGCAATACCGCCGGGTTTTAGTCTCCTGTTGTTGTATGTTCATGTAACTGTGGCAATCACCGATAAAATCTATATCAAAAATCACCGTCAGCTCGTCTCACAGATTGAGACGTCCTTTCCGAAAAGCGCGTTTAGCGGTGCAACGATGGATATTCTCTATCAGGGGGAAGGGCTGTCAAAGTTGAACGATGCCACGCAGGACCGTGTTCTCGATTTTGCATCCGACTTTCTCGACTGTGACTGTGAGGCAAACCCACACTGTGGCTGTCCTGAGGAGAAGTTCACAACCTATCTCCTCGAACTCCGCGAGCAAGGGCTCGGGCCTGATGCAATTGTAGATGTCATGGGTGATGAGTACATGCTGTATGCGTATCCGGGTGACATTCTCTCGTTTCTTGATGATTCAATCCGAACGCTGGAAGCGGTCGAAACGCTTGCCGACGTGGAAGGAAACACAGAGCAATCACAACGTGCACGGGCGGTCAGGGAATCGCTTGTCCGGTAACGCCAGCCTCGCGATTCTTGCCGTTGTCCCGGAATCGAGATATTTGCCATCTTTTCAGCAGTTACTTTGGTCAGACGGCCACCCAGACACAGCTGCGGAGCGGGGCTAAATGGTTATGATAACTTTCTCTCTAAATTTCAGTCTCTTACCTGTTCCAGTAATATCGCGGTGCGAGCAGCATATAGGCAAGTGCAGCAACGAGCAAGAGCCGCGGAAACAGGCGGTCAGCGAACGTCGGAACGAGTATCGCCCCGAACTGGATAATACTCATCGCAAATGCATCACGGTTCAGTAGCTTTGGATAGGGGAACGGCGCGACCATCATCACGGACAGAACAACAGTCGCTCCGAGCAAGACGGGAGATGAAGTAATACCTGCCAGATAGCCGGCTGCAAGGATTGTACCGCCAAGCGTGTTCTGAATGCCGGGTCTGGTCTCACCTTCCCCGACAAAAACGGAGTAGAGTGCCGTTCGAAGAACCGAAAAGACGACAAACAGCGACGCCACCCCCGCCGCGATAGCGAACAGCTCGGGGGATTCTGTGAAGGGACCCCATTCGTCTCGGACGGCAACAAAAACGAATAGTGCTGGCGTAGTCCCGAAGGAGACAATATCTGCAATCGAGTCGAGAAACGGACCGACTTCAGTCCCACCACGGAACCGCGCGACGATGCCATCAAGGCCGTCAGCTACTGCCGCTAACAAAATCAGCTGTGCGACCAGTTGCACCTCGCCGAGGACGGCAACGGCCATCGCGACGGTTCCTATCACAACGTTGAATAGCGTGATGACATCAGCCAAGCCCAGGCGGCTCCGAACCTGTAACGACATACCCACCACGTCGGGGAGGGGAGACATGAAGGGTACGGATTGGGATAGCAACTCTTTCGAGACGTGGTATGCCGAATCAGTATCTTCGTTCGCGAAGAATACCAGAGGGAAAGCATATACGCCTGTGGACCCCTCCCTTCGATAGATGGAACGCGGTGTCCAGCTCGTCTGTGCGCAGTGTGGCAATCGGTTCGCTGCGGGCGAACCGTTCCCGATTTCACAGCAAGATACGTTGCAACATTCCGCTGAGGATTCGGAGACGACCCACAGTTGCCTAGCCCACGCAAGGCTGGAATACGATTACGAGACGTTCAGAGAATCCGTCGATTCCTTTTCCCCTGATACCAACAACATTTGGACATATCTCGCATTGTTGCCGGTAAGCGGTGGTAATCCTGTTACCCTCAATGAAGGAGCGACGGATTGCGTTACTGCAGAACGGTTAGGCGATACGCTCGACGTAACTCTCCGATTGAAATTGGAGGGACAACAGCCGAGCGGGTCAACGAAAGACCGCGGGAGCGCTGTGCTGGCGACCTATGCCCGAGAGCAGGGACACGAAATGGTGGCGTGTGCGTCGACGGGGAATGCCGCAGCGTCGATAGCAGCCTATGCTGCCCGTGGCAGTCTCGACTGCACTTTGTATGTTCCTGACGCAACCCCGAAAACAAAGGCAGTCCAACCAGAGATATACGGTGCAACTGTGAACAGAATTGATGGGTCGTATACGGAGGCTTTCAACGCGTGTGCGACGAGCGTCGCAAGGGAGGGATGGTTAGACCGGAGTGCAGGTGCGTCGCCGTTTACGGCCGCTGGTGCGCGGACCCTTGGATACGAACTTGCAGCCGACTGCCCCGACGCTGATTGGGTCGTGGTGCCGATGGGTAACGGCGGCACGTTAGCGGGGGCGTGGTGCGGACTCAAACTCGCTGTGAAACTTGATTTCATCGACTCCCAGCCTCGGATGCTCGGCGTGCAGACACAGGTTGCAAGCACAATACATGATCGGTTTCACGGAGGGACTACGGAAGAAAGCCAAACAGAGGCGACCGGCTCAGAACTGCAGAAAACCTGTGCTGATAGCATCGACGTTGTGAGCCCACAGAGGGCTGAAGCTGCCTGTCAAGCCCTCGAAGAGAGTGGTGGAACGAGTGTCCTCGTTTCCGAGGATTCGATTCTCGATTCCCTTCGACAACTCGGTCGGGTGGAGGGTATTTTCGCAGAGCCAGCCAGTGCAAGTGTCATCGCGGGTATTCAGCAGGCCCGGAAAGAGGGGATAATCGACGCCTCGGACGTTGTTGTCGGGGTACTCACTGGGTCAGGGCTCAAAGATGGAGAGAGCGCTCGACGGGCTTTGGTACGGCCGACCAGCAGGTAATCATGTGTTCTGTTAGCACCATTCGTATCAACGTTCGGATGGATGTCTGACACAGGTTTATGTAAGCCCGGAAAATGGTTGCTGATATGTGCCCGAACCGGGTTGAGGAACTAGAATCTCGCGTACAGGAGCTCGAAGCATCAGTCGAAGGCTTGACAGACGAACTTATCGAATGCAAAGTTCGAATTCGAGAGCTAGAAAACGCCTCCGACGCCGACCTCGGTTTTGTCCCGGCTAGCGAACAGTCGGATGAGGTCGATGAGGTTGAAGAATCGGTTGAGCAGGCTGAGGCTGCCAGCGAAGAAACTAAACCCCAGGGCGACAACAGCACGGATAACACGGAGGAGACGGACGATATAATCATCGCGTGAGGCCGCGACTCCTCCACGAGCATCCCTATGTACATCAAAGAGCTCGTCCTTGACAACTTCAAAAGCTTTGGTCGCAAGACCCGCTTGCCGTTTTACGAGGACTTCACCACCGTCACCGGCCCAAACGGGTCAGGTAAATCGAACGTTATCGATTCGATTCTTTTTGCACTTGGTCTCGCACGAACCTCGGGAATTCGCGCCGAGAAACTGCCGGACCTCATCTACAATCCAGGTCATCAGGAAGGCGAATCCTTCCAGGGTGAGCGTGAGGCCAGCGTCGAAGTCGTTCTCGACAACAGCGACCGCACGCTCGAACGGGGGCAAGTTATCTCAGCAACTGGAACTGAAGATGTCGGGGACATCGACGAAATAAGCATCAAACGCCGGGTCAAAGAGACCGAAGAGAACTACTACTCCTATTATTACATCAACGGTCGCTCGGTGAACCTCTCCGATATCCGGGATTTGCTGGCCGCTGCTGGTGTGACGCCAGAAGGTTATAACGTCGTGATGCAAGGCGATGTCACCGAAATTATTAACATGACGCCGGGTAGCCGTCGTCAAATAATCGACGAAATTGCCGGCGTTGCGGAGTTCGATGCCAAAAAGGAGGACGCATTCGAGGAACTCGATGCCGTTGAGGACCACATCGATGAGGCTGACCTCCGTATCGAAGAAAAAGCGGACAGACTCGACCAGCTCGAAGACGAGCGGGAGACGGCACTCCGCTATCAGGACCTCCGTGATGAGAAAGAAACCTACGAGAGCTACCGAAAAGCGGCTGAGCTTGAGGACAAACGCGAGGAACGTGAGTCACTCAGCACAGAGATTGAGGAACATGAAAAAGAACTCGCTGAACGGCAGGACACCCTCGATGCGCATCAGGAGACCCTGATGCAACGAGAGGATGAGCTGGCGGAACTCAATGAAGAAATCGAGCGGAAAGGCGAGGACGAACAGCTCGAAATCAAACGGGAAATCGAGGAGATCAAAGGCGATATCGCACGGATTGAAGATGCAATAGAAGCCGCAGAGGACCGGATCGAAGAAGCTGAAGCCGAGCGCAGGCAGGCGTTTGTCAAAATCGACCGTAAGCAGGAAGAGATTGACGACCTCGAATCGGAGATACGAGAGACGAAAGTCGAGAAATCGTCGATTGCGGCGACCATTCAGGAGAAAGAAACAGCACTCGAAACCGTCGAAAAGCAGATTGACGAAGTCGGTGATGAGTTCGAGGAAGTAAAGAACGAACTGCAGGACCGGAAACAGGCGCTCGAAGCAGCCAAATCCGAGAAAAACGACCTGCAGCGCGAACAGGACCGGTTGCTCGATGAGGCGAGACGGCGGTCGAACGAACAGCGAGAAAAACGCCAGGAAATCGAGCGTATCGAGGAACGAATCCCGGAAATCGAAGCCGATATCGAGGATTTCGAACTCGAACTGGAGAAGGCGGAGGCAAACCGCGATACGATGGAAGAAGTGGTTGATGACCTCCGCGATGAGAAACGCGAACTCCAGAGTACCCTGAACGATATCAAAGACGAAATCAGCGCTGCACAACAGCAGTATGCGGAACTCGAAGCCAAAGCAGGACAATCAGGTGATAGCTCGTACGGGCGGGCAGTTACGAGCGTGCTCAACGCTGATATGGATGGGGTCCACGGCACGGTCGCCCAACTTGGCAGCGTGATGGACCAGTATGCAACGGCCTGTGAAACAGCTGCTGGCGGTCGACTCGCAAACGTCGTCGTCGACGATGACCGCGTTGGCCAGCAGTGCATTGAATATCTAAAATCACGAAACGCTGGGCGGGCAACATTTTTACCACTGACCGAAATGCATCAGCGTTCGCTGCCATCACTCCCAAGCCACGACGGTGTCGTCGACTTCGCAATCAACCTCGTCGACTTTGACCCGGAGTATTCGGGAGTCTTTTCGTACGTGCTCGGCGATACACTCGTCGTCGATACCATCGAGACAGCCCGTGAATTAATGGGGAACTACCGAATCGTCACCCTTGATGGCGACCTTGTTGAGAAATCCGGAGCGATGACTGGCGGGTCAAGCAAAGGGTCGCGGTACTCATTTGCCGGCAGCGAGGGACAGCTCGAACGTGTGGCGGCCAAAATTAACGAACTCGAAGAGGAACGACAGTCCGTTCGGACTGACCTCCGCGATGTCGAACAGCGTCTCGAAGATGCCCGCGAGAAGGAATCGGAGGCGGCTGAGACCGTTCGAGAACTGGAATCCGAAATCGAAAAACGGGAACGAGAGATTTCCGAAGAAACTGAGCGAATTGAACGGCTTGAGGCTGAACTGGAAGAGATTGAGAACGACCGAACCGACGTCTCCGAGCAGATGGATGAACTGGAGGCGGCAATCGCCGAACAAAACGAGGAGATTGCAGCAATAGAGGAGACCATAGCTGAACTGGAAGCGGAAGTGGCCGATTCGGACCTCCCAGAGCTTTCAGCCAAAGCCGAAACCATCCATGAGGAGATTGACGACCTCGAACGGCGAGTGAGCGAGTTTGACGCCGACCTCGAAAAACTCGAACTGGAACGAGACTACGCTGAAGAGGCAATCGAGACCCTTCGAGATGATATCGAGAAGGCGGAAGAGAAAGAAGAAGATGCCGAAGCACGTATCGAGGAACTCGAATCTCAGATAACGGACAAAGAGGAGTTACTCGAACAAAAGGAGGCGGAAGTTGCAGAGCTTGAAGATGAATTAAAAGAGCTGAAAACCGAACGCGAAGAACTCCGGGACTCGGTCGAATCGGCGCGACGCAAGCGTGATAAGGCAAAAGACAAGGCCGCCGCAGTCGAGACAGCCCTGACCGAACTCCGTGAGGAACACGAACGACTTGAATGGGAAATAGACGAACTGGAGGCTGAAGTCGGCGACTATGACCCCGAGGAGGTTCCGGACCACGAGGAAGTCGAAGCGGAGATTCAACGACTGGAAGGTGAGATGACCGCCCTCGAACCGGTTAACATGCTGGCTATCGAGGAATACGACCGCGTCCACGAGGAACTGGAGGAGTTCCGTGAAAAGAAGGCAATCCTCGTCGAGGAAGCCGATGGGATTCGCGAGCGAATTGAATCCTACGAGGCACGCAAGAAGGAAACGTTCATGGATGCATACGAGGCAATCGACGAACAGTTCCAGGACATCTTCGAGCGACTCTCCAACGGAAGTGGGACGCTCCATTTGGAAAACGAGGACGACCCGTTCGACGGTGGCCTGACAATGAAAGCACAGCCAGGTGATAAGCCGATTCAACGGCTCAACGCAATGAGTGGCGGAGAAAAGTCGTTGACAGCGCTTGCATTCATCTTTGCCATCCAGCGACATAACCCAGCACCGTTTTACGCACTTGATGAGGTCGATGCCTTCCTCGATGCTGCCAACGCGGACCTCGTCGGCGAGATGGTTGATGAACTCGCTGGTAAGGCACAGTTTATCGTCGTCTCACACCGCTCGGCAATGCTCGACCGGTCGGAGCGGGCAATCGGTGTGACGATGCAGGAGAACAACGTCTCAGCGGTGACGGGAATCGACCTCTCCGGCAAGAGCGAGGTGCCAGCGGATGACTGAGGAGATACCGCTTGATATTACCGGCCACGACGAGCGCGAACGGCCGGATGATTCGGGTACGGAGATGCCATTTGGCTCACCGGAAAAAAATGGAGAGGGTCCAGATGACCATTCGGAACCCGACCAGTCTGATGCGATAAACGGGGATAGTACCGATGAGGAAACTGTCGAACCGGTCGAAGTGCTGGTACAACTCGCGAAAGATAACGAAATTGACCCCTGGGATATCGATATCGTCGATGTGACGGATAAGTTTCTGGACCGGCTTGACGAATCCGACCTGCGCACGTCCGGACGCGCGCTATTCTATGCCAGCGTGTTGTTGCGGATGAAAGGCGATGCAATGATGTCCGATGATGACCCGGCAGAGGAGGAACCGGAGCCATGGGAGCGAGCGCTTGAGGGGTCGGAAACTGCATTCGATGAGCCAGACCCGTTTGCAACGCTCGAACGCGAGATGGACCGCAGACTCGAACGCAAACGGGCTCGTGGAATGCCCCAGACGCTTGACGAACTGGTTCG
>LKMJ01001351.1_pt1 | contig 21522 bp, 24 predicted proteins | sample 643391 | NCBI WGS metagenome assembly LKMJ01 (sample SAMN04112250, study PRJNA286221) | soda lake metagenome | biome: soda lake; feature: Kulunda Steppe; material: water; isolation source: sample PL-Br10 brine of Picturesque Lake | place: Russia: Kulunda steppe | collected 2010-07
CCCGGTCGGGCCGGCGCCGGACGAGCGCGCCCCGCCTGGCGGCGGGGTCCCCTGTGCTGCTCACCCCGGCGGGGCCGCTCGCTAAACTCGCGGCGCTGGCGCGCCGCTCAGACAGAACCTCGCTGATCAGCGCGAACCGGCAAAGCTTCGCGCTGATCCCCCGCCGGTGCTGCGCTGCTCGGCGCGTCCGCAATGATCCGGCAAGCCGGGGGGCGCCTCCGCCGACCGGGGCTCCGGCGGGCGCATTCCCCGCCGGGCCACCATCCGCGGCGCTATCACCCTGATGCATAAGGCGACCGGCGTGCGATTCGGACCCGGGAGGAATTTCGGTTATACTGGCGGATTGTGCAATGCCGGATTCTAAGCCGAGCAAGGAGCGAGTATGTTCTCCCGAGATATGACGATTGCGGGTTACGACCCGGAACTGGCTGCCGCCATTGAGGACGAGCGCCAGCGCCAGGAGGATCACATCGAGCTGATCGCCTCCGAGAACTACGCCAGCCCCCGCGTCATGGAAGCGCAGGGCAGCGTGCTGACCAACAAGTATGCAGAAGGTTATCCCGGCAAGCGCTACTACGGCGGCTGTGAACACGTCGACGTAGCCGAGCAGCTCGCCATCGACCGCGCCAAGCAGCTCTTTGGCGCCGACTACGCCAACGTCCAGCCCCACTCGGGGTCCCAGGCCAATGCCGCCGTCTTCCACGCCCTGCTCCAGCCCGGCGACACCATCCTCGGCATGAGCCTGGACCACGGCGGCCACCTCACCCACGGCGCCAAGGTCAACTTCTCGGGCAAGCTGTTCAATGCCGTGCAGTACGGCATCAACGACGACGGCCAGCTCGACTACGACGAGATCCAGCGCCTGGCCACCGAGCACCAGCCGAAGATGGTCATCGGCGGTTTCTCTGCCTACTCCCAGGTGGTCGACTGGGCGCGCCTGCGCCAGATCGCCGACTCCGTGGGCGCCTACCTGGTCGTGGACATGGCCCACATCGCCGGTCTGGTGGCCGCTGGGGTCTATCCCAACCCGGTGCCCTACGCCGACGCCGTCACCTCGACCACGCACAAGACCCTGCGTGGCCCGCGCGGCGGCATCATTCTGGCGCGCTCGAACCCGGATCTGGAGAAGAAGTTCCAGTCGCTGGTCTTCCCGGGCACCCAGGGCGGCCCGCTGATGCACGCCATCGCCGGCAAGGCCGTGGCCTTCAAGGAGGCGCTCGAGCCGGAGTTCAAGCAGTACCAGGAGCAGGTGGTCGCCAACGCCCGTGCCATGGCCCGGCGCGTGATCGAGCGCGGCTACAATGTCGTCTCCGGCGGCACCGACAACCACCTCTTCCTGATGGATCTGACCCCCAAGCAGCTCACCGGCAAGGACGCGGACGCCGCGCTGGGGCGGGCGAACATCACGGTGAACAAGAACACCGTGCCCAACGACCCGCAGTCGCCGTTCGTCACCAGCGGCCTGCGTATCGGCACGCCGGCGATCACCACCCGCGGCTTCAAGGAGGCCGAGGCGACGCGCCTGGCCGACTGGATCTGCGATGTCCTCGACAACATGGGCGACGAGTCCGTGATCGAGCGCGTGCGCGGCGAGGTTCAGCAGATCTGTCGCGAGTTCCCGGTCTACGGCTGATGCCGGAGGGCTGAACGCCCATGCGCTGCCCCTACTGCCAGAACCCCGACACCCGCGTGGTCGACTCCCGCCTGGTTGGTGAGGGGGAGCAGGTTCGGCGGCGGCGCCAATGTCCGTCCTGCGGAGAGCGCTTCACCACCCACGAGGCCCCCGAGCTGGTCTATCCGCGGGTGGTGAAGTCCGGCGGGCGGCGCGAGGCGTTCGACGAAGACAAGCTGCGCCTCGGCTTCCGGCGGGCCCTGGAGAAGCGTCCGGTGGCCACCGAAGCCGTGGAGGCGGCCGTCCGGCGTGTCTGCAAGCGCGTCTCCGGCGCCGGTGAGCGCGAGGTGGACGCCAGTGTCATCGGCGAGTACGTGATGGAGGAGCTGCGCGAACTCGACGTGGTCGCCTACGTGCGTTTCGCCTCGGTCTATCGGCGCTTCGAGGACGTCGGCGCCTTCCGTGAGGTCATCGAGGGCCTGGAGCAGCATCGGCGTGACGAGGACTGAGGACCACCGCGACGACACCCGCTGGATGGCTCGCGCTATCCGTCGGGCGGCCGCGGTGTTTCCGCCGCCCCATCCCAACCCCCGTGTCGGTTGCGTGCTGGTCCGTGATGGCCGGCTGCTGGCGGAGGCCGCCCATGCGCAGGCCGGCGGCCCGCACGCCGAGGCGGCCGCCCTGCGCAGTGCCGGCGGCGACGCCGTCGGTGCCACCGCCTACGTCACCCTGGAGCCGTGCGCTCACTACGGGCGTACGCCACCGTGTGCCCGCGCCCTGATCGAGGCCGGCGTGGCCCGGGTGGTGGTCGGGCACCGTGACCCCAACCCGCGGGTGGCCGGCGGGGGGATCGCGCAGCTCGAGGCCGCCGGGGTGGCGGTCACCGAGGGCGTGCTGGCCGCCGACGCCGAGGCGCTCAACCGCGGTTTCCTGCGCCGGATCGCCGGCGGGCGGCCGTGGCTGCGGGTCAAGCTGGCGGCGAGTCTCGATGGGCGCACCGCCATGGCCTCCGGCGAGAGCCGCTGGATCACCTCGGCAGCGGCGCGCCGCGACGTGCACCGGGGCCGGGCGCAGGCTGCGGCGGTGCTCACCGGCGTAGGCACCGTGCGGGCCGATGACCCGCGCCTGGATGTCCGCGATGTCGATCCGGCGGTGCCAGCGGAACGCCAGCCCCTGCGCGTGGTGCTGGACCCGCGTCTGACCACCCCGCCCCAGGCGGCCCTGTTCCGGGCGCCGGGCCCGGTGCTCATCGCCCATGCCGAATACGTCAACGAGGCCCGTGCCCGCGCGCTGCGCGGCTGTGGGGCCGAGCTGCTGCCCGTCCCGCTGCAGGAGGGGGGGCTCGATCTGGCCGCGGTGCTCGACGCGCTGGCCGCCCGTGAGATCAACGAGGTCTGGGTCGAGGCCGGGCCCACCCTGGCCGGTGCCTGGGTGCGCGCTGGTCTGGTCGATGAACTGATCGTCTACACCGCCCCTCATCTGATGGGCGACGCCGCCCGGCCGCTGCTGGCCCTGCCCGGCATCGAGACCATGGCCCAGCGCCGCCCCGTGGTGTTCAGCGATGTGCGCCGGGTGGGTGAGGAAATCCGCATCACCGCGAGGTTGGATTAACGGGATGTTCACCGGGATTGTGGAGACGTGCGGCCGCGTGGCCGCCATCGAGCACAGCGGCGATGGGCGGATCCTGCGCATCGACGCCCCCGACCTGGGCCTGGCCGAGTGTCGGATCGGCGACAGCATCGCCGTCGACGGCGCCTGTCTGACCGCCACCGGCATCGAGGATGGGCAGTTCCGCGCCGACGTCTCCGACGAGACCCTGCGCTGCACCACCCTGGGCGGACTGCGCAGCGGCGCACGGGTCAACCTGGAGCGGGCGGTGACCCCGTCGACGCCCCTCGGCGGTCACCTGGTCACCGGGCACGTCGATGGCGTTGGCGAGGTGGTCGAGCGGGCGCCCGCCGGTGGTTCCGAGCGCTGGCGGTTTCGGGTCCCCGAGGGGCTGGCCCGGTACGTGGCCGTCAAGGGCTCCATCGCCGTGGCAGGGATCAGCCTGACCATCAACGCCGTCTGCGGACGGGAGTTCGAGGTCAACCTGATCCCCCACACGCTGGCCGCCACCAACCTCGGGGAACGCCGTGCCGGCGACCCGGTCAACATCGAGGTGGACCTGGTGGCCCGTTACGTCGAGCGACTGCTCAGCGCCGGCGCCGACGGCGCATCGGGTGGCGAGGGCGGTGGCCTGACCCTGGAGCAGCTGCGACAGGCCGGATTCGGGAATGGATAAGGGCATGAGCGAGACGGTGCAGTTCAACAGTATCGAGGAGATCATCGAGGATCTGCGCCAGGGGCGCATGGCGGTCATCCTCGACGACGAGGACCGGGAGAACGAGGGCGACCTGGTGATGCCGGCGAGCCTGATCCGGCCCGAGGACATCAACTTCATGGCCCGCTACGGCCGCGGCCTGATCTGCCTGACGCTCACGCGTGAGCGCTGTGAGCAGCTGCGCCTGCCGTTGATGGTTCACCACAACGACGAGAAGAACACCACCAACTTCACCGTCTCCATCGAGGCAGCGGAGGGGGTGACCACCGGCATCTCGGCCGCCGACCGGGCGCGCACCGTGCAGGCGGCGGTGGCGCCGGGTGCGCGCCCCGAGGATCTGGTCCAGCCCGGGCACATCTTCCCGCTGATGGCCCAGCCCGGCGGCGTGCTCACCCGCGCCGGGCACACCGAGGCCGGCTGCGACCTGGCCCGCCTGGCCGGCTTCGAGGCGGCGGCGGTGATCGTCGAGATCCTCAACGAGGACGGCACCATGGCCCGGCGCGACGACCTGATGGCGTTCGCCCGGACCCATGGGCTGAAGATCGGCACCGTGGCCGATCTCATCGCCTACCGGGTGCGCAACGAGCGCTCGGTGGAGCACGTCGGCGCCTGCGAACTGCCCACCGAGTACGGCACCTTCCGCATGCACACCTACCAGGACAACGTCAGCGGGGCCCTGCACTTTGCGCTGGTCGCCGGCGAGGTGGACGAGGAGACCCCGGCGCTGGTGCGCGTGCACCTGGAGAACCCGCTGGCCGATCTGCTCGGCGCTACCGGGCCGCGCTGCGGCTGGCCGCTGCGCGCGGCCCTGCGCCAGGTCGCCGATGCCGATGCCGGGGTGGTGGTGGTGCTGCGCAATGCCGATGCCAACGACGACATCCTCGAGCACATGCGCTGTTATCAGGGCAGCGGCTGCAGCGAGGAAGCCGGCGGCGCGCCGTTGGATCTGCGCACCTACGGCATCGGTGCCCAGATCCTCACCGACCTCGGTGTCCGTCGCATGCGCGTGCTCAGCGCCCCGCGGCGTATGCACGCCCTCTCCGGCTTCGGCATGGAGGTGGTCGAGTACGTCACCCCCGAGGGATGAGCGCTGGCGCTTGCGGGGCGCCGGCCTGCCTTGTAGGTTAGCGCCGGAATCCGCGCAAGCGCCGGTCCCACCGAAACTTTCTTCAGGAAACCAGGCATGCAAGTAACCGAAGGACAACTCGTCGCGCTGCAGGATGCGCGCTTCGCCCTCGTGGCGGCGCGCTTCAACGATCTCATCGTCGACCGGCTGATCGACGGCGCCGCCGATACCCTGCGGCGCCACGGGGTGCCGGAGGAGCACCTGGAGCTGATCCGCGTGCCCGGTTCCTTCGAGCTGCCGCTGGCCGTCCAGCGCGTGGCCGATGCCGGCCGAGCCGATGCGGTGATCGCCCTCGGCGCTGTCATCCGCGGGGGGACCGATCACCATCAATACGTGGCCGCCGAGTGCACCAAGGGGGTTGCTCAGGCCATGATGGGCTCCGGGGTGCCGGTCTCCTACGGTGTGCTCACCGTCGAGACGGTCGAGCAGGCCATCGAGCGGGCCGGCACCAAGGCGGGCAACAAGGGCGCCGAGGCAGCGCTCTCGGCGCTGGAGATGGTCGACCTGATGCGGCAGCTTGAGGCGTGATGGCGACTTCCGGCGAAGGCAAGCGCCGCTCCCGGGCGCGTTCCAAGCTCGTCCAGGCGCTCTATCAGCACGCGGTCACCGGCGCGTCGGCCGAGGATATCGAGCGGCAGTTCCTGGCCGCCGGCCTCGGCGACATCGACGTGGCGTACTTCCGTGAGCTCATCTACGACATCACGGACCGCGTTGCCGAGCTCGACGAGCAGCTCTCGGCGCTGCTCGACCGCCCCCTGGCGCAGCTCGACCCGGTCGAGCGCGCCATCCTGCGCCTGGGTGCCTACGAGCTGCGCGAGCGTATGGAGGTGCCCTATCGGGTGGTCATCGACGAGTCGGTGGGCCTGGCCCGCCGCTTCGGTGCCGAGCAGTCCTACCGCTACATCAATGGCGTGCTCGACCGCTTCGGCGCCGGTGTGCCCCTGCGCGCCGCCGAGCGGCAGGCGCGCAGCCCCGGTCCGGGAGGGCAGGCGTGATCGGTGGTGGCGAGGCGGCGCTCATCGAGCGCTATTTCCATGATCTGACCGCCCAGCGCGACGGCGTCGAGCTTGGTATCGGTGACGACGCGGCGCTGCTGCGCACCGGCGCCGGCCTGATGGCCGCCTGCTGCGACACCCTGGTCGAGGATATCCACTTCCCCGGCGACATCCCGCCGGAGGCCCTGGGCCATCGGGTGCTGGCGGTCAATCTCAGCGACCTGGCGGCGGTGGGCGCCCGGCCGGCCTGGGCGCTGCTCTCCCTGACCCTGCCGGAGCAGGATGCCCAGTGGCTGGAGCGCTTCAGCGCCGGGTTCAAGGCGCTGGCCGACCGCCACGGGGTGGCCCTGGTGGGCGGCGACACCACCCATGGTCCGCTGTCCGTCTCCGTCACCGCCCTGGGCGCGGTCCCCGGCGATCACGGTCTGCGCCGCGGTGGGGCCCGCCCCGGCGACGGCGTCTGGGTGACCGGCACCCTGGGGGATGCGGCCCTCGGCCTGGAGCTGTGGCTCGAGCGCGACGAGGCCACCCCGCTGACCGGCGACCCCGCCTACCTGGCCGGGCGGCTGTTCCGGCCCGAGCCGCGCGTGGCCGCCGGCGAGGCGCTGCTGGGCCGCGCCAGCGCGGCCATCGACGTCTCGGACGGGATGGCCGGCGATCTGTCCCGGATCCTGCGCGAGAGCGGCGTGGGTGCGACCCTGGAGCTGGAGGCGCTGCCGCGCTCGCAGGCGTTCATCGATGAACGGGGTGAGCTTCGCCACCTGCTCCACGGGGGGGACGATTACGAACTCTGCTTCACCCTGCCGGCCGAGCGCGAGGAGGAGATGGACTGCCTGCGCGAGCACGCCGCCACCCCGGTCACCCGCATCGGCACCGTGGAAGAGACCCCGGGGCTGCGTGGCGTCGACGCCGGTGGCGTGGTCTGCGCCCTGGACCCCGGCGGTTACGACCACTTTGCGGAGGGCTCCTGATGAGTACACCGTTTCGCCTGCGCCGGCCGTTGCACTGGCTGGCGACCGGCGGTGGCCTGGGGCTGGCGCCCCGGGCGCCGGGGACCTTCGGAACCCTGGCGGCGCTGCCGCTGTTCGCGCTGCTCTACCTGGCGCCGCTGAGCGCCTACCTGCTGGTCACCCTGGCGGTGATCGTCGGCGGCATCTGGATCTGCGGACGTGCCGCCGAGGATGTCGGCGTGCACGATCACCCGGCCATTGTCTGGGACGAGGTGGCCGGCTACCTGGTGGCGGCGCTGCCGTTGGTCACCGGCTTTGGGGTGTTCACGGTGTGGGTGGATGCCGCGCTGCTCTTCCTGCTCTTCCGCTTCTTCGACGCCGTCAAGCCCGGGCCGATTCGCTGGCTCGATCGGCGCCTGCACGGCGGGCTCGGGATCATGGCCGATGATATCGCCGCCGGTGCCGCGGCCGCGGCGCTGTGGTACGCCAGCGTGGTCCTGTTTGCGCCCCTCGGCGGCTGATCGCCCGGAGCGTTGGGCGGGGTGCGGTGCCAAGGCTAGAATGTCCGGAAACGAATCTCTTCCAGTCAGAGCAAAGCGCGAGGTGGCGCAGACGGTGAGCGAGCGCGTCTACGTAGAGACCCAGGGCTGCCAGATGAACGACTACGACGCCGATCGGCTGGTCGACGTACTGGTCAGCCAGGCCGGCGCGCGCCGCGTCGAGCGTCCGGAAGAGGCCGATCTGCTCTTGCTCAACACCTGCTCGGTGCGCGAGAAGGCGCAGGAGAAGGTCTTTTCGCAGCTCGGTCGCTGGCGGCGCTACAAGCAGGCCGACCCCGGCGTGCTGATCGGCGTCGGCGGTTGTGTGGCCAGCCAGGAGGGGGCCGAGATCCTGCGCCGGGCCCCCTTCGTTGACCTGGTGTTCGGGCCGCAGACGCTGCACCGGCTGCCGCAGATGCTCGCGCGCCGGCGCGCCGGGGCCGACGCGCAGGTGGACGTCGACTTCCCCGAGATCGAGAAGTTCGACCATCTCCCGCAGCCGCGGGCCGAGGGGCCCACGGCCTACGTCTCGGTGATGGAAGGCTGCAGCAAGTACTGCTCCTTCTGCGTGGTGCCTTACACCCGGGGGGATGAGATCAGCCGCCCGGTGGCCGATGTCCTCGCCGAGGTGCGCGGGCTGGCCGAGCAGGGGGTGCGCGAAGTCAATCTGCTCGGGCAGAACGTCAACGCCTACGCCGGGGTGCTCGACGACGGCGAGCGTGCCGATCTCGGTCTGCTCATCGAGGCGGTGGCGCGGATCCCGGGGATCGACCGCATCCGCTTTACCACCTCGCACCCGGCGGAGTTCCACAGCGGGTTGATCGACGCCTACCGCGACGTCCCCGAGCTGGCCGACTTCCTGCACCTACCGGTGCAAAGCGGTTCGGACCTGATCCTCAAGCTGATGAAGCGCGGCCACGACATCGCCGCCTATGAGGCGCTGATCGAGGAGATCCGCGCCGCCCGTCCGGGCCTGGTGCTGGCCACCGACCTGATTGTCGGCTTCCCCGGCGAGACCGAGGCCGAGTTCGAGGAGACCCTGGCCCTGGCCGACCGGGTCGGTTTCGATGGCGGCGCCTTCAGCTTTGTCTATAGCCCGCGCCCGGGCACCCCGGCGGCGGAGCTTCACGACGGCGTTGCCGAGGCGGACAAGCGCGCCTGGTTGCAGCGGCTGCAGGCGCGCTTGCACGAGCAGCAGAGCGCCGCCGCGCAGGCGCTGCTCGGCACGACGCAGTCGGTGCTGATCGACGGCCCCTCCCGTCGCGACCCGCGTGAGCTCAGTGGCCGCACATCGGGCAACCGGGTGGTCAACTTCCCCGGCGACCCGGCCTGGATCGGCCGTTTTGCCGAGGTCGAGATCACCGAGGCGCGGACCCATTCGCTGCGCGGGCGGGTCGTCTCTGTCGAGGGGCAGGGCCTGCAGGCAGCAGTCGGCGCGGGCGGGTGACGGCGTGAGTGACCGGCCGCAAGCCATCGAACTGGAGCTGACCCCCGCCGATAACGAGCGCCTGGCGCGGCTGTGCGGGCAATTCGACGAGAACCTCCGGCAGCTGGAACGGCGTCTGGCGGTGGAGATCCAGAACCAGGGGCACCGGTTTCGCATCATCGGCGAGGACGCCGCGGTGCGTGTCGCCCGAGAGGTGCTCGAGGCCCTCTACGAGGTCGCCGCCGGGCAGCACCTGGAGCCGGAGGACGTCCACCTCCATCTGCAGCAGGCTCGCCTGGAAGGGCTCCACGGCGACAGCGCGGCCCAGGCGCCGGATCAGGCGGCGGGCGACGGGGACGGGCCGCCGGCGGCTCGGCGCCGGGACGAGCGAGACGAAGAGGCGGCGGTGATCCGCACCCGCAAGACCGTTGTGCGCGGTCGCGGCCCCGGGCAGTGCGCCTATGTACAGCGCATCCGTGACAACGACCTGAGCTTTGGCATCGGCCCGGCCGGCACCGGCAAGACCTTCCTCGCCGTGGCCTGCGCCGTGGAGGCCCTGGAGGCGGAGGACGTGCGCCGCGTGGTGCTGGTGCGCCCGGCGGTGGAGGCCGGTGAGCGCCTCGGCTTTCTGCCCGGTGACATGGCCCAGAAGGTGGATCCCTACTTGCGGCCGCTCTACGACGCCCTGTTCGAGATGCTCGGCTTCGAGCGGGTCAGCCGCCTGATCGAGCGCAACGTCATCGAGGTGGCACCGCTGGCGTTCATGCGCGGGCGTACGCTCAACCACGCCTTCGTCATCCTCGACGAGGCGCAGAACGCCACCGTCGAGCAGATGAAGATGTTCCTCACCCGGATCGGTTTCGGCTCCACGGCGGTGGTCACCGGCGATGTCACGCAGATCGACCTGCCGCCGGATAAGCCCTCCGGGCTGCGCGACGCGGTGGAGGTGCTTCGCGAGGTGGACGGCGTTAGCTTCACCTTCTTCGCCGCTGCCGATGTGGTGCGCCACCCGCTGGTGCAGCGCATCGTAGAGGCGTACGATTCGCAGAGTCGCCACATCGGCGGTCAGGGCACGGGCAAGGGACGCAAGTGAGCGAGCTCGAGCTGGCCTTCCAGCACGTTTGCAAGGCGCCGGCGCCGGATGCCGTCCAGGTGCGCGCCTGGCTCGTGCCCGTGCTCGAGGGTTGCGGCCGCGGGGGCGAGCTGACCGTACGCATCGTCGATGAGCCGGAGTCGCAACAGCTCAACCGCGACTACCGCGGCCGCGACAAGCCCACCAACGTGCTCTCGTTCCCCTTCGAGGTGCCCCCGGGGCTGCCCGCCGAGGCGGCGGAGATCCTCGGTGATCTGGTGATCTGTGCCCCGGTGGTGGCCCGCGAGGCCCATGAGCAGGGCAAGCCCGAGGCGGACCACTGGGCGCACATGGTGGTCCACGGTGCCCTGCATCTGCTGGGCTACGATCACGAGCAACCGGCCGAGGCCGAGCGGATGGAGGCCGAGGAGCGGCGCATCCTGGCCGCGCTCGGGGTGCCGGATCCCTACCAGGAGCGTTGAATCCCGAAATGCCCGACGGAGAGACGAACAGTAGCAACGGCGCCGGCGAGAGCGTCTCATGGCGTGATCGCCTGCGCCGGCTGGTGACCCAGGCCGAGCCCCGCTCCCGTGATGAGCTGGTTGAGCACCTGCGCCGCAGCCAGTCCGTGGGGCTGCTCGATGCCGACGGCCTGTCGATGATCGAGGGCGTCCTGCACGTCTCCGAGCTCCAGGCCCGGGATATCATGATCCCCCGCTCGCAGGTGACCACCGTGGCCCGGGATACCGATCCGCGGGATCTGCTGCCGACCATCGTGCGCACCGGCTACTCCCGCTTCCCGGTCACCGGCGAGGGCAAGGACGATGTCATCGGCATCCTGCTCGCCAAGGATCTGCTGCGCCTCTTCCACGAGGAGGGGACCAACGGCTTTCGCCTGCGCGAGGTGCTGCGTCCGGTCCTGTTCATCCCCGAGAGCAAGCGCCTCGACGCGCTGCTCAAGCAGTTTCGCGAAAGCCGCAACCACATGTCCGTGGTGGTGGACGAGTACGGCGGCCTGGCCGGCATCATCACCATCGAGGACGTGATCGAGCAGATCGTCGGCGAGATCGACGACGAGCACGACTTCGACGAGGATGCGCCGATCCTGGCCCGGGACGACGGCAGCTGGATCGTCAAGGCGGTGACCCCCATCGAGGCGTTCAACGAGGCCCTCGCCGCCGGGCTCGAGGCGGATGACCTCGATACCGTCGGCGGTCTGGTGGCGCAGCGCTTCGGCCACGTGCCGTGCCGCGGCGAGCGCATCGTCTTTGCCGGCTTCGAGTTCCGTGTGCTGCGCGCCGATCAGCGCCGCATCCACCTGCTGCGGGTGGTCCCGGTGGGCGGTGAGAACCATGAGGAGCCTTGATCGGCTGATTGCCGGGCGCCTCGGGGTGCTCGTCGCCGGCCTGGCCGGCGCCGGGCTGCCGCTGGCCTTCGCCCCGCTCGACTGGGCGGTGCTGGCGGTGCTCGCCCCGGCGGTGCTCTTCGCCGTGGCCGCGCTGGCGCCGCGCCGGCGGGCGCTGCAGGCTGGCTACGCCTTCGGTCTCGGGCAGTTCGGCGTTGGCGTCTCCTGGGTCTTTGTCAGCATCAACGATTACGGCGGTGCCGGACCCGTGCTCTCCGCCCTGGTCACCCTGCTCTTCGTCGCCTTCCTGGCGTTATTCCCCATGCTCGCCGTCGCGCTGGGGCGGGTGGCGGGGCGCAGCCCGGGGCAGCGCCTGCTGGTCACCCTGCCGGCGGCGTGGGTGGCGGTGGAGTGGCTGCGCACGTGGCTGTTCACCGGGTTCCCGTGGCTGTTTGTCGGTTACGCCGCCCTGGACACGCCGCTGGCGGGCCTGGCGCCGGTGGTCGGGGTGCTCGGGCTGAGCGCCCTGCTGGTGCTGCTCGCCGGCGCGGCGGCGTGGCTGGTGATCGCCCCCGGCTGGCGGCGCGGGGCGAGCGTGGCGGCGCTGGCGGTGGCGGTGCTCGCCGCCGGGTTGGCGGCGGATCGGGCGGTGTGGACCGAGCCCCGGGGTGAGCCGGTGCGCGCGGCGCTGATCCAGGGCAACTTCAGCCAGGACATCAAGTGGGATCCGGCACAGCTTGAGCGTATTCAGACCCGCTACGCCGAGCTGACCGCCGAGCACGCCGGGGCGGATCTGGTGCTCTGGCCAGAGACCGCCATCCCGCGCCGCTTCGATACGGTGCAGCCGTACCTGGAGCAGGTCGCCGGGCGGGTCCGCGAGGCCGGCGGCACGCTGGTGCTCGGTGTCCCCTACCGGGAGTGGGCCCCGGATGGCGGGACCCTGCACAACAGCGTGGTGGTCCTTGGCGAGGAGCGCAGCGTCTACCACAAGCGCCACCTGGTCCCCTACGGTGAATACGTGCCGTTCCGGGATCTTTTTGGTCGCAGCCTGGATTTCCTCGGCGCCCCCATGGCCGATTACACCCCGGGCCCCCGGCCCGAGCCGCTGGCTGTCGATGATCGCCTGCACCTGGGTGCCACGGTCTGCTACGAGGTGGCCTACCCGGTCGCCGTGCGGCGCACGGCGGGCGCGGTGGATCTGCTGGTGAACGTCAGCAACGACGCCTGGTTTGGCGACTCGCTGGCGCCCCACCAGCACCTGCAGAAGGCGCGCATGCGCTCGGCCGAGGCCGGGCGGTGGATGCTGCGCGCCACCAATACCGGGATCACTGCGGTGATCGGTCCCGACGGCGAGGTGGTGGAGCGGCGGCCGCAGTTCGAGGTGACCACCCTGGTCACCGAGGTGGAGCGGCGCAGCGGCGCCACCCCCTACGCCCGCATCGGCGACGGGCCGCTGCTCGGCCTGCTCGCCGGCGCGCTGGTGTTGCCCGGTGGGTTGCGCTGGTACGCCCGGCGTCGGCGCGCCTCAGCCGCCGACTGACGCCAGCCAGGGCAGCACCACCGGCAGCAGGAAGGCGGTCACCAGCCCGGCCAGGCCCAGGCCCAGGCCGGCGAAGGCGCCGGCGGCGGCACTGGTGCTGAACGCCTGCACGGTGCCGAAGCCGTGGGCGGACAGGCCCAGGGCCAGGCCGCGGGCGGCCTCGTCGCGGATGCGCAGCAGCCGGAAGACCAGCGGCGCCATCAGACAGCCCAGCGCGCCGGTGATCAGCACCAGCCCGGCGGTCAGCGACGGCAGCCCGCCCAGGCGCTCGGCGATGCCCATGGCGATCGGCGAGGTGACCGATTTGGGTGCGAGCGACAGCAGGGTCTCCCGCGAGGCGCCCAGCGCCGCCCCCACCCACACCGCCGAGAGCGCCGCGGCCAGGCTGCCGGCCACCACCGAGACGGTGATCGGCAGCAGCAGGGCCCGGATGCGCGGCAGCTGATCGAACAGCGGAACCGCCAGCGCCACCGTGGCCGGGCCAAGCAGGAAGTGAATGAACTGCGCCCCCTCGAAGTAGGTGTCGTAATCGGTGCCGGTGAGCAACAGAAAGGGGATGAGCAGCGCGGTGGCGATCAGCACGGGGTGGGCCAGCGGCGCGTTGCCCAGCCGTCGCCAGAGGGTCTGGCCGATGAGGAACGCCACCAGCGTGGCGGTCAGGCCCAGCAGCGGGCTCTCGGCCAGGAAGGCCCAGATGTCCTGAAACTCCTCAGCCACGATCGTCCCCCGGCGGCGTGCCGCGGTCGCGGCGCAGCCACCGCCACTGGAACAGCGCCGCGGTCACCGCCAGGGCCACCGCGGTGCTGACCACCAGCGCCGCGGCAATGGCCACGGCATCCTCCTGCAGCCGGGGCAGGTGCAGGAGGATGCCCACCCCGGCGGGGATGAGCAGCAGGGCCAGGTGGCGCAACAGCCCCTCGGCGGCGGTGCGCAGCCCCGTGGGGACCCGGCCGAAGGCGATCAGTGTGGCGAAGAGCAGGGCCAGGCCGATCACCGGGCCGGGCAGCGGCAGGCCGAACAGCCGGGCGATGACCTCGCCGAGCAGCTGAAAGCCGAGCAGCAGGGTCAGGCCGAGCAGCACTCGGGGCTCTCCGTCTGGCGCAGGGTCAGGACCGGCCAGCCATGCTGGCGGGCCTCGGCGCGCAGGGTCTCATCCGGGTCGACGGCCACCGGGTGCTCGACATGGCGCAGCAGCGGCAGATCGTTGAGCGAGTCGCTGTAGAACCACTTCTCGGCGCGTTCCAGGCCGTGTTCGCGCAGCCACGCCTCGACCACGCGGATCTTGCCCTCGCGGAAGGTGGGCGTGCCGGTGTGTCGTCCGGTATAGCGGCCCTCACGCCGCTCCGGTTCGGTGGCCAGCAGGGTGGGGACGCCCAGCCGCTCGGCGATGGGTGCGGTGACGAAGCGGTTGGTGGCGGTCACGATGGCCAGGTGGTGGCCGGCGCGGCGGTGCTCCTCGAGCAGCGTCTCGGCGGCGGGCAGCACCAGAGGCTCGATCCAGTCGCGGACGAAGGCGGCGCGCCAGGCAATGAGCTGCTCTTCGGGGTGTTCGGCCAGTGGTCCGAGGGCGAAGGCGAGGAAGGCATCGATATCCAGCTGCCCCTCGATGTAGTCCTGATGAAAGCGCCGGTGGGTCGCGGCGAAGGCCTCGCTGTCCACGGCCCCGCAGGTCACCAGGTACTCGCCCCACAGGCTGTCGCTGTCTCCGGCGATCAGGGTGTTATCCAGGTCGAACAGGGCGACGGACACTGCACCTCCTCAACGGGTCGGGAATGGTCGGGATGCGGGGGCGGACCGGGTGGGATCGTGCGGCAACGTTGCCCAGGTTGCAGCCCCTGTGAAAGAATAACATCGGCTGTTTCCGCGTAGGGAGGCGTCTCCGGGTGGTCGATTCAGACGGCTTTCGGCCCAATGTCGGCATCATCGTCGCCAACGATGACGGCCAGGTGCTATGGGCTCGGCGGGCCGGAGAAGACGCCTGGCAGTTCCCCCAGGGCGGGGTCGAGGCCAACGAGACCCCGCTGGAGGCGCTCTACCGCGAACTGCGCGAGGAGGTTGGCCTGGCGCCCGCGGACGTCGCCGTGCTGGGCGCCACCCGCCGCTGGCTGCGCTATCGCCTGCCGCGGCGCATGATCCGCCGCCGCGGCAGCCGGTGCATCGGCCAGAAGCAGATCTGGTTCCTGTTGCGCCTGATCGCCGATGAGCAACGCGTTCGGGTCGACCGGGTGGCTCGACCCGAGTTCGATCACTGGCGCTGGGTCGACTACTGGCACCCCATCGACGAGGTCATCTTCTTCAAGCGCCAGGTCTATCGTCAGGCCCTGGAGGAGCTCGCCGGCTATCTGCAGGCCGGTGACTGGGCCGGCACCGGCACCGAGGGCGGCACCCCGGCGGCCATCCCGCCGGCAGCGCGGCGACGATTGCGATAGGGCGAGGCCCCATGCTCGAGATCCTCCACCGCGTCTCCCGGGAAGTGAACGCCGCACCCAACCTGCGCCAGGGGCTGCGCGTGATCGTCGAGCGGGTGGCGGACGCCATGGCGGTGGATGTCTGCTCCGTCTACCTCCTCGATGCCGCTCAGGGCGATTTCGTCCTCATGGACACCCGCGGGTTGAACACCGAGTCCGTTGGCCGGGTGCGTCTGACCTCGGCCGAGGGCCTGGTCGGCCTGGTCGCCGAGCGCGAGGAGCCGATCAACCTCAAGAACGCACCGGCCCACTCGCGTTTCCGCTACTTCCCCGAGACCGGAGAGGAGCGCTACTCCTCTTTCCTGGGCGTGCCCATTATCCATTACCGCTCCGTGCTGGGCGTGCTGGTGGTCCAGCAGACCGAGGAGCGCCGCTTCGAGGAGAACGAGGTGGCCTTTCTGGTCACCCTGGCCGCCCAGCTGGCCGGGGCCATTGCCCACGCCCGGGCCAGCGGCGGCATTCACGACATCGGCGATGAGCCGCTCGCCGAGGACAGCCGCGCCCTGCGCGGCTTGCCTGGGGCCCCCGGGGTGGCCATCGGTACCGCCGTGGTCCCCTACGCCCAGTCGGATCTCAACGCCGTCCCGGACCGGGTGGCCGCTGATCCCGAGGGGGAGGTAGCCGCCTTCGAGAAGGCGGTGGCGGAGGTCACTGCCGAGCTTCGCCAGCTCGGTCAACAGATCTCCGCCTCGGTCACCGCCGACGAGCAGATGCTCTTCGACGTCTACCTGCGCATGCTCGAGGGCGACAGCCTGGTCAACGAGACCGTCGAGCGCATCCGCGCCGGCAACTGGGCCCCCGGCGCACTGCGCCAGGTCATCGGCGAGCACGTGCAGGTGTTCGAGAACATGGACGACCCTTACCTGCGCGAGCGCTCGAGCGACATCCGCGATCTGGGGCGGCGGATCCTCGGACGGCTGCGTGACGAGGGCGGCCGCCCCGAGGCGCTGCCCGAGGAAGCCGTGCTGGTCGGTCACGAGGTCAGCGCCTCGCAGCTGGCCGAAGTTCCCCACGATCGGCTGGTCGGCGTGGTCTCCGCCACCGGCTCGCGCAACTCCCATGTCGCCATCCTCGCCCGGGCCTTGGGCATACCCGCGGTGATGGGCGTGGATGACCTGCGCACCCGGCAGATGGACGGCCGTCCGGTGGTGGTCGACGGCTACGCCGGGCGTTTCTATGTCGACCCCACGGAGACCGTCGCCCAGGAGTACCAGCGCCTGATCCGCGACGAGGCGGAGTTTACCGAGGGGCTCGAAGCGGTGCGCGACGAGCCGGCGGTCAGCCCCGACGGGCGGCGGATCTCGCTCTACGCCAACACCGGCCTGATCTCGGATATCAACCTGTCGCTGGCCGCCGGGTGCGACGGCATCGGTTTGCACCGCACCGAATTCCCGTTCCTGATCCGCGATCGCTTCCCCGGTGAGGAGGAGCAGGCCGACCTCTACCGTCGGGTGCTTGAGCAGTTCGCGCCGCAGCCGGTGACCCTGCGCACCCTGGATGTTGGCGGCGACAAGTCGCTGGCCTACTTCCCGATCGAGGAGGAGAACCCGTTCCTCGGCTGGCGCGGGATCCGTCTCACCCTTGATCACCCGGAGATCTTCCTGACCCAGCTGCGCGCCATGCTGCGGGCCGACGTGGGGCTGGGTAACCTGCAGATCCTGCTGCCCATGGTCAGCCGCCTGGAGGAGATCGCCGATGTCCGCCGGCTGCTGCTGCGCGCCCGCCAGGAGCTGGCCGAGGAGGGGATCCAGGCGCGCATCCCGCCGCTGGGGGTGATGATCGAAGTCCCGGCGACGATCTACCAGATCGACCGGTATTGCGATCAGGCCGATTTCCTCTCCCTGGGGTCCAACGATCTGACCCAGTACCTGCTTGCCGTCGACCGCAACAACAGTCGCGTGGCGGCGCTCTACGACGAACTGCACCCGGCGGTGCTCGGCGCCGTGCGCCAGGTGGCCCAGGCGGCGCGGCGCCACGGCAAGCGGCTGACCGTCTGTGGCGGCATGGCCGGCGATCCGGCCGGGGCCATCCTGCTGGTGGGCTTCGGCATCGAGGGGCTGTCGATGAGCGTCTCCAGCCTGCTGCGGATCAAGTGGGTGGTGCGCCGGGTCCCGGTGACCCGTGCCGCCGAACTGGCCAACCGGGCCGTCGAGATGGACTCCCCCGAGGAGGTTCGGCGCATGTTGCGCCGGACCCTGGAGGAGTACGAGCTTGGCGGGTTGATGCGCGCCGGCAAGTAGTCCTTCGCAATTGACAATCACTCGCGTTCAAGGTGTGATGGGCGAAGTCGGAATCGATCCGGGGCCTGCCATGTACGTCTGCATCTGTAACGCCGTAACCGATCGCCAGATCCGCGAGGCGGTCGCCTGTGGGTGTGCCTCGATGCGCGAGCTGCGCGCGCGGCTGGGGGTGGCCGGGCGCTGCGGCAAGTGCGGCCCCGAGGCCCGGCAGTTGCTCGGCGAGTGCGCCGGCTGCCCGCTGGAAGGACGGTCGGCCGCGGCCACCCCGGAGCCGGTCACCGTGGAGCCGCCCGTCTCACGGGCCGGTCTCGCCGGTGCGACAGACGCGCTCTCCGGGCCCTGATAGAATCGAGCGCAGAGATCAACAGGAACGCGTTCACAAGGGGGCGCAATGGCAAGCGACAAGAAGGTCATCGAATACCTCAACGGCGGGCTCAAGAAAGAGCTCACGGCGATCAACCAGTACTTCCTCCACTCCCGGCTGGCCTACGACTGGGGCTTCGACAAGCTCGGCGCCAAGGAGTACCAGGAGTCCATCGAGGAGATGCAGCACGCCGATCAGTTCATGCAGCGCATCCTCTTCCTCGGCGGCCTGCCCAACCTCCAGGAGCTGGAGAAGCTCAAGGTGGGCGAGAATGTGCGTGAGATGCTCGAGGCGGATCTGGCCGGCGAGCACGACAGCCTGGCCTATTACCGGGAGGCGGCGGCGTACTGCGAGTCGGTGCAGGACTACGCCTCGCGGGATCTGTTCACCCGCCTGATCGCCGACGAGGAGGGGCATGCCGACTGGCTGGAGACCCAGCTCAAGCTCATGGACCAGCTCGGTGAGGCCACCTACCTGCAGACGCAGATGGTTGCCGCCAACGAGGGCGAAGACGAGGGCTGAGCCCCGTCTCGCCAAGGGTCACCGCGGAAGGGGACCCCGTCGGCGTTGCCGACGGGGTCCCTCTGCTTGGGGGTGGCTAGAAGGGTTTCACCACGGCGAGGATCACCACCGAGATCAGGATCAGCACCGGCAGCTCGTTGAAGACCCGATACCAGACGTGGCTGCGCTCGTTGCGATCCTCGGCGAAGGCCCGCAGGAGCTGGCCGCAGTAGAGGTGGTAGCCGATCAGTAGGGCCACCAGGGCGAGCTTGGTCAGCATCCACGCCTCAGTGAGCAGCTGCGGGAACAGCACCAGCATCCAGATCCCCAGGCCTACGGCGACAATCGCGCTCGGGTTCATGATGCCCCGGTAGAGCTTGCGCTCCATGACCTTGAAGCGCTCGTTACTGATCTCGTCTTCGGACATGGCGTGGTAGACGAACAGCCGGGGTAGATAGAACAGCGCGGCGAACCAGGTCACGATCGAGATCACGTGAAAGGCTTGGATCCAGATGTACAGCACGACGGGTCCTCCTGACGAATGGATGGGGCGGCGTTGCGCACGGCGCCGACTCCGGGCCTATTGTAGGCCCTGCCGGCAAGGCGGCGGGAGCCCGTGCGGCTATCAGTAACCGGAAACCACGGGGAGGCGAAAGACCCATGATCGAGGTAGGCATTGTCGGCGGGACCGGCTACACGGGGATGGAGCTGCTGCGCTTGGTGGCGCGTCACCCGCACCTGCGCCTGGCGGAGATCACCTCGCGGGGTGAGGCCGGCACGCGGGTGGACGAGCTGGTTCCTGCGCTCGAGGGGGTGGTCGACAATGTCTTCACCGCGCCCGACATCGAGCGCTTGAGCCGCTGCGATGTGGTCTTCTTCGCCACCCCCAACGGCATCGCCATGGAGTCGACGCCAGCGTTGCTCGAGGCCGGTTGCCGGGTGATCGATCTGGGGGCGGACTTCCGGCTGCGCGACCCGGCGGTCTGGGGCGAGTGGTACGGCATGGCGCACAGCTGCCCCGAGCTGCTTGAGGAGGCCGTCTACGGCCTGCCCGAGTCTTTCCGGCACGCCCTGCCGCAGGCGCGGCTGGTGGCCAACCCGGGCTGCTACCCCACCGCGGTGGCCCTCGGGCTGTTGCCGCTGCTCGAGGCCGGCGCCCTGGGCGCCGGCGCGGTGGTCGCCGATTGCAAATCCGGCGTCTCCGGCGCCGGGCGGGCGGCCAAGGTGGCGACGTTGTTCTGCGAGGCCAATGACAGCTTCAAGGCCTACGGCGCCAGTGGCCATCGCCATCTGCCGGAGATCGAGCAGACCCTGGCGTGGGCCGCCGGGGCGCCGGTGGATGTGACCTTCGTCCCGCACCTGGTGCCGATGACCCGGGGCATGCAGGCCACCCTGCACGTGACCGTGGACCGACCGCTGGAGGAAGTCGACGCGCTCTATCGGGAGCGCTACGCCGAAGAGCCGTTCGTTCGTGTCGTCGGCCGCGGCGCCCATCCGGAGACCCGCTGGGTTCGGGGTACCAACGACTGTCGCATCGGCCTACATCAGCCGCCAGGGCGCAGCGACCGGGCGGTCATCCTCTCGGTGATCGACAACCTGACCAAGGGAGCGGCCGGGCAGGCGGTCCAGAACCTCAATCTGATGTTCGGCCTCGAGGAGACCGCCGGGCTGGAGGGGCTTGCCTACGTGCCCTAAGGGCCGGTTTGACCTGGCGGGTAGGCGCCTACAAAATGCATGTTATCCACCAGGGGCCTGTCGGCCCCGGCGTCCACCTGTGGAGGGACTATCCATGAGCGATATCGCCGAGCCCGAGACCCACGCCCCGGCCGACGATCAGCTGCTGATCTTCACCGATGCCGCTGCGGACAAGGTCCGCGAACTGCTTCAGGACGAGCAGGGCGGCGACGTGAAGCTGCGCGTTTTCATCACCGGTGGTGGCTGTTCCGGCTTCCAGTACGGCTTCACCTTCGACGAGACCGTCGAGCAGGGCGATACGATCATCGAGAAGCGCGGGGTGCAGATCGTCGTCGATCCGGTCAGCGGCATCTACCTGCAGGGCGCCGAGGTCGATTTCTCCAGCGGCCTCGAGGGTGAGCAGTTCATCATCCGCAACCCCAACGCCACCACCACCTGCGGCTGCGGCTCCTCCTTCTCCATCTGAGCCGCGCCCGACCGGGCTACGGCGCGAAGAGGCCGCCGAGCACCGCCGCGCGCCGCGCCCCGGTGACCGATGGCAGGTTGCCGGGGTGGTCGTGCAGGCGGGCCCACGCCAACCAGGCGAAGGCCGCGGCCTCCACATAGTCCGGGTCCATGCCCAGGGCTGCGGTGCTGGTTACCTCTGCACCCGGGCAATGTGCGCGCAGCCGCCCCATCAGATCCTCATTGTGGGCGCCGCCGCCGCAGACGCGAATCCGCCGCGGCGGTGCGCCCCCGGCCCGCAGGGCGTCGGCCACCGTGCTGGCGGTCAGCTCGGCCAGGGTGGCCTGCACGTCCGCCGCCTTCTCATCGCCCCGGCAGTGTGCGAGCACCCATTCCAGGTTGAAGTGCTCGGGCCCGGTGCTCTTCGGCGCCGGCCGGGCAAAGAAGGGATCGGCGCGCAGCCGCGCCAGCAGGGCGGTATCCACACGGCCGCTGGCCGCCCAGGCGCCGCCGGCATCGAAGGGTGTCTCCAGGTGGCGGCGGGCCCAGGCGTCGAGCAGGGTATTAGCGGGCCCGCTGTCGAACCCGATCACCGGGGCGCCGTCCGCCGGGAGGAGGGTCAGGTTGGCGATGCCGCCGAGGTTGACCACCGCCGCGGCCTCCTCGCTGTCCCAGCAGTGGGCGTGAAAGGCCGGCGCCAGCGGCGCGCCGTGGCCGCCCTCGGCGATGTCCCGGCGGCGGAAATCCGCCACCACCGGTAGCCCGGTGCCGGCGGCGATGCGGTTCGGGTCGCCGAGTTGGACGCTATGCCCCGGGGTGCCGTCGTCGCCTTGCGGCCCCTGGTGCCAGACGGTCTGGCCGTGGCAGCCGATGGCGTGCACC
>LKMJ01001352.1_pt1 | contig 21521 bp, 24 predicted proteins | sample 643391 | NCBI WGS metagenome assembly LKMJ01 (sample SAMN04112250, study PRJNA286221) | soda lake metagenome | biome: soda lake; feature: Kulunda Steppe; material: water; isolation source: sample PL-Br10 brine of Picturesque Lake | place: Russia: Kulunda steppe | collected 2010-07
ACTAACCCGATTCCCAGCCGATTACCAAAATGGTAATCCACATCGATTACCAGCCCGATTTCCAAACTGGCAATCCACAAGGTAATCGAGGAAATCCTAACTGGTAATGAAAAACAACATTCCGACGTTGGCATCAGCGCGGAACTTAGAAAACTGCAAAGGCTCCTGTCCACATTCTTGCAACACAGCCCAGTTAGGTGTGGTTTTTTCATGCCAAGCATCTGTGTGAAGGGGACTGTCAAACTCTGCCCTTGTTCATGATCTGTGTGCACCGGACCAGGCATGCATAAATACTGGCGGGAATGGCATAGCATTTAGCCAACCAGAGGAGTGCATGAGGCCTGTCTTTCAAATGGTGCTCTTGCGCAAATTGCCTAATTCTGTGACATCCAGCCATGAGAGGATTAACCATACGTTCAGCAGAATGGGTCCTTGTAGGCTTGCGGAGCCCCCCCACACTAAAAGCAGGGAAGTTAAGGCCGTGTGGTCTAAAATGCACAACAGGTTGCATAGCTGTATTACCCAAACGAGGGCAGCTTACCCGAAGCCTATTCATGTTTGCAAACCAAACCTAGCTAGGATCTATAGATCTGGAAGGCACCGATCAACATGAACGAAGGCAATTTGGCACACAAGTCTGGGTAAACCGCCAGCCATAAAAAGTAGTCCATGATGTCTGAAATGAAAGCTTAGAACTGAAACAGTCTGATTGGGGTGAAGACAGTCTGATTAGGGTAAACAGTCTGATAAGGGCAATAAGCCTGAGTTGAGACTAAAGAGCTACTCGTGACTCAAAGTAAGAAGATAAGTATGTACGAATGTCTGGTTGTCCATCTAATGGAGCTGAACGGACCCCGTGATTTGATCACGGATTGTCTTGAAGGTGCGATTCAAGGATTACGGGTTTCGTTTGGGGCTCTTATGAATCCTGATGGGATAAAAGTTTCAAACTCGCAGAGTTTTCTTGTCAAATTAAATCTTTTGAATATGAATAAATTGTCATGATTCGACCATCCTTGCTGAGGGCAGGACGTGGCTTGCAGGAGTTTGCACAGCAGTCCTGCTCGTGCCGCACACTGCTCTCTTCCTTCCCAACAAGCACAGAGGAATGCTGCAGCAATAGAAGTTCCTCTCCCTTTCAACCAGGGTTTGCAGGGGCCTGCCCTGTGCGCCATGCATCCAGCTGGTGGCAACCCTGGAGTTGGACTTCCATACAAAACTCAGCTGCGCATTCAGCGATAGGCGAAGACTTTGTGCTGGTGGATAACCAAGGTGTGAATGCTCTGTCCACTTCAGGTGCAAACACAGGATGCGCTCAAAATATCTATGAAGTTTGCAAGTGCGTTATTCGCAAGGGAGCACCGCGTGGCTTGCACACAGTCTTTTACTCTCGTAATGCCGTGTAATAGAAAAAGCCTTGTTAAGGTGCATTCATGTGTGCTTGCAGCCGCCGCCAAAGCTCGCGCTTTCCAACCTTCGGGGCCATTGCGCTGATTGACAAGCATGGCCCATGAACACCTGTAATGTACACCTATACAATGAACACCTGTTAGAGTGTGATTTATCATGCATGTTTTCCTCTTTGAGCTTTCCAGGTAGCCGCTGACATGGTTTTGTTAACTTCTTATCAAATGTACATTTTAGAAAGTCCTGTTACAAGGACCAATACCTAGTCTTCACTCGCAATAGCTTTCGCGCACCCACACAGATTTTGTCACTTTTCCATCCAATTTTGGATGCTGCTGCCAATTCAAGCTGTAAAGCCAGGCTGACATCAGAGCCCCAACCAGGTTGTTGGGCCCAGAGTGCTTTTGATCATGCTTATCGCCTGTCAAGCTTTGATTAATGGCAATGCATACGGTGCTCCATCTTTGAATGAGTTGCTCCAAGACATGCACCCTCCTCTGCATGCAGGCACAAGCAGTCACTTCCCAGAATCGACAGAAGCCTTCCTAGCAGTACTGCAAGCCACCAGTGCTGGGGAGCATGCAGCCATTGCTGCAGCGAAGGCAGACGCCTTTTTCACGTCATCCTGGTGCATGGAAGCCTTCCAGCTCGCCCATGAGTCATGGGGCCTGCCCTGGTGCGCCAGCCTGCCTACTTGCCAGTGTGTGTATGTGTGTGTGTATGTGTATGTGTGTGTGTGTGTGTGTGTGTGTTGGGAGGGGGGGGTTTGCACCCATGTAAGCATGCTTGTGTGCGTGCATGCACTCGTGGAATCTAAAAGATTTGTATGCAACTAAGCTGCCGCAACTTAGGCAGCTGGCATGTAGCACAGGATGCTTGAATCAGCAGCCTTGCTAGGAGGGCCTTGCCAGGAGAGTGGCGGAGGCTGATATCGCCACCTTAATTGCTTGCAATCTGGCATGCTGGAGCCAGCGCAAGGCCTCCTGTTTCAAAGCCCTTCATGCAAGCCTTGCCTGAACAGCGCAGCATGCCTGTGCTTACACTTAACTGCTGACGCACAGGGCTAGCTTTTGCAAATGCACAACACCTACTTGCGCACAGGTGGGGGGCCATTTCTGTGATCAACCTCCTTGGCCGTGCCATTACGCTCCCTCTTGCTGTGTACTCTCAGAAGGTCACTGCTGGGATAGCGGTACGTGTGGTGTTAGGACGACCTTTGACAAGATTGGACTACCAGGATCAGATGCCCCCAGGTCGTTTTTGGTGGCACATGCCTGCTGCCCCCCCCCCTAAAAAGACAAATATCCCAGCATGCACTCTTGCAAGATGGGTGAAGCAGCTGCCTCTCCCTGTCCTTTGTCTGTAGCCTTCAGACTTGCTTGCGTGCTCAGCACCAACCTCCCATGTGCGAAGGATTTGAGCACAAAGCAACCACTCTCAACCAAGGCAGTACAGCTTCAAAGACCCTATACATACGCTGAGAATGCACCTGGGCCGCACACACCTGTCAAGCCAAATCAAAGCTCTGCCGTTTGTGTCAGCACCTGACAGGTTAGCCGCAACCCTGCCATCATGCAGGTGACACAGAAGGAGCTCCTGCCAGCCAAGAAGCTGCAAATGCTGGCGCAACAGACGGTGGGTGCCTGCTTCTGTCTGAGCACGCGAGGTCCTTCCAAGAGTAAAAACAGCTGGACCGTCTGTCTTAGAGGATGATGTTAGTTCATGGGACAATTGTCCGGCCCCACACCATTGTTGGTGACCTGCTGGAGCGGGTGTGGGCGGCAGCAGCTGGTCCGGTGACCAGCGCATGGCTGTGGCAGCACAGCATCCGCAGACAGCACAGGCGTTTGCAAGGTTCGCTGTGCCGTGCAACCTCTGCACCATCAGGGGGCTGCCTTTGTGTGTGCGCACGTGCGCATGCGTGTCTGTGCATGCGTTTATGTGCGCGCATGTGTCTCAGTGATGCTGCTGAGGCTGATGAAGCCTGGGCCACTGCTCTGGTGCTGCTCCTGCCCTGATGCGAATAAGCGGGGGCTGTGGGATTGAGAAACCAGGTTTTGGTAGAGCTGTTAGTGGATGAGGCCTGCCTAAGAAGATTGTTGGCGAAATTCATGTGTGTATGTAAAGATCTGGCAAGGACGCAGGAGGACGAGACTGCGGGCCCAGCACCTGCCCAAATCCCCTTGTGCGACCATGGCCGCCTGCGTGTCCCTCTCTGGCCCCTTGTAGCCTGACAACGCCGCGCGCGACCGGTACATGAAGGCGGCGTCAAGGCACGTGAGCGAGCACATGGCGCAGCACGGAGACCCCCGCAAGAAGATGCTTGCCATCCCGCTGGTGTTGGCTGGCAGCGGCGCGGTGTTCATATCCATCTTCAACGGCGTGCGGGTGCTGATGCAGTCCGGGGTGCGTGTGCGCGCATGTGCGTCAGTGTGAGTTTGCAGGTGTGGGCGCTGATGGACTCTGGGGCGTCCCACGCCCTGTCAAGTACTCCTGCGATCCCTGGCTTTGCGCGCACGTATTTGTTATGTTCTCTTTGTTGCGCCAACCCCCCAGTGCGCATGCATGATTGGGCTCCATGCATGTATGCAGGGCCCATATCCATGTTAGTGTGTGGTTACAGCTGCAGGAAAGGCTGCCTGAGCCAAATTGTCTGAGACTGATGCTAAGCAGTGACTGACTTCTGATAGCAGGGAGTGACTTAAACTGAAAGGTCAACGACTATTATATGCCCTGCCTCCAGTGTGAGGGACGTGTGCCTTCGGAACGTGCGCCTTCCTTGCCTGCTGCCTGTGTGTGGATAGTGCCCAAGACCTCAGTGGCGAGGGCAGCCAGCTTGAGCAACAGTTTGGAATGGGCAGCTAGCCTCGTTGTTTGACAAATGGATATGTGACTGACCGCTGCCAGCCAGAATGGGGCCATGCTTGGCAGCTATGCCCTGAGTCTTATGCCTTCAACGCAAGAGCAGCAGCGAGCACATTGCTGGCGTGCAATCACATCTAGAGCACCAGCCCAGCCCACTTGACACAAACACGCGCACGTGCCGGCGCACGTTGGGGGAGGGGTGAGGGGTGAGGGAAAGGGGCGCAGACGCCACCCATCTCTAGATGCAAGTATGGCGCATTATAGGACGTCCATTTGCTTGAGGCAAAGTACAAAGCAAGGGCACAAAGGTTATCATGCCCGTGACAGGCCATCCTTGTGGGGATAAGAAAAGGGAAATGGTACTGGATATGGGCACGCAAGGCTGTCTACAGAACATGCTTTCTGAGGCAACACCAGGCACCAAGCCCTCACTATCATTAGGCCTCTTGGTGTGGTGCAGTGTCCTTTAGGCAGTCCTTTTAGTGCATGTGATAACTGTGGCACGCTCCCTGAGCCGCGCTCCATTTTGCTTGACTTCTTGTTGCTGGCAGGCATACCACTGCGTTAGAACTGCCTGTGCAAGTTGTTTCACCAGTTGTGCGTCACCCCTGTGCCTGGCAGGCGCACTCCCTCACACAAGGTGGAATACTGTGGTTCACAGATTTGACAGCACCGGACCCTTACTATGGTCTACCGATAGTGTGCGCGCTGACCACGATGGGCATGGTCAAGTTTGGAATGAATATTGGGGGGGACGGCGCAACCATGGCCAGTTCTAACGCACAGCAGGCCAAGATCATGAGGTGAGCCAAGATCATGAGGTGAGCTTGTGTCTCATGAGGTGAGCCAAGATCATGAGGTGAGCTTGTGTCTCATGAGGTGAGGTGAGCCAAGATCATGAGGTGAGCTTGTGTGCCTCTGCCTACTCATGCTGGGAATGTGTGTACACTGGCACCTCCTGCAGAGTCTGTTGTACGTCTGTCATATGAACGGAGGTGCAGGCATTATACTTTGATTCATGATGAGAGCGCTCTTGCAAGTGGAAACCTACCTGCAGATCATGGGATGTACTGCAAGCAAAACCCAAAATTTTTTGCCACCCTCACCTGCCCCTGCAGATATTTCCTGTTAGGGGCGAGCCTCACCTTCATCCCTGCCGGACAATTTGTGTCCGCCGGGGTTGCAGTGCTTTGGACAGTGAACTCCTGTTTCGCCATCGTTCAGGCATGTTGAACACGTTTTTTGTGCATCATTGCCTTATGCTCTTTTAAGACAAGCAGTTGTACCTTACTGTCTGTTTACATCCCAGAAATGCAATTTGATTAATTGGTTCATAAATCCTCATGCGTCTAAGTTTTGGCCAATTCCTCACATTTGCCCAAGCTCAGGCTTCCTCTAAATCAGACATTCCTTCATGCTCACATCCGTCATGAGTGCGTATATGTTGCCTGTTTGGAATTGAAATTCTGGGTCAGGCAGGTTTTGCTCACGTTTGTTAAGTTGTGTAGTGAAATTGTAAAGACGTGTTTGTAGAGTATTTGTAGCAATGCAACCCGCAAGGCGTTAAACAGTGTCAGACGTCTTTTCCTGATGCATGTTATTTGTTTGCAATTTATGCGTGAGTGGGAGGTCTCCGGATTGCTGCCACACAGCATTCAAGACCATTTGCAGCACGTGCAGCACAAGTACATGGCCATGCCAGATGTGTCTCCTTAGAGGCGCAATTACGATTATGAAGGCTGCACTCTCTTGATGCTTTGCCCCCGTCCAATTTCTGGCTTGCAGGGACATGTATGAATATGTATGCCATAAGATGATTGAATTGGTGTGCCTTCTGTTCCAGGGTTTTTTCATCAGGAACCCCTGGGTGCGGAAGACGCTTGGCATCCCCACATTGGAGGAAATGAAAAGGATATCACAAGAAGTGGCCAGCGCTAACAAGGTGTGGCCCTCGTTACTGCCTCTTTGCTCTATTCACCAGCTTGCTAGCGTGCAATGATGCCGGTTGTATGCAGCGTCTAGGCTGGGATAGGGAACGCCTAAATAGCTCCTATAATGTCGGTGGCACTTGCACACATGGTATGTTCCAAGCATCATGCTAGTTCTTGCTCATGAACAGCAATGTTCTCTTCAGAAGGTGCAAGATGAAGGGTGTTCACTTGCTGCCTGCTGAATGTAAACCCAGCTTGCTCATTTTTTGTCCAACCTTTGTGCATTATCAGGCATCAGAAGTTAATCTTACTGTGGAGAAGAGCTTAGCAGAGCGCGCAGCAGAAGCTGAGAAGAAGCTCAGTGCAGATGGTGGCAAAGCACTGCTTTTCACGCAGCCGCCTCAGTCCAAGCGGAGACAAAGTAATCGGCTTTGATTGCATCATAATGTGTGATATTCCATTGCTTCCCCCAAAACATAGATTTATGCATCTCGATTGTTATGTTTTATTTGAGCCCTGTAGGTGACTTCAGTGCCACTAGACAAAGTGTAGGTTGGAGTCCAATCAGGCGAACTTTTGGTCAGAGAAGGTTTGTGTCCTCTAGACGGAGCTTTCTGACAGCATGGACGGACCCTTGGGGGTTGCGTGACATTCAAGGCATTCAATGCCTTGAATTCATCCCAGTGGCAAATTGCCAGATCAGTGCTGTGTCAGGTTCATGCTGAACCAAGCGGTTGTATTGGCTGTTCCTGTCGATCTTAGCTCGATTGCAACTCAGCTTGCCGCATACAATGCCCTCACCTTTACCGGATGCCATGGTCATGCCATGAGTCCAATTGGTTTGCTGCCGTGTCTTAGCGAGGCAATTTTGTCAGTAGCCCATTATGCATGCCAAATCAGCTGGGTATGGGTCAGGTTAGGTTACATGGGTATGGATCAGTATGGGCAAAACTTAATGGACCAAAACTTTGGTAGAAGTTAATGGGAGCAAAAACGGCTCATATTGCCTCGTTCTTGGATCTGTAGTTTGTTAGAGACAGAGGTTGTAGATTGGAGCAAATTCATGCATTCGGACCAAGTATACTGTTGGTAGATTATTCTCGCCTGATAAGAGCTTATACTCATCCGTAAATTTTATAATCATTATCAAATCAAACTTTTGCGCTGCATTGTGCTTCACCGAGGGAAAGGAAGCCTGCCGGCGGGTTGTTCGTCAATCGAGGCAGGTCGGAGAAAGTGAGTGCTCACCTATCGAACCCACGAACACGCTTCTCAGAAAGCGTTCTAGCAGGCTCGGTCTTTTGCCGTGTATTCTACGACTCGTTCTTCGACCATGCATCCCAGGCACTCCAGGCAATTCCTTCTCTGCTGCCTGCACACGCATTCATACAACCTGCATGTAATGCAAGTCTTAAAGAGCAATATAATGGATTCTTGGAGGGAATGAACATGCTTAGCTTCTTGTGAGGGGCTGGCTAACTGGCCTGGCACAGAAGATCGCCTCGAAGTGGGAGCCATGCCATGGCGTGCATGATACCACTTATGCACGCATGCATATATAAATGAATGATCATTGATGAGTAGCCTCACATGCATGCATAGAACTCCAAGCAGTGCACTTGCTGCGCCAGATCTTTGGCAAACTGCAGCCCTGCCCCGCTCAGAGGCACGCGTGCATCGTTCTTTTCTCCATGCCCTCAAGCCTTACACTGCAGGGCTCAAAACACAGTAATTCAGGACACCAGAGCTGCAAAGGGGCCTTGAAATGTCAGGAGTCCTGAAGTCACGGTCCCATCAGCAGCAGGAGGCTGCAGACCCCGAGGAAGAGCCTTCTGAGCCGAAGGGTGTGTGTGTATGCCTGGATGAGCACTTCAATGCCAAATCATAGCTGTGCTGTAGACCTGAAGCGAGGCCTTTGCGCTGTTCCTCTTACTGCCCTAACTGTGTTGCCTGTTAGAGTGCATGCGCTGATACCGGTGCGTCATTGGCATGCACTGTAAAGCACAGCGATATTTGTCTAGGTTGCTGGCAGGCACTTCAGCCCAGCCTCATGCTCCTGCGCGTAGGCACATGGGTAAATGCATTCATCCATGATACCAGAAATTCTAAGCTCGTGGCCACCCAGCTTCTGACAAGAGATCGTGCCAAGGCTGCACGCAAAGCGCTGTGAGTATGGAGCATGAAAAGGAAGGCTCTACTTGGCTTGATGCGTCAACCTGCACCAAAAGCTCCTTGCTTTGGATGCCTTTTTGGATGGCGTCAATAGGGACAGTCACACCTCTGGCTCCTCTGGCATTGCCTCGTCATCGGGCCTGCCTACCTCTGTCTCGCTTTCAGTGGCACAGGGAGAGGCTGTCAGATCTGTCAGATTCAGGGCCAGGCCTCCTGCAGCCAGAAGATGGGGCTCAGCAGAATGATGGGGTCATGCAATAGACTTCAAGATTTGCTGCATAGTGCTTTGTCAGCTGATTTCCTAGTCTTTTGCGGAACATGCATGCTGTGCAAGCAGCACCAGGACTTGTGCCCAGGTGCAGAAGGTGTGTTGAAAATGCACATGGGTGTGTTGATGATGCACAGACTCTGAGCCCTGCCTTGTGGCTCACGACATGCAGGGAGAAGCAAGGCAAGAGCAGCACGTCCGCATTTAGGGGCGTTACGCACCATGTGCGCACTAACCGCTGGGAGTCACACATTTGGGAGGACGGCAAGCAGCTGTACCTTGGGGGCTTTGACTCTGAGGAGCAGGTCAGTGTGAAGGCATGCAGCAAGTACCCAAAAAGTTTGCTGTAAAGCGATTTGCTCCTGATTGGCTGTATGCTGCACAGTCGTGCTGCTTTGCTGGACATGATCTTTCAATAGAAGCAGCCAGTATGGCATGCTGTAAGGGAGCCAGCGTTGGCACAGCGGGTGTGATCTAGCAGTTCATGCTGCTGAGATGAGGACACACGGAAGGTCATCTTAAGTGCTTATTCAATTTCCATGCAGCCGCACGTGCCGCAGGTGTCACAATTCGGTGTTTGCGCTGCGCAACTGGTCATCACAATTAGGCTATAACAGCTGTGCTGGCAATGCACCGAGCATTGCATTACTTATTTTCCCTGGCATCCTCATCCTTTCTTATCTTTTTCCCAACACCACACTGCTTTGCATTCTTAAAGAACAGCTCCGCACATCACTGCTCGCACGTGCTGGACAGGCTGCTTTGTGCTACGACCTAGCTGCCACAAAGTTCAGGGGCAACGAGGCCCAAACCAACTTTGACCTGTCCCACTTTCCTGAGCAGCTTCACCTGCTGTCCACAGTGAGTGTTGTGCAGCTCCACCTTCAGTCTGTTGTCAGTGGTGTGCAGCTCCACCTGCTTTCCACAGTGAGTGTTGTGCAGCTCCACCTTCTGTCTGTTGTCAGTGGTATGTAGCTCCACCTTCTGTCCATAGTCAGTGGTTTGCAGCTCCATGCTCTGTGTGTAGTCAGTGGTGTGCTGCTCCACCTTCTGTCCATAGTCAGTGGTTTGCAGCTCCATGCTCTGTGTGTAGTCAGTGAGGTGCAGCTCCACCTTCTGTCTGCAGTCAGTGGTGTGAAGCATGTGTTCCCAATCCTGGTCTGGCTTCACATTCTGGCGGACAACAAGCATTTGAAACAGGACATCTTCAGGATCAATCTTAAGCCTCCTCCTCTGGCTCACTTGAAAGTCTATGGATAGGATGCCTTAACTTTGCCATACACGGAAATGCAGCCACCATATCTAACATGTGGCAAGGCCCTTCTTAAAACCTGGCCGAGCATTCACACTTTTTGGTTGTGGCTCAAAGCCTCTCCTGCTGAACCTACACTCCTTTTCTCTGCATGCGCATTTTCATGTGTGTGTGCGTGCGTGTGTGTGATGCCTAAAGAAATGTGCAGGGGGCCTGCGGGGGCATTGGCATGTAGAGTACTCCAGGCCTTGTACCATCACACATATCTGTCCCTTGCTTAACCTCAGGTGAGCAAAGACGATCTAGTGGCTGAGCTCAGGAACCACAGTCGCGCCACAAGCGGGAAGCCTGCTGCCTCCAGCCGCTACCGGTAGGCAGCCAAGGCGGAAGCATGGATGCCCTCAAGCTCCTATAACATGTAACAATCACGGCTGCCAAAATGATGAATCCCCCAGTGATGGCTGGCAGGCAAAAATCCGTGGACACATCATCGCTGTCTTAAACTATGGCTGCGCGACGCGCAGTGCACGTGCAACAGGCTTGCGCCGTGGATCACTTGCGCTGGATGGCCACCAACACTAGTTGGTCCTGTCCTGAGGCTGCGCCAAATGCTGAAGCATATGATGCAGCACGCAAGAAGCGCATGTGCACACATCACACACCCAACACCAAGGTCCAAGAACTGGCCACACCTATGTTGTATCCAAAGCACATTAGACTCCAACTGTGGCTAATGGCTGAGCGTGACTGATGGTACAGGGGTGTGGCTGATGATACAGGGGTGTGGCTGAATGATTGGACCGTTCCCACAGAATTGTCCACTACAAGGGCTCCTTCTTTTGCTCGAGGTACCTATGGCTGGGCCAACCTTGGAACCTGATCCATTTCACTGCAGGGGCGTGACGCGGCACGCCAAGGGGAAGTGGGAGGCGCGTATCGGTGCTATGGCAGGGAGAAAGTACAAGTGAGTTAAGTCAAGAACCAAATGCGCGCTCGGTGCTGTGCATTTGGCTGTGCCCTTGCCACCGGTCTGCTAGCATGTATCACCACGAGTTTGGGCCCTGACTCTGAAACACAGATGCTGGCTGTTGATGGATTTGGTGCAAAAAAAGCGTAAGGGCATCTGATAAGGGTTGCAACAAATTGTGCCAAGTGGCCCAATCATGCCCTGCCTCTCCTTCTGTGTGCTCGCTCCCCTCCAAAGTTCTTGCCAGTATACCCTTCAAACTTCACAGACATCAGGATCGATGTAGCAGGGTCATAGACGTTGGGATCAATGCAGCAAGGCCACATCTGCTGCGCACAGAGTTAAGCAAAATCATAGTGTTTGACTGATCAATATTTGGTCTGCAAACACGCACAACAGGATGATGTGCACGTTAAGGTGTACATGAGACGCGCAAGCATGCAAGCTCAGTGCACATTGGGGCCCACATGCACAATTTGCCACAAGCAAAGTGAGGGCCCCGCGCTGGTTTTGTGTGCTGGAATTTTGATTGCGTGCCCAAATGCATGTGTGTTGAGGGGGGGTCAGGCGGCGGGGCGTGTGTGTGAGGGCGCGCGGATGTCGTTGACTGTGCGTCAACGCCCCCTGGAATCCACTATTCGACTGTACAGTGGCAAACGTTTACCTTTCAGGCAAATCAAGGGGACAAGAGGGGCCCAAGAGCGGCACCTTTGTGGCAAATCAAGGGCACAAGAGGGGCACCTTTCAGGCAATTCAAGGGCACAAGAGGGGCACCTTTCAGGCAAAGCAAGGGCACAAGAGCGGCACCTTTCAGGCAAATCAAGGGGACAAGAGCGGCACCTTTCAGGCAAATCAAGGGGACAAGAGGGGCACCTTTCAGGCAAAGCAAGGGCACAAGAGGGGCACCTTTCAGGCAAATCAAGGGGACAAGAGCGGCACCTTTCAGGCAAATCAAGGGGACAAGAGCAGCACCTTTCAGGCAAATCAAGGGGACAAGAGCGGCACCTTTCAGGCAAATCAAGGGGACAAGAGGGGCCCAAGAGCGGCACCTTTGTGGCCGGTGGCTAATGTGTATGACATGAACATCATGCAAGCTCTCTGGTCAGGCAGGATCTGTCTCTTCCCCTGGCTGCCCACATTGACCCCTGCTGGTCTGGCCTACCCCACTCAATGATCTGGAAGGTCTGTTGCATCATAAAACTTGCTGCTGTGGGAAGGCTGTGCAAGCGCCAAGAGTGCGGTAAGAGAACATGCACACACAGACACACACACGTATGTAAAGTGCAAGCGCATGGCATGCATTGCGGCACAGAGTTGCTTTGAGGCATCAGCACCGGATTGCGTTGCCCTGACCTCTTTCTTGGCCCTTCCCCCCTTCCTTTGCGTGCACATACCTCTTGGATCACGGCTGTCAGGCATGTCTAACGTGAATGCAGGCAATGCAGGTGCAGGCAAGCCTTACCATGGCATCAGTGCTGTCTCACAAGGTATCAGTGCAAACCAAATGGTGCAGGTACCTTGGACTCTTCGTCAGCGAGGAGGATGCAGCCATGGCCTATGATCGTGAGGTGAGGGGGTGCCCTTGGGGTGCAACTAGATGTGCAATTTCACTAGTGCAGCTGCCAAGGACAGCTGCCAAGGACAGAAGATTTGCAGCATACATATCAGAGGACACAAAGAAACAAATAAGGAAAGATTGACAATCTCGAATCTATGTCTTGCAGATGTTGCAGGGAGCATTGATGTTATAGCCATTGCTTGCAGCTTACATCCCCATGGTTCTGCTACTAGTCGCATTGGATGCTGCCTAGGAAATTGCCAGCCTTTGGTTGACATGGTTGCATGCGTCATACACCGCAGGCTGTGCGTCACAGAGGCATCGCAGCACAGACTGCTGTTGACATGGTTGCATGCGTCATACGCCGCAGGCTGTGCATCACAGAGGCATCGCAGCACAGACTGTTGTTGACGTGGTTGCATGCGTCATACGCCGCAGGCTGTCCGTCACAGAGGCATCGCAGCACAGACCAACTTCTCCATGGACCTGTATGTGGATATGCTCAGCCCAGAGGAGCAAGACCAGTACAGGTAGGTTGCCTGTGTGTGCTGTGATATGCCCTTGTTCCTCCTTCAGCCTAGAGCATGCAAGCCAAGGATGATGAGTGCAAGGATGCCGGTGCTCCCTAAGCAACTGAGGAGACTGATGAGAAGAAACGCGCAGCCAAGCACGCACAGTTCTGCTGGCAGAAGCACCATTTTGGCCTTGGATAAGACAAAAACCTTGGTTGGTCCAGGATATAATGGACAAAAGCTCAACGTGTGTATGCATGCCTGGCTTCACAGGCCTTGGATGGACCAGGTGATATTGTCCAGCATTGGAGGTGCCCAGTAGATTACGCATGGTTTGTCTGGGACTTGCCCACTCGTCTCAGAAGCAGGCGTGCGCGCATGCACACACACACACGCACACACACACACACACACACCTGCACACGAGCATGTCTGGCTGGTGTTCAGCCTTGGAGCAGCCACAAGGTGGCACCTCAGAAAGATGTAGGCACCAGGTGCAAAAGTGCAGCAATATCCTAAAAGAGGTCTTGAACGGCCAGCTGTGCATGCAGGACAAGCATTTGCTGTGCCGGCTGGCGCATCTGCTCCATCCAAAGGAACAACACTGCAGTGTGCAAGCCTCACCCATGCTCCACGCCTGCAAAGCAGAAAGAGTGTCACGCCTGCAAAGCAGAAAGAGTGTCACGGCTGCCACAGGTCTCGTGGGCAGGTCTCGTGGGCAAAGCCGCAGGTCTGGTGGGCAAAGCAGAAAGAGTGTCTTGGCTGCCACAGGTCTCGTGGGCAGGCAGATCCTACCCAGTTGCGCCTGGATGCATCTGAGCCGCCGTTGTCCACAAGCAGCCAAACCATGCCAGAGCCAAGCTTTGCTGACCTGGGGACCCCCTTTGAGTTCCCGAGCGGTAAGCACGCCCCTGCTATTGGGTAAAACTCTTGTATGAGAGGCCCCCTGAAGTGCTTTGACATGTCCACCACTGCAGCACACTTGCAGCACAATTCAGCGCCCATTGGCACGCCAGCAGATCTTGGCACTCACTTACACTCTCCCCTACCACTTGGAGCACGTACACTCTCCCCTACCACTTGGAGCACGTACACTCTCCCCTACCACTTGGAGCACGTACACTCTCCCCTACCACTTGGAGCACTTACACTCTCCCCTACCACTTGGAGCACTTACACTCTCCCCTACCACTTGGAGCACTGGCGCCTGCACCTCTGCAGCCACAACCACAGCAGTTTTGGGGTGCTGTGATAAATTTCAAGAAATATACTTATTGTGTTCTTCTCACAGTATCCATAATGTTTGGACTGCTGATGGTGGGTTGCAATTGTTACAACGCCTAGTTGATCAATTGCATCCCCTGAAGTGCAAAGTTGCAGCATGCAGCGTTAAACTTGATGATAAGGAGCGCCCCTGGTGGGCTTGACCTTGTTTGATCATTTTGACATGATATGTGCCTTCACCTGTTCTGCATGATAAGACCACAGATTGTGTTATTTGTTGTCTCATGCATTTGGCTTACAGCAGAGGGTTTTACAAGTGTTTGGGCATGTGTGTCCATGCATGTTTTCACGCATTTGCTGGAACTCTGGGATTTCCTACTCACAACAGGGAGTCCATTGTCCACTCCTTTCCCATACAGTCATGTCTTCCATTGCAGCCCTGGAGCCCGCCCAGCAGCAGGTGGGACGTTTGGTAACAGGACATGGTTTGTACACGTGCCTGCAGCGTCTCTCAAGTGTCCAGCACGATGCTCTTCTGCATTTTTGTCTCTTCCTCTGTCTGCCTCCGTCACTTTTCCCTACCTGCTTGGATGCCGGCCTGTCTCTCTACCATGCGCGCGCGTGTGTGTGTGTGTGTGTGTGTGTGTGTGTGTGTGTGTGTGAGTGCGCGCGTGCGAGCAAAGGTGTGTGTGTGAGAGAGTTTGTGCTTGATGCTCCCATTCTGAGAGGCTTCTTCATCTCCACTTGTGAAAATTTCAGCCTGATTCCAAGATGTAAGCATTTTGCAATTGCTGTGCCCAAAGTGCAGAGGTTCTGGGCTCAGATGATGCACATGTGCCACCAGGTGGCAGCTTCATCAGAACCCAAGCCAGGCCCTGCGCAGGTAAAACATGGGTTCCTTTCAGCTTGTTTGCAGCTATGACTATGCCATATATTGCTGACAGAAAAAGAATTGCTGCTGTTCCTCGCTGCCCACACTGACCTGTTTGTGGAGACTAGGTGCAAGCAGGCAGCCTGGGGCTGCTTGGTGTGTGTTGACACATGTAGCATGTTGTTATGCCACATTGCCAAACATCTTCCATAAGCAACAGCAGCACATGCTCACAAAAAAGAAATTATTTGGTGCATGTAAAAGACTGTTTTCATAGAAGACTTAAGCTTGGGATCTCCCAAATTGCATGATCTTACTCCTCCCACAATCCACGCAGCCAGCTCTGATTCTGGCTGTGTGCGCACGTTTTGGCTCTTGCATTCCACGAACAAGACCAGCAATATTCCAGTGATGCAGATGTCAGTCCCTTAAAACAGTCTTTCAACATGAATGCACAGGCACACACATACATACCCACACACTGCCTTGTGCCACGCAACTTTGCGCACACACTACCTTGTGCACACGCTAGCTTGCGCACACACCACCTTGCGCACACACTACCTTGCGCACACACTACCTTGTGCACACACTGCCTTGCGCAAACACTGCCTTGCGCACACACTACCTTGCGCACACACTATTTTTGCCCACGCACTACCTTGTGCACACACTACCCTACGCCAGCACTGCCTTGCGCACACACTATCTTGCCCACACACTAACTTGCCCACACACTACCTTACGAACACACTTTCTTGAGCACGCTCTACCTTGGGCACACATATGCATTGTTGTTGTAACGCCCACAGCGCAAGAAGCGGCTGGCCATGCCTCCCCCCCCTGGCACAGTTCCCTCCACCCACGACCCCAAGAGGAGCAGGAGGGGCGACTGCGCTGCGGACAACACAGCTATGATGCCCATGTCATCCCACCCTCGGCCAAGACCACGTGCGTCCCAAGCAAACCCAGGTGCTTTTGGTGCTCTGTTACCTGCATTTGCCCCAAGCAAACCCAGGTGCTTTGTGTGCTCTGTTACCTGCATTGTATCCTAAGCCAGCCAATGTATTATTTTGTGCTCTGTTGCTGCATTGTGCCCCAAGCCAGCCGATACGCATTTTGTGCTTTGTTACCTGCGTTGTGCCCCAAGCCAGCCAATGCCTTTTTTGTGCTCTGTTACTGCAATGTGCCGTAAGCCAGGCAATGTGTTTTTTGTGCTCTGTTACCTGCATCGTGACACAAGCCAGCTAATGTGCTTTTTACGCTTTGTGAACTCCATTGTGCGCAAAGCTAGGCAATGCGCATTTTGTGCTCTGTTACCTGCATCGCGCCCCAAGCCAGCCAATGTGCTTTTGTGACGCATTTCATGCGCTGTGACCTGTACTGTGGCCCAAGCAAGACAGGATGCTAATAGATTTGAGAGTGTGTGCGTGCATCGGGACTAGCCTAGTCCACACCTCAAAGCACAGACAACTCCTTCTGTGCATAGCCTGTGCACCTTTTGTACGCAGCAATGCATTCGTGTGCGTGCCCAAAAGAGCCGCTTGAGGGCAAGCGCTCAGCAATAGCATTAGCTGGCGGTTAGGTTGCTTGACACCATCTGCCTGCTTTGCTTGTGTATGTGCCTCACAGGCCAGGAGGAGCCCACGGCCCCTGCGCCCCCCCAGTGCACCTCCCCACCCAGCCTTCACCCACCCATGCCAAGCTTCCTGATCACCCCAGCCAACACACCGCAGCAGCAGCCGCAGTCGCAGCCGCCGTCCCTCCCCCCACTTGCCCCCATCTGCACCACTGCTTGCACCATGCCAGCACATGGCATGTACAGCCTTGTGCCTGGGCAGGCACCAGGGGCTGCTGCTGGCGGTGCAGGTGTTTTGCCGGAGCTGCAGGCTGGCAGGGGCCAGCACTCCCCACTGCTGGATAGCCCTGGGCTGTGGGACCTCCTGGGCTTTGGGGACAGTCCCCCCTTTGCCGCCGACTTCCCGCACGGCGCGGACCGCCACGCTTCATTTGGCGGCCTAGGAGACCTATTCCGCAGTGGGCTGGTCACTGACCAGGCTGGCCATGCCGGCGAAGCAGCCCCACCGTCGGCTGGCAGGCTGAACAATGGACTTGGCGGGCATACAGGCCAGCAGGAGCACGCAGACGCACTCCTTGCGGTGAGCAACGTGCGCGTGGTGCTTCTGGTGCGCACTTTTGATCCGCTTTTGGTGGAGGAGAAAGCCGCCTGCAGGGGGCAAACGCAGGACCGCGTGTGCTGTGGGGCTCATCCATGGGCTTGCCTTGGGAGTGGCTTGTTTTGGTCTGATCATGCAGAATGCATGGTCATGCAGAATACAGCTGGTGTGCGGCTTACTCATGGAACTTTGTCAAGTGGTGCTTTGTACGTGAAACATGAGCAAGAACTTGCTAATGGACCTTTGTCAAGTGGCGCTTTGTACGTGAAATATGAGCCAGAACTTTCAACCCTCTGCCAGAGCACGCCCATCAGTGGGACTATCTGAGAAGGGCATTTGTATGCTCAGCTTGTTGCCATTGAATGCTGCGCGAGGGTATGAAGCACTCAAGAAGGTGCCAAGCAGGGTGAGAAAACCAGCCTTTAGGCAGCCACAGGGCCCCCTCCACTTTCCACAATGCGCGCATACAAAGAGAATGTTGTGCCTCCTTGCAGGAGATTGGGAGGGGCAGCATGAACCCATTCCTTGTAAGTCTGGGGTGACCATCACGGTTTTGCGAATCTGACATCCAGGGCGGCTTGTCCTGCCTTTATTCTTGTGGTTCTTTATGGGATTTATCCTGCCTTTAATCTTGTGGTTCTTTATGGGATTTATGGTGCCTGGGGTAGGCAGGTGCGAGGGCTGCTGCATATCATGCAACACTGCGAGCACAGCATACCCTTGTGTGCGCCGTCCTGCTTGCAAGCAAGAAGCGGAGCATACAAGCAGATACATATGCAAAGCTCGTCAAAGGTGCTCAACCTCATAGAACAGTGCTTGTAAAAATGGCTATTCAAGACAGCTGTTGTTATCATTGGCAGCCATCTGTCCCGTTTTGTCCCACCAAAAAATACTTAAAAAGCCAAACATAAGCACCTTGCACAGCATGATGCATGGACGTGAACAACTCTCAGCCTGCCTTGTTTGTGGCAAGCGTCCAAGGGTATGATTCTTATATGCTGCTGTGTTACAGAGCACTTGGGTAGCTTAGGTGTGTACTGTACCATGAACATGCTTGCACACATAGATCCAAGGCCCCTGCATGTCCTGTGCCTGGAGTGCTCTATTGTTGCTGTCCAGCAAATTGTGCCCCAACCGCATGTGAGCGCACATGGCTTCCATTGAGCTTGTGCCTGTCTCACTGTGCTGGCGCCGCAGGGGGCTGGACCACGCTTACCATTCCCAGGAGACATGATCGGAGGCGGCAGCGGGCAAGGCACTAGCGCTACCTGGCCTGCTGCATGGCCTGCAACGCCTCGCAGCGCAGCAGCAGCTGCAGCAGCAGCAGCTGTGGTCTTTGGCATTGATCAGGGGGGGGGGAAGTCTAGGGGTGGCAGGGTAGCCATCAAAGACGAAGAGCGAGGTGCCTCTGCTCCTGCAGCCTCCTCCCTTGCCAGCCCTGCCACGCCCCCAGGCTACCCCACCACCAACGGGTACCTTCAACAAGGAGCTTCACTGCAAACGCACACTGTGCATGTGCCGCATGCAGCACACCATGGGTGAGCTCTGGTAATTTGCGAGGCTGTGCGGCCCCAATCCTTGCAAGCCATGCGCATGCCACATGCAGCGGACCATGCCAATCCTGCACAGGAAGGAGTTGCTGCACTGAGCCTCAGAGAGATTAGAGTACAAAACCAACAGCCCGTAGGAGCATTGACTGATCTGTGTGCGGCATGTGAGGTGTGAAATCTGGTGGGAGATCCTTTGGCTCCAAGCGCCTGCTGCTGGTGTTTTCATGCCAGATCTCAAATCAACACACAATACCTGCACCAATAGGTGTGAGGCTTACACCAACAAAGCATCAGCACTGCCAAATCTCAAATCAACACACAGTACCTGCGCCAATAGGTGTGATGCATACACCAACAGAGCATCAGCACTGCCAGCAAAGCACCATTGGTGCGGCCAGTCATGCGTCAGTACAAATATGGTGCCGTGTGCAGGCTTGGCTTGAGTTACCCTGCCTCCGCACCGCCTGCCTTCCCAGGGCCCCCACCTGCCTCGCCCACAACACCCACGACAGGTGACGATGCTGGCCAACTTTCCGTTTGAATTGCACAGCTTGCTCATCAAGGGTCTTCACAATTTGTTGTGCACAGAGCGCTGACAGTTGTGCACAGAGCGCTGACAGTTGTGTACAGAGTGCTAACAGTTTGTTGTGTACAGAGCGCCCAGAGGCTGACAGGCTGACTGGTGTTCATCAGCATTCCACTTGACATAGATAACACCAGCAGGGGAGCCCTTGCAAGCAAGCGTGTGTGTTTTGTACTGTTGCCTTGAGGGACAGTGCGGTTGCTTCTAATGGGACAGTGCGGCTGCCCTGTTCTCCCCTTCCATTATCAATGGGTTTTCTGCACCAAGACTGCGCGTGCGCCGTGCAGCACAATCAACAGTATCAAAACTCATCTGGCGGTGACTGCATTACCATGCGTTTGGATGCGAAGCACCTTAAAAAAAAATACTGCCAGGTAGCTAAGGTGAGCAGTGGGTTTCCCAGATCCATTCACACACACGCTAATCCTTGACAAAGATAAGTCTGCTGTTGGGTTTTGCACTTCCTCTCACTAGAAGACGTGCCGGGGAGTGTGGCCAGCTCGAGCAAGTCTTTATCTGACTGGTAAATCAGCGTTCAAACCTACACTTGCTGCTCTTGTCCGCGGACCATCAGCACAAGCTGCCCAGTCCTTGGCGCATACTACCAGCATCCAGTGTTGCTTGGGATGTTTTACTCTTGCGCGCTGCTGCAGCTTTCCTGAGGCAATTGAGCTTTGGTGCATCTTCCCCAGTCCAGAAGAGCAGGCTTAGCAGGTGAGCAAGATTTGACTGGATACTCCATGACGAGAGCCCCCCTCAACCAAAGAGACAGCTCAGCCTGTGGGCAATCCCAACGCTTTGCTATCATTTTTCATGTCAGCAATGCCCCAAGATGCATCTGCTTTACCTTGTTTGACCTTGGATGCTCACTGGTGTTGATTGATGATGGGGTTATGGTAGACTATAATGCATGCGATGGTGCACAAAGGGTGGATACAGAGAAATGAAAGTGGTGTGGCAGACATGGCTCCAGATGAAAGCATGCTGCATCCTGACACTGGTAAGATTGGTCATCCGTCTGTCCATCTGCAGGGTCACCAGCAGCTCAAATCCATCATCGCCAAGCTACTTGCAGGTGGGCCATGCTCAAAGCTGCGTTTCAAACAGTACACGGAATGCCCAATATGGATGCATCGTGTAGCATGTGTGTATCATGCTTGCTGCACCTCCAGCAGTCAATGCCAAGCTTGGGATTCTGAAGATACATCTGTGATTCAACTGATCTGGCATCTTCTCCTCTGCTTGCATGCAGTGTCTATTTGACCAGTTCAATCCTGCCATGGACAGGAGCTAGCACGAGCTGCTCCTAAACCTGCCTCAAATTAGACGGTGACCATGGGATTGCAATGGCCTTAAACCTGCCTTTTGTGCAGCTTATTCATGGGGTTTCCTCTGTACAGTCTTATTTATAATGTGGGTTCCCTCTCTATTACATTGCCCGGTGTTGTTTAAAAGAGCTACGTAGCAGAGCACTGTCCACGTTCTGCAAAGTAGTGGGTTGAGAGCAGAAAATTGTGCTGCATGAAGTCAAGAAGAATGTGCCTGGGATGGAACGAGCTGATGAATGTGTCATGGCTTTAAGTGCAAGAAGTTATGGGCAAGATTTGATGTGCCACATGCATTGCATGGTCATTCTTTGGTCAGTGAGATGCAGCCTTTTGATGGAGTGTTCCAAAGAAGATGCTGTACAATTTTTGCTGTGCTGATGCAGTGGTGCAAAAAGCTGCAATGGCGGGTACTTTCATACGTAAGCTTTTGTGCTCTTCATTTGGACATCATCACTATTTATTTCATTTGTGTCCTAAGGATGGACAACTGTGACTTTCATGTCAACACCAAGGGACATGTTGGAGCAGCTGTACAGGCTGTAAAAGCAGCCACGGCAAAGATGTTAAAAAGTGAAGCTGCAGAGAGCAACAAAGAAGCTTTTCTCTTCAACCCAGGGATTTCAAACACCGAAAAGAATAACCCAGTCAAAGTTTTGCACATGAGAAAAAGTGAGCCACATAATGATTGGGCGCTACCCATCTCAACCTCTGCTCAACTTGCAACTTATAGATTTAGAGGACCTGGAATTGCATACGTGCATGCGTACATACTTACATTCTGGAAGTCACAATTGTGTGTGAGTGAATGTGTATGTACTTAAGTGCGTGCGTGCGTGCGTGTGTGTGTGAGTGTGTG
>LKMJ01001353.1_pt1 | contig 21520 bp, 21 predicted proteins | sample 643391 | NCBI WGS metagenome assembly LKMJ01 (sample SAMN04112250, study PRJNA286221) | soda lake metagenome | biome: soda lake; feature: Kulunda Steppe; material: water; isolation source: sample PL-Br10 brine of Picturesque Lake | place: Russia: Kulunda steppe | collected 2010-07
CAGCGCGGCCGGCCCTGGCAGCGCGGCCGGCCCTGGCAGCGCGGCCGGCCCTGGCAGCGCGGCCGGCGACGCTGCCGAGACGTCACCGTCGGCTGGGGGTGGACCGGTGCCAGGTGCAGCCGGTGCTGGGCCGGTCGCGCCCCGGGATCCTCACGCCGCACCGACCGATGCGAGCGACACACCACCAGCACAAGAGGACCCTGACGCCGCACCGGCCGGCGCGAGCGACGCACCATCCTCGCCCGAGGACCCCGCCACGCCCCGTCCGGCACCGTGGCAACGGGACCGGCGCGACGACCGGCTGTGGGGGTCATCGTGAGCGACAAGGTCCGGATGATCCCCGCCGACGAACTCCCGGCGCACCGACAGCGTGCGCACGGCGCCGATGCACCGTCCGGAGTCGCCGACGGTGACGCCAGCGGGCAGGGGGCCGCGCCCTCCGCCGGCCACGTCGAGCCACTCGATCCCGAGCAGGTCACGGTCGGCACCGAACTGGCCGGCATCCGGCTTCCCAACCCCATCACGTCGGCATCGGGTTGCTTCGCCTCCGGCGCAGAGATCGAGCGGTTCCACGACATCGCCGAGCTCGGTGCGGTCGTCGTCAAATCGATCACCCTCGAACCGCGCGACGGCCTACCCACCCCCCGTATGGCCGAGACCCCGTCGGGCATGCTGAACGCGATCGGCCTCCAGAACCCGGGGGTCGATGCCTGGATCGCCCACGATCTGCCGTGGCTGCGGGCACGCGGCGCGCGGGTGATCGCCTCGCTCGCCGGGAAGAGCGTCGAGGATTTCCGGCAGGTCGCTCGGATCCTGACCAGGGTCGGTGGGGAGACCATCGTCGCCCTGGAGGTCAACCTCTCCTGCCCCAATGTCGAGGATCGCGGGCTGGTCTTCGCCTGCTCCGCCCCCGACAGCGCCGAGGTCATCCGGGCTGTGCAACGGGAGGCGCGTGTGCCGGTGTTCGCCAAGCTGACCTCCGACGTCACCGACATCGTCGCGATCGCCCGCGCCGTGGTGGACGCCGGCGCGGACGGACTCACGCTGATCAACACCCTGCTGGGGATGTCGATCGACCCCGACACCGGTCAGCCCGATCTTGCCAACACCTACGGGGGGCTGTCCGGACCGGCGATCCGTCCCGTCGCGGTCCGCAACGTCCACCAGGTCCACAGCGCGCTCCCCGAGGTCCCGATCCTCGGGTGCGGTGGGGCACGCACCGTCACCGATGTCGTGCAGTTCCTGCGGGCCGGCGCCAGCGCGGTGGCCGTAGGCACCGCCACCTTCGTCGATCCCTTCGTCACCGCGCGGCTGGCGACGCAACTGCGCGGCTGGTGCGCGCAACGGGGCATCGCCGACGTGCGGGAACTGATCGGCGCGACGCACCCACGCTGATGCGGCTGCTGCCGCGCCGCACGCCCTCAGGAGCCCCTATGCCCCGCTCGGCATCCATCGCACCGCAGGACCGCATCGTCGTCGCCCTCGACGTGCCGACCCTGGCCGCGGCAGAGACCCTCGCCCGGCAGCTGACCGGCGCGGTCGGCTGGTTCAAGGTCGGCCTGGAGTTGTTCGCGGCCCACGGTCCTGCGGCCGTGGAGGCCATCGGCGCCCACGGGCCGGTGTTCCTCGACGTCAAGTTGCACGACATCCCCACCACGGTGGAGCGTGCCGCGGCGCGGATCGCCGACCTGGGGGTCGGTCTGGTCACGGTCCACGCTGGGGGTGGTGCCCCCATGGTCGAGGCCGCCGTGCGCGGGCTCGGGTCCGCCGGCGAGGTGCTCGCCGTCACGGTGCTGACCTCGACCTCGGATGAGGAGCTGGCCGAGATCGGCATGTCACCCGCCGCAACCCAGGTCCCCAGGCTCGCCCGCCTGGCCACGGGTGCCGGGGCACCGGGGCTGGTGTGTGCGCCGCGTGACCTGACCGCGGTCCGGGCGGCAGTGGGTCCGGCGATCCGTCTGGTCACCCCGGGCGTGCGCCCTGCCGGCGCGGGGACCGACGACCACGCCCGCGCGGCCACACCGGCAGAGGCGGTGGCCGACGGTGCTGACCTGCTGGTGGTGGGCCGTCCCATCACCCGCGCTGACGATCCGGCCGCCGCCGCCGCACAGATCGCCGCCTCGCTGGGTCGCTGAGCCGCCGGATCCGGCCGCCGCCGCCGCGCAGATCGCGGCCTCGCTGGTGTGACCGGCCGGAAAGCGCGGTCTTCCGCTCGAAGCGCCAGACGGATCACCGGCCGGCTGCGAAGGCCCGTGGGTACGCTCGATGCATCACCGCCGGAGGTCACCAGTGAGCCGACTCAGCGTCCTCGATCTACGGGGCGACCGCTCCGACGTGCGCGATCGTCTGCCACGTCCGCGGGTCGACCTCGCTGTCGCCCGCGAGGGTGTCGAGGCCAGCCTCGCCGCCGTCCGTGACCGCGGCGACGCCGCCCTGCGCGAGCTGACCACCCGTTTCGATGGCGTCGACCTCGACGATGTCGTGGTTCCCGACGCGGTGCTCGACGCCGCGGTCGACCAGCTGGATCCCGAACTGCGTGCGACCCTCGAGCGCAGCATCGAACGCGTCCGCTGGTTCCACGAGCGCGCCAAGCCCGAGGCGTGGGAGGACACCCGCGACGGCATGCGTATGGGGGTGTGGTTCAACCCGGTGCAGCGCGTGGCGGTCTACGTCCCGGGCGGGCTGTCGCCCCTGCCCTCCAGCGCCATCATGACCACCATCCCGGCCCAGGTCGCGGGCGTCGAGGAGGTCGTGCTGTGCACGCCACCGACGGGACGTGATGCTGCGGGGGAGCGCACCGGCTGGCCGAACGCGACCATCCTTGCCACTGCGCGCCTGCTGGGTGTCGACAAGGTGATCGCCGTCGGGGGCGCGCAGGCCATCGCCGCCGTGGCCTACGGCACGCAGAGCGTCCCGATCTGCGACAAGGTCGTCGGCCCGGGCAACCTCTACGTCGCCCTGGCCAAGCAGCAACTGGTCGCCGAGGGCCGCATCGGCACCGAGGGCTACGCCGGCCCGACGGAGGTCGCGATCGTCGCCGACGGCACCGCCGATGCCCGCTATCTCGCCGCGGACCTGATCGGCCAGGCGGAACACGACGAGTTGGTGACCGCCCTGCTGATCACCCCCAACGCGGAGCTCGTCGCCCCTGTGGAGGCCGAGCTCGATGCACAGATCGGCCGTACGAAGCACGTCGAGCGCATCTCCACGGCCCTGGAGCAGCAGGGCACCGTCGCGCTGGTCGATGACCTCGACCACGCCGTCGAGGTGGCGGAAGCCTTCGGCGCGGAGCACCTCGAGGTCCACACCGCCGACGCGCGTAAGGTGGCCGAGCGGATCCGCTACTCCGGGACCACCTTCATCGGTGCACTCACCCCGGTGAGCCTCGGGGACTACGCCGCCGGACCCAACCACACCCTGCCGACCTCCGGCACCGCGCGGTTCAACGGGGGGTTGACCACCTCGTCGTTCCTCGTGGCCGTCAACTTCCTCGAGGTGGATGCGGCCGGCCTCGACCACCTCGCCGACGACGTGTGCCGCTTCGCCGATGCCGAGGACCTGCCCGCCCACCGAGCTGCCGTCGAGGTCCGACGGGACGGTGCCAAGTGAGGCCCGCCGCGACCGCGCTCGAGCGGGTTCCGGTCCGCGACGACCTCACCGAGGTGTCGCCCTACGGCGCACCGCAGCTCGATGTGGCGGTCCGGCTCAACACCAACGAGACCGCCGAGCCACCGCCGGACGGCTACCTCGCCGAGGTCGGGCGTCGTATCCAGGGGCTCGAACTGAACCGCTACCCGGATCGGCCAGCCACTGCACTGCGTGACGCCCTGGCCGGCCGGCTCGGCACCAGCCGCGATCACGTCTGGGCCGCGAACGGCTCCAACGAGATCCTCCAGCAGCTCCTCCAGGCCTACGGAGGGCCGCAGCGCCAGGCGCTGACCGTGCGGCCGGGCTACTCGATGTACCCGGAGCTGTGTCGGACCTCGCTCACCCCGGTCGCCGAGGTCGACCTCGACGAGGGCTTCCTGCTCACGCCGGCCATCGCCGCCGATGCGGTCGCACGCCACGATCCCGACGTGATCCTGGTGCCCTCACCCAACAACCCTGTCGGCACCCCCGTGGGCCATGACGTCCTGCGGCTGCTGCACGACACCTCCCGCGCACTGCTGGTGGTGGATGAGGCCTACATCGAGTTCGCGGCACCGGAGCAGAGTGCCTTCGGGCTGCTGGAGGAGCTTCCCCGGCTGGTGCTGGTACGGACCCTGTCGAAGGCGTTCCGGCTCGCGGGACTACGGCTGGGCTACCTGGTCGGTCCAGGGTGGGTCGTGGAGGATGTCCAGAAGGTCCGGCTGCCCTACCACCTCGATGCCATCAAACAGATCGCCGGCATCGTCGCGGTCGAGCAGGAGGCGGCGTTCCTCGAACACCGTCGCCGTATCGCTGAGGAGCGTGACCGGGTTGCCGCCGCGCTGCGCGCCCGCGGCGGTGTCGCCGGTGCGGATGCGCCCGAGGGCGCCGGCCATGCCCGACGAGCCGATCACGACGAGGTCCATCGCGACGGCTACCGCATCGAGGTGTTCCCCTCGGTCGCCAACTTCCTGCTGGTGCGATCGGACCTTCCCGGACTCTTCGACCGTCTGCTGGAGCAGGGGGTACTGGTGCGCGACTTCTCCTCCAAGCCGGGGCTGGAGGGATGCGTCCGCGTCACGATCGGTACACGCGAGGAGAACGACGCCTTCCTCGCGGCGTTGGACCGCGTGTTGTCGTCGGCGCAGTAGCCTGCCAGCGACGGGGCGAACGCTTCCCAACTACCCCGCGCGGACCCGCACTGCACCCCCCGCGCAGCCGATGGAACAGGACCGACCGTGAGCGCACGCACGGGCACCGTCAGCCGGACAACCCGCGAGACCACCATCACCGTCGACGTCGACCTGGACGGCACCGGGAACAGCGACGTCAGCACCGGTGTGCCCTTCTTCGACCACATGCTGGATCAGCTCGGTCGGCACGGTCGGCTCGACCTCACCGTCCAGGCCGATGGTGATCTGGAGATCGACGCACACCACACCGTCGAGGACGTCGGCATCGCCCTCGGCCAGGCACTGTCCGAGGCGTGGGGTGACCGCACCGGTGTGGAGCGCTTCGGGGATGCGACGGTGCCGATCGATGAGGCGCTGACCCGCGTCGCGATCGACCTGTCCGGCCGCCCGTACCTCGTGTGGGACTGCGAGGTCCCCATCCAGGTGATCGGCGCCACCTTCGAGACCAGCCTGGTGAAGCACTTCTTCGAGGCCGTCGTCGCCAACAGCCGGATCACCCTGCACGTGCACAACCTCTCCGGCGACAACACCCACCACACCTTCGAGTCGGTGTTCAAGGCGGTGGCGGTGGCACTGCGCCGTGCTGTGGCGGTCACGGGATCGGGTACGCCCTCCACCAAGGGTGTCCTCCAGTGAGCAGCCGGCTCCGGGCCGCCGTCCTGGACTACGACGCCGGCAATGTGCGTTCCGCCAAGCGCGGCTTCGAGGCCGCCGGAGCTGACGCCGAGGTGGTACGGGACGCGGCCAGCGCCCGCGCCGCGGACGTGCTCGTGATCCCCGGTGTCGGCAACTTCGACAGCTGCATGGCACAGCTGCGCCGTTCCGGGCTCGAGGAGGTGATCCGCGAGGCGATCGTTGATCAGCGCCCGGTGTTCGGCATCTGTGTGGGGATGCAGCTGCTCTACGGTGGTTCCGACGAGGGGAACGAGCCGGGCCTCGGTCTCCTCCCCGGTCACGTCGAGCGCTTCCCGTCCACCGCGGTGGTGCCCCACATCGGATGGGACGTCGTCCGCCCGGATGACGGCGCCGCGGACGACCCGTTGCTGGAGGGTGTGGCGGGGGAGCGGCTGTACTTCGTGCACTCCTTCTACGCCGTGCCCACCGACCGCCGACACGTCGTCGCGCGTACGACCTACGGCGGTGTTGCCTTCCCCTGTCTGGTGCGCGAGGGCAGCGTCGTCGGCACGCAGTTCCATCCGGAGAAGTCCGGCCCCATCGGGGCGCGGCTGCTGCACAACTGGTTGGCAACGCTCAGCTGAGACGCGGGGCTCCGTCACACCCCGTGGGCGATCGCTTGTCCGTCGGGGGCGAACACATGGATGCGGTCGGGCGGGACGGCGAGGCGCAGCAGTTCACCGACGCGTGGGGACGGACGCCCGATGGTGGCAACCACCTCGCTGTCGGAGCCGGCGCCCGCGGTCACGGCCACCTCGATCTCCGAGCCGAGGAACGCCCGTCGGGTGACTACCTCCTCGATCACCACCAGTTCGTCGCCGTGCGCCCGATCGAGGTCGGAGGGTCGGATCCCCACGGTGCAGTCGGTATCGATCAGTCGGCTCAGTTGCGGACCGAGCGAGGATACGACCAGCGGTCCGGCGGACAGCTGTGCACGTCCCGCAACCCGCTCGATCCGTCCCGGCAGCAGGTTCATCGGCGGACTGCCGAGGAAGCCCGCGACGAAGGTGGTACTCGGCTCCGCGAACAGCTGGTTCGGCGGCCCGATCTGCACGATCCGACCTCGGTGGAGCACCGCACAGCGCTGCGCCACGCTCATCGCGACACGCTGATCGTTGGTCGCAAGCAACAGCGTCACGCCGTAGCCCTCCTGGATGCGGATCAACTCCTGGGTCAACTGCACCCGACGGGGAGCATCGGCCTTCGAGAAGGGTTCATCGAGGAGCAACACCCCACCCCGCCGCACCAGCGAACGGGCGAGGGCCACCTCCTGCTGTTCGCCGGCTGACAGGTTCTGGGGCCGCCGTCGCAACAGGCCGGTGAGGGAGAAGGCGCGTGCTTCGGCACCGACACGCTGACGCTTCTCATCGGACCCGACGCGGCGGATCGACAGCGGGAAGCCGAGGTTGCCCTCCACATCGAGGTGGCGCAGCAATCCCGCGACCTGGCCGACCATGGCGATCTCACGGTCCTTGGTCGCCAGATCGGTCACGTCACGGTCGCCGAGCACGACCTGGCCCGCACTGACCCGGTCGAGTCCGGCGACGGCCCGCAGCAGCGTCGACTTTCCCGCCCCCGACGGTCCGAGTACCGCGAGGCGCTCACGGTCCTGCACATGGAGGTCGATGCCGTGCAGGATCTCCATGCCGTCCTTGGTGACCCGGACGTCCTCGAGGTGGACGGTGGTCATGATGGCTCCCGGGTCGTCGGAAGAGGTGTGCCGCGGGTGGGGAGTGGGCCGGGTGTTGTCCGGGTGTTGTCCGGGTGTCGTCCGGGTGTCGTCCGGGTGTTGTCCAGGTGTTGTCCGGGTGTTGTCCGGGTGTGTCGCGGATGGGGTGGGATCCGGGTCGGTGCCCCGGGTCCGGTGCTGTGGCCAGAAGCCGGCCACCGGTGGCCGCCTCTGTACACCAACCTGCCAACCTCGTCGCCCTGTGGCCAGAAACCGGCCACCGGTGGCCGCCGTCGTGCACCAACCTGCCGCCGCTGCCTACCCTGCGCTGATCACCGCTCCTTCGCAGCCCTCGCTGCGACCGCCACCATGCCGTCGAGGTTGCCCGTGCTGACCCTGTACCCCGCCATCGATATCCGTGACGGCCGAGCCGTGCGGTTGACGCAGGGCCGCTCAGACGAGGAAACCGTCTACGGCGACGACCCCGTCGAGGTCGCCCGCGGGTTCGCCGCAACGGGCACCGCCTGGCTCCACGTCGTCGACCTCGATGCTGCTTTCACCGGTGAGCCACGCAACCGACACCTCATCGAAGCCATCGTGGACGAGACCGGCTGCCGTGTCCAGGCATCCGGTGGTGTCCGCACGCTGGCGGATGTCGAGGCCTCACTCGTCTACGGCGCGGAACGCGTCGTGCTGGGGACCATGGCGCTGAAGGAGCCGAGTTTCGTGCAGCAGGTGCTGGAGACCGTCGGGCCCAAGATCGCCGTTGGTCTTGACGCGCGCGGAACGATCCTGCAGGCACGCGGTTGGACCGAGGAGGCCGGCGATCTCTTCGAGGCGTTGGAGTCCTTCACGGCGATGGGCGTCCCGCGCTTCGTCTACACCGACGTTGCGCGTGACGGGATGCTCGCCGGCCCCAACCTGGAGATGCTCCAGCGCGTCGCCGATGCGACGACCGCCCACATCACGGCCAGCGGCGGTGTCAGTTCACTCGAGGATCTGGAGGCGATCGCCAACTGCCACGAGCGGGTCGACGCAGCCATCGTCGGCAAGGCGCTGTACAGCGAACGGTTCACCCTCGCCGAAGCGCTGGCTACGGCCGAAGGGGCGGGCCGATGAGCGTGCCGACTCCTGCGTTCGACGGTTCCCCCACCGAGGAGGAGGACGGGCTAGCCGTCCGTGTCATCCCCTGCCTCGATGTCACCGAGGGCCGGGTGGTCAAGGGTGTGCGGTTCGTCGAGTTGCGTGACGCGGGCGATCCGGTGGAGCTCGCCCGGGCGTATGACCGGGCCGGTGCGGATGAACTCGTCTTCCTCGACATCACCGCCTCGAGCGATGACCGTGACATCATGTTGGACGTCGTTGCCCGGACCGCTGAGGAGGTGTCCATCCCCTTCGCGGTCGGTGGCGGGATGCGCACCGTGGCCGATGCCCGGCGCATGCTGCACGCGGGTGCGGACAAGATCGCGTTCAACACCGCCGCGGTGACCAGACCGGAGCTGCTCGCTGAGGCGGCCGACGCCGTCGGTGGCCAGTCGGTCGTCGTCGCCGTCGATGCTCGGCGTCGGGTACTCGACGATGCCAGCGCGGGTTTCGAGGTGGTGATCCACGGAGGTCGCACCCCGACGGACCTCGACGCGATCGCGTGGTGCGTACGGGCCGTGGAACTTGGCGCGGGAGAGATCCTGCTGACCTCGATGGATCGGGACGGGACCAAGAGTGGTTTCGATCTCGAGTTGCTCCGTGAGGTGACCGCAGCGGTGTCAGTACCCGTGATCGCCTCAGGCGGTGCAGGCAACGCGGAGCACCTGGCTGAGGCGGCCCAGGACGGCAACGCCTCCGCGGTCCTCGCGGCTTCTATCCTGCACTTCGGAGAGGTGACCGTCGCCGAGGTCAAGGAAGCGATGGCGGCGCGTGGTGTCCCCATCCGGCGCATCCCACCTACCGACCAACTGGTTGGTAGGTGAGCAGGTAGGCCAGCAGAGGGATACCCACTCCCGCTCGGGGCACCAGGACGACAGGACGTACTGGCGGGTCAGCGCGTTGGCGCGGTGCCGTCGCTGCTCGCGAGGTACGCCGCCCGCACCGCGGCGTCGACATCATGCTGCGACCGCCCTGGTACCTGGTCGAGGCCGCACTCCCCGCACCTCGTCATGGGGACATCGAGGTGGAGGGTGTGGACCGGCACGCCGTCGGTGACCACTGTCAGCGCTCGGCGGGTGCGGCGGACCGGCAGCGCCAGCCGCGTGCTGCAGTCAGCGCACCGCTCGGTGCGCAGCCAGGGCGTCCGCGCCCGGAAGAGCTGCGCCGCTGCGGTGGCGAGTGCCGCGTCGACGGCCGCGGCGGGGGACGATTCGTGCCCGGTCTCGCACGCGATGACCGGTCGTCGCTCCAGCGCAGCGGCGACGGTCGCTGCCTGCACCTCGCCACCTGCGCGCAGGATGACCGCCCCGTCCACGCCGCAGTCCTGGCATCGCAACCGTCAGCCGTCCTGGCCGCCCGGCCCGAACCTCTCCTCGAGCTCACGTTCGAGTTGCTCCTCGAAACGCTGCTGGCAGAGTTCCTCGTCGCCGGTCTCTTCCAGACACTGCTCGAACTCGCGGATGTCGTCACCGAAGATGTCGATGAACTGACCCCCGAACACGATCAGTCCGGCGATCCACAGCCCGGAGACCACCACCGCGAGCGCACCGGTCACGATCCCACCGACCGCGAGCCCACCGCGCTCCGCACCACGCTTCGCTCGGCGTCGCCCGGCGATGCCGAGTCCGATCGCAGCGAAGCCGGCCGGCACCGCGATCAGCAGCGGGAGTACGAGGATGCCGACGACGGCGAAGGCCAAACCGGCGCTGCCGGTCAGCAGGGCCCCGAGCGCGATCCCGTTCGTGTCGGTGTCCGGTGCAGCGGACGCCTGGGGCGGCCAGGCTGAGGGCTGGTGCGCCGGTGGGACCGGCCCCGGCGGGTGCTCGCCTGACGGGCCGTGACCACCGGGTGGGGGTGGCGCAGAGGGCGGGTCACCGGGCGGCGGGTTGCCCGGCGGTGGGTTGCCCGGTGGTGGGTTGCCCGGTGGTGGGTTGCCCGGAGGTGGTGTGCCCGGTGGTGGGTTGCCCGGAGGTGGTGGGTTGCCCGGCGGAGTCGGGCCGGCGGGACGGCCGCTGGATCCAGGCGAACCCGGCGGCGGTGGCGGTGCGGTCATGGTCAGCTGTCCTCGTCGGTCCAGGGATGCTGCCAGTGTGGAAGGTCCTCCGCCGCCACCGCGGCTGGCGCCTCGTCCGAGTGGCCGACATCTGCCGGCTCCTCGTCGGCGGCCACCTCATCGACGTGGTCCTCGGTTGCCGCATCGACGCTGGCTCCGGGCACTGCCTCGACGTGGTCGTCGGTCGCCTCCGGATCGGTAGCACTGCCGGGCTCTGGGTCCGGGTCAGCCGGTGTGTCCGCCGTGCCAGGAGACGCCACGGCAGAGGTCTCACCGTCCGGCTGCCACGGTTGCTGCCAGTGTTCGCCCGCGGCTTGGGTGGGACCACCGTGGGCATCTGGCCCGGGTTCGGGCTGGGCTTCCGGCTCGGTGGGGGGGTCGTGCTGCGGGGTGTCTGCGCTGGCTGGGGCATCCCAGGAGCGCTGCCAGTGCGGCACGTCCTCGGTCGGCTCCGAGGCGGAGGCGGGCGGTGTCGGCTGTGCTGCCCCCTGCGCTGCTACCGGACTCGCCGTGCCAGAAGCTGCCGGTGCGCTCATGCTGGCTGCTGCATCCCCGGTCCAGGGCTGCTGCCAGTGCTCCGAGGCCGATGCGGCCGTCGGTCGCGCGGGCGCGCCGGTCGGTGCTGGCGCAGCTGCCTCCTCCGCGGTCCAGGGACGTTGCCAGTGCGCGAGGTCCTCCGTGCCCTCACCCGAGGGTGCCGGCGTGAGCGAGCTTGCGGCAGGCGTCGCAGAAGCTGCACCGTGAGGTGGACCCCACTGCTGCGGCTGCGGTGACGCCGAAGGCTGCGGTGACGCCGAAGGCTGCGGTGACGCCCACTGCTGTGGCTGCTGCCCAGCCTGGCCGCCACCGCCCTGTTGGCCCCAGCCGCCGGGCTGCTGCCCCCAGTTGCCACCCTGTTGGGCACCTGCCCCCTCGATCGGGTCGACGCCCGCCACACCCTGGTTGGCGACGTGTTCGGTCCACCGCTGACCGTCGAAGTACCGGTACTCGTACCGCCCCATCGGGTCCGGGTGCCACGCTGCTGGGTAGTTCACGTCAAGCCTTCCCTCGGTCTACGCGGCAACGTAGCGTTCCGAGCTCAGCAGGTCGCGGACCAGCGGTAGGCTCGCCGCCCATCCGCTCCAGGGCCACTGCGCGCTGGGAGGCCCAGGATCGCAGGGCGGCTCAGCAAGCCCGCTCCACCCAGACATCGTCGACGCGTAGGGAACCGAGGTGGTCGACATCCAGGACCGCACGGGCGCCGACGCCCGCTCCGCCTCGCACGCGGACGACCTGCCGACAGTGGACCTCGAGGATCTGGCGTTCAACGCGGCCGGGCTGGTGCCCGTGGTCGTGCAGCAGCACGACACGGGGGAGGTGCTGATGGTCGCCTGGGCCGACGCTGACGCCATCGAGCGCACCCGTGCCCTCGGCGAGGCCGTCTTCTACAGCCGCTCGCGCCGTGAGCAGTGGCACAAGGGCGCGACCTCGGGCAACACCCAGCGGGTGCTCGAGGTCCGCGTGGACTGCGATGCCGATGTGATCCTCTACCTCGTCGACCAGGGGGTGCACGGCGTCGCCTGCCACACCGGCGAGCGTTCCTGCTTCCACCGTCGCCTCGCAGACCAACCGCCTGCTGCACACGCCGACCTCGACGGCGACCCGACCGCCGACCCCGGCGGCAACCCACACAGCGACGCCGTCACCCCTGCCGCCGACCCCGCCACCGGCCCGCAGGCCCAGGGCGAGCGTCGACCCCAGCCACCCCCGCCCCGCTCGGAGCACAGCTCGTGACCGGACCCGACCGCGACACCTTCGTCGACCTCGCCCGAAGCCACGGCGTCGTGCCCGTCTGGCGCGAGGTCCTCGCCGACCTGGAGACCCCACTGTCGGTCTACGCCAAGCTGTCGGGGGACGGACCGAGCTTCCTACTGGAATCCGCTGAGCACGGCGAGCGGTGGGGCCGCTACTCCTTCGTCGGATTCGACCCCTTCCTGACCCTCCTCGGCCGCGACGGCGAGGTCACCTGGTCCGGTCACCCTCCCGCCGAGGTCGAGGGCGCGACGGGACCGCTGGACGCCCTGGCCCGCGCCACGGAGGCGTTCCGCGCGCCCCCCGTGCTCGACCTGCCGCTGCACGGTGGCGCGGTCGGCTACCTCGGCTACGACGCCGTCCGCGAGGTCGAGGCGATCCCCGCCACCGGTGAGGACGACCTCGGCCTGCCCGACGTCCACATGTTGTTCCCTCGCCACGTGGTGGCCCTGGACCACCTGCGGCAGGTGCTGACGGTGGTCACCAACGTGGTCGTCTCCGACACCGCTTCCGCACAGGTCCTCGGCCAGCGCTACGACGACGCCGTGGCTGCCTGCGACCGGGTGATCGACCGCTTGAGTGCGGCCGGCAGCCCGCTGCCGCCCGTGGCACCACCCGAGCGTCGTTCGCCACCGGAGGCACCGTCCAACCTCGCGCCGGGGGAGTACCAGCGCATGGTCGAACAGGTCAAGGAGCACGTGCGGGCCGGTGACACCTTCCAGACGGTGATCAGCCAGCGCTTCGCGGTGCCGACAGAGGTCACCGCCTTCGAGCTGTACCGGGTGCTCCGGGTGATCAACCCCTCGCCGTACCTCTACCTGCTCGACACCGGTCAGGCCCAGATCGTGGGGTCCTCCCCCGAGGCGCTGGTACAGGTCCACGACCGCAGGGTGGAGACCTGGCCCATCGCCGGCACGCGCCCGCGCGGGGCCACGCCCGAGGATGACCGCCGCTACGAGCAGGAGCTGGTCGCCGACGCGAAGGAGCGCGCCGAGCACGTGATGCTGGTCGACCTCGCCCGTAACGACCTCGGTCGGGTGTGCGACACCGGCAGCGTCCAGGTCGACGGCATGCTCCACGTGGAGCGCTACAGCCATGTCATGCACCTGGTCAGCTCGGTCACTGGCACCGTGCGCGATGACTTCGGACCGGTGGACGTCCTGAAGGCCGTCTTCCCCGCCGGGACGGTCTCCGGAGCGCCGAAGGTCCGCGCGATGGAGATCATCGACGATCTCGAGCCCACCCGCCGCGGGCCCTACGCCGGAGCGGTCGGCTACGTGGACTTCTCCGGCAACCTCGACACCTGCATCACCATCCGCACGGTGGTGCTCAAGGACGGTGTCGCCTACGTGCAGGCCGGCGCCGGCATCGTCGCCGACTCCCGGCCCGCCGCCGAGGAGGAGGAGACCCGCAACAAGGCCGGTGCCGTGCTCGCGGCCATCCACGCAGCCGAGGGACTGCGACGGTGAGGTACCCGACCCACCTGCGGCAGGGGCGGATGCAGGACAGAGGACCTCGTGACTCCGTACCATCGGTCAGGCGCACCATCCCGACCGCACCGGGCGCACGGAGCCGATCCTGAGCACCTACCTCGACGCACTGCTCGAGCACGCGCGAGCGCGCGTGGAGCTCGCGCGCGCGGCGCGCCCCGAGGCGCAGCTGCGGGCGGCGGCACTCGCACAGCCGGCGCCGCCATCACTGCGCGCGGCGCTGGCGGCGCCAGGGGTCAGCGTCCTGGCTGAGGTGAAACGCGCCTCGCCCTCCAAAGGCCCGATCGCGCCCGACCTCGACGCGGTGGCCCAGGCTGCGGCCTACCAGCGCGGGGGCGCAGCGGGGGTGTCGGTCCTGACCGAACCGAGCCGCTTCGCGGGCCACCTCGACGATCTCACGGCCGTCGCACAACTCGGACTGCCGTCGCTGCGCAAGGATTTCATCGTCGACGGCTATCAGATCTGGGAGGCGCGCGAGGCGGGCGCCGCCGCGGTGCTGTTGATCGTCGCCGCGCTGGACACCGACACCCTCGCCCGGCTGCACGCCGAAGCTCGCACCGCCGGGCTGGAGGTGCTCGTCGAGGTCCATGACGCCGACGAGGTCGCGGCCACCCACGCCATCGGCGCAGACCTGGTCGGGGTCAACGCCCGCGATCTGCGCACCTTCGAGGTCGACCCGGCCGCCTTCGCCCGCCTGCGTGCGGCGTTGCCCACCGGGGCCCTGGCCGTTGCCGAGTCGGGTATCAGCACCCCCCAGGACCTGCGCGCAGTGGCCGCTGCTGGCGCGGACGCGGTGCTGGTTGGAGAGAGCCTGGTGCGTGCAGCCGACCCTGCCGCCGCTGTCCAGGCCCTGGTGGCGGCGGGCAGCCCGGTCCCGGCCGTAGCGCCCATATCCGTGTCTCCGCCGCCACCCCCACCCGGACCGACATCAACCGCTGCCCCCGCGTCACCGACTGACCCCACCCGCTGACCCCCACACCCCACCCGCCGAACGGAGCAGACCGTGAGCACCCTGCTACCCCCACCCGAGCTCGTCGCCGCCCGCGAGGGGTACTTCGGTGACTTCGGTGGCCAGTACGTGCCGGAGGCGTTGTCGGGGGCACTGACCCAGCTGGTCGAGGCCTGGCGCGACGCCCAGGCGGACCCGGCCTTCGAGGCTGAGCTCGACGACCTGCGCCGCCACTACGGCGGTCGGGCCACACCGCTCTACCACGCCAGGCGACTCTCCGAGGAGGCCGGGGTCGAGGTGTGGCTGAAGCGGGAGGACCTCGCCCACACGGGCTCCCACAAGCTCAACAACGTGGTCGGTCAGGCGCTGCTGACCCGCCGCATGGGCAAGCCGCGGGTGATCGCGGAGACCGGCGCCGGTCAGCACGGCGTGGCCACGGCAACAGCGGCGGCACTGTTCGGCCTCGACTGCACGGTCTACATGGGCGCGGAGGACTGCCGCCGGCAGCGCCTCAACGTCGTGCGCATGCAGCTGCTCGGCGCCGAGGTCGTGCCGGTGGAGTCGGGGACCCGCACCCTCAAGGACGCCATCAACGAAGCGATGCGCGACTGGGTCTCACACGTCGACTCCACCCACTACCTGATCGGCTCCGCCATGGGGCCGCACCCCTTCCCGACCATCGTGCGCGAGCTGCAGAAGATCATCTCCGTGGAGTCCCGGGCGCAGTTCGCCGCCCAGGCCGGCGGCGTGCCGGACGCGGTCATCGCCTGCGTCGGCGGGGGCTCGAACGCCATCGGCTCCTTCGCCGACTGGATCGAGGTCGACGGCGTCGAGCTGATCGGCATCGAGGCCGCCGGTGAGGGGGTAGGCAGCGGCCGCTCCGCCGCCACCATCAGCGAGGGCCGCCAGGCGGTGCTCCACGGCTCACGGTCCATCGCCCTGGTCGATGACGACGGGCAGGTCCGCCCGGCCCACTCGGTGTCGGCAGGGCTCGACTACCCCGGCGTCGGCCCCGAGCACGCCCACCTCGCCTCCACCGGTCGGGGGACCTACCTGTCAGCCACCGACGAGGAGGCGCTGTTCGGCTTCCGCCGCACCAGTGAGCTCGAGGGCATCATCCCCGCACTGGAGCCGGCCCATGCCGTCGGGTGGCTGCTGCGCCACGGTCGCGACCACCTCGGTGCGGGGGCACGCGTCGTGTTGACCATGTCCGGCCGCGGTGACAAGGACGTCGACGAGGTCGTCGAGGTGGCCGGCTGGGATGTCGGTGTCGACCGCGCCTTCGGTACCGCCGAGAACACCGGGAACCTGCCGTGAGCGCGCCACCTGCACCAGGTGGCGCTGCAGACCTCGATCCTGGGGCCGTCAGTGCGGCGGCACAGGCCGGTCGGCAGACCCGCGGCCACGGCCGCATCGCCGAGGCTTTCGCCCGCGCCCGCGCTGAGGACCGGGCTGCGCTGATCATCTACCTCACCGCGGCCTACCCCGACGCGGCGACCTCCCGGGCCTGCTTCGCCGCCGCGGTGGAGGCGGGCGCTGACATCCTGGAGGTCGGCCTTCCCTTCTCCGACCCCATGATGGACGGCCCCGTGATCCAGGCGGCCAACCAGCACGTGCTGGAGTCGGGTGTCGGGGTCAGCGGCCAGCTCGAACTGGTCCGCAGCCTCGGTGACCTTGCGGTCCCGAAGCTCGCCATGACCTACGTCACCATCGCCGACACCCGTGGCTACACCGCCTTCGCCGCAGAGCTCGCCGCTGCGGACGTAGCAGGTGTGATCCTGCCCGACCTGCCCGTGGCCGAGTCCGACGCCTGGCTGGACGCCGCGGCGCAGCAGGATCTCGCGACGGTGTTCCTGGCCTCCTCGGTGTCCACTGACCAGCGTCTGGCTGCGATCGGTGCAGCATCGTCGGGGTGGGTCTACGCCGCCGGCCTGCTCGGTGTGACCGGCGTCAACGCGGTCGTCAGCGATGTCACGCAGGACCTCGTTGGCCGTGTCCGCACCCACACCGACCTGCCGGTGGCGGTCGGCATCGGCGTGCGCGACCGTCAGTCCGCTGCCGAGGTGGCCCGGTTCGCCGACGGCGTCATCGTCGGCTCGGCCGTGGTGCGGGCGGCGGGAGAGGGTGACCCTGCCGGCGCCCCTGCGCGTGTGGGCGCGCTGGTGCGTGAGCTGCGGGCCGGGGTCGCTGACCGGGGCTGAGCCGACCGGGGCTGAGCCAACCGGGGCTGCGCCAACCGGGGCAGAACACACGGCTGCGCCGCCGCGGCTCATCGTGTGCCGGTACCACCCGCGTCGGCCGGACGTGGCGAAGAGCTGGGCCCGCCAACACGAAGGGCCCCGCCACAGCGGGACCCTTCGCAGGTGCGGTGCTCAGCGGCTGGTTCAGCCGATGAAGCCGTTCTCGGTCAGCCAGTCCACTGCCACATCGGCGGGACGCTCACCGTCGGCGGACACCCGGGCGTTCAGCGAGGCCATGGTGTCGTCGTCCAGCTCAGCCGCCACGGGGGCGTACAGCTCTTCGAGGGTCTGGCCGTACTCGGTCCAGGCCGACTCGACGAACACCGGCGAGACGTTGTACAGCGGGAAGAAGGCCTGGTCGTCCTCGAGGACCTTCAGGTCCAGGGCGGCGATACGACCGTCGGTGGTGAAGACCTCACCGAAGTTGCAGGGGTCACGGTCGGCGGTGGCGCCGTAGATCACGCCGGTGTCGAGCACGGTGACGTTGCCCTGGGGGATGTCGATGCCGTAGTGGGCCTCCATACCGGGCAGGCCGTCGTCACGGACGTTGAACTCCGACTCGACGCACAGGCTGACGGCATCCGGGTCGGTCTCGAGCAGCTCGCCCATCTCACTGATGGAGTCGACACCGCCGAGCTCCTCGTCAGCCTCCTGGGACAGCGCGATGCCGTAGGTGTTGTTGAAGGGCGTGGGCTCGAGCCAGAACAGGCCCTGCTCCGCGGCCTCGCGGTCACGGACGGCCTCGTACTGCTCGACACGGTCCGGGATCGGCTCGGTCTCACCGAAGAAGGAGATCCAGGCGGTGCCGGTGTACTCCCAGTAGTGGTCGATCTCACCGGTCTCCAGGGCGCCACGGGTGGCATCGGTGCCGCCGAGGTTGACCTGGTTGTCCACCTCGGCTCCGGCGTCCTCGAGCAGGGCGACGGAGATCTCTCCGAGCACCAGCTGCTCATCGAAGTCCTTGGAGCCGACGGTGAAGGATGCGCCGTCGAGGGACGCGTCACCGGGCTCGGCGACCTCCTCGGGGGCAGCGGCGTCGCCGTTGGCGTCGTCGGGTCCATCGTCTTCTAGGCCGTTGCCACAGGCGCTGATGACCAGCGCAGCTGCGGCCAGGCCACCAGCAACTCGTAGGTTGCGGATACGCACGTTGTGCCTTTCGGTCGGGGTTCCGGGTGCCAACTCTTGGCCACGCGGGTCACGCGCCCGTGTCGGGGGCGTTGGTATCGATGCCCTCACGAGCCGGGCATCGAGGTCGAGGTCCACCACGCCGGTTGCACGCACCGATGGTGCGGTGCGCGGCGACCCGGGCAGAACCCGGGGCGGTAGCGGCGGTGCTACCGCGGTCGTAGGACCGTTCGATATGGAAAGGGTACGAGTTCTGCTGCCGTCTGCCCAGTCGTCCCCTCCGCCCCGGGCAGAGGATGGTGCCTGCTGTGAGCGTCCTGCAGGTCGCCTTACAGGCCCTTGGGCGTCAGTTTCTCCTCGATCAGCCCAGCGATGTAGTCCACCAACAAGGCCAGTACGGCCACCAGGAGCGCGCCCGTGAGCAGCACGGGGGTGCGACGCAACTGGAAACCGGAGAAGATCGTCTGGCCCAGCCCGCCGCCACCGAACAGGAAGGCCAGGGCGGCCGTCCCGACGTTCAGGACGAGCGCTGTGCGCACGCCGGCAAGGACGACGGGTACGGCCAGGGGCAGTTCGATGGAGCGCAGGACCTTGCGGTTGGACATGCCCATACCGCTGCCCGCCTCGAGGACGAAGCGATCCACCTGGTCGAGACCGACCATGGTGTTGCGCAGGATCGGCAGGAAGGAGTAGCCGACCAGGGACACCACCACGGGGAAGGTGCCGGTGCTCGGTAGCGCCGGCTGGGTGCGGAAGATGTAGAACAGCAGCGCGAGGAGGCCGAGCGAGGGGATCGCCTGGCCGGCGTTGCCGAGGCCGATCACCGCGGGCGCGTAGCGACGCAGCTTGGGCCGCGTGGCGAGGATGCCCATCGGCACCGCCAGCAGGAGCACGAAGAAGGTGGAGTACAGGGTGAGCGTGATGTGCTGGCGGGTCTGGCGGGCGAGTTCCTCGAAGGTCAGGGTGCGGGCCTCGATCGAGTCGAGTTCCAGTCCACTGACCCACAGGTACAGGCCGAGTACCACCAGCAGCAGGAAGATCGGCATGCCGAGGTAGCGGATGAGCTGCGCGCGCCGGTCACGACGGGCGGAGGCCGCATCCTCGTCACGTGCCTGCTGGCGACGCGCAGCGTCCTGTGCCTCTGGCGGGGTGAGGGTGGAGGACATCAGGCGACACCCTCGGCCTCGGGGTCCACGAGCTTGGCGGCGCGGTAGTACTCCGCCTGTGCGTCCTTCATGGTCTGGATGGCCGTGATGATGGCATCGATATCGAGCAGGCCCTGGAAGCCACCGCGCTTGTCCACCACGATGGCGACCCCGGCCGCACCGAGCAGCATCTCCTCGAGGGCGTCGGACAGGGTGGCCTGGGGCTCGACGATGGCACGGGCCCGGACCCCGACCTCCTGGATGGGCCGGTCATTGCGCAGGTCAGTGCCGCGCAGCCACCGCAGCGGCTTGCGCTCGGTGTCGAGCAGCAGCATCGCGGTCCACTCGCTCTCCTCGAACCGGCGCCGCAACTCGTTGCGGTCCTCGTCAACGGTGCCGACCAGCGCGTCGGTGAGCTCCACCTCGCGGACGCGGGTGAGCTTGAGCCGCTTGAGGGTCGCCCCTGTGCCGACGAAGTCCTCGACGAACTCGTTGGCGGGCTGGGTGAGGATCTCCTCCGGCGGGGCGAACTGCGCCACCCGAGAGCCTTCCTTGAGGATGGCGATGCGGTCACCCATCTTGACGGCTTCGTCGATGTCGTGGGTGACGAAGCAGATCGTCTTCTGCAGCTCCTCCTGGAGGCGGAGGAACTCGTTCTGGAGACGGGTGCGGGTGATGGGGTCGATGGCGCCGAAGGGCTCGTCCATCAGCAGCACCGGCGGGTCGGCCGCCAGGGCGCGGGCGACACCCACACGCTGGCGCTGTCCGCCGGAGAGTTCCTTGGGGAAGCGCTCGCGGTACTGATCGGGCGGTAGCCCGACCACCTCGAGCAGTTCATCGACCCGGGCACTGGTGCGGTCTTTGTCCCAGCCCAGCAGGTTCGGCACGGTGGCGACGTTCTCACCGATCCGGATGTGGGGGAACAGCCCGATCTGCTGGATGACGTAGCCGATGCGGCGTCGGAGCAGGTTCGGGTTGATGGTGGTCACGTCCTCACCATCCATGATGATGTTGCCCGAGGTCGGTTCGATGATCCGGTTGATCATCTTCAGGCTGGTGGTCTTCCCGCAGCCCGAGGGCCCGACGAAGACCACGATCTCGCCCTTGGGGATCTTCAGATCCAGCCGGTCGACCGCTGGTGTCTCCTGCCCCGGGAACCGCTTGGTCAGCTCCTGGAGCTCGATCATGGTGTGGCCGGGTGCGGTGTCCTCCCCAAGGGAGGCCGCTGTGGCTTCATCGTTGGTCACGTCACTCACGGATACCCCTCGGGATGGTCAGGCGGCCGATGGCCAGGTACACAAGGTCGAAGAGGATCGCCAGCACCACGATGGCGAGCGTGCCGCCAAGGAGTGATTCCAGCGAGCCGGTAGCGGGGATGCGGCGGATGCCGGTGAAGATCTCCTGGCCGAGCCCGGGGCCGCCGACCAGCGCGGCGATTGCGGCGATACCCACCGTCAGCAGGGTCGCCACCCGGATTCCGGCGAGCATCACCGGCCAGGCGTTCGGGAGCTCGATCTTCCACAATCGCAGGGTCGCGCTCATCCCCATGCCCTTGGCGGACTCCACGACCGCGCGGTCGACGGAGAACAGCCCTGAGACGGTGTTGCGCACGATGGGCAGCAGGGCGTAGAGGGTCAGAGCGATGATCGCCGGGGTCGCACCGATCCCCACGATCGGGATCAGGATCGCGAACAGCGCCAGCGACGGGATCGTCAGGAACGTCGACACCACGCTGATGATCGGGGAGCGCAGCTGCGGCGAGCGGTGCGCCAGGATGCCGAGGCCGAGGCCGAGGATCACCGCGATCAGCACCGGTATCGCCGTCAGGTAGATGTGCTCGACCGTCTGGTCCAACAGCGCGCGCTGGGTCCTGGGGTCGGCGAGATACTCCGTGAAGAACGCCACCTGAAAAGAACCTCCGGGTCGGACGGGATCACCCGGTGTTTCGGGCGCGAGCGCACGCCGTCGGAGGGGAGCCGGCTGCCCTGCCGGAGCGGCGTCGAGGTACTCGACGCGTGCGTCTCCCGAGCTGTGGCGGGCTCGGTGGGTGGGGTTGGACGGCCGGAACCATAACGGAACCTCACCGCACTGGCGAACGCATGACCTCGATCCGACGACGGGATCGCGGCGCAGCGACGCTACGCTGCAGGCCCGCTCCGGCCTGTCCTAGGCTTGCGCCGGAGCACCTCGCCCCCGTGCTGGAACTGGCATACAGGGACGACTCAAAATCGTCTGCCCTTGCGGGCTTGTGGGTTCGAATCCCACCGGGGGTACAGCGGCAACGCGGTCTGGAACCGCTTGCAGCACAACGCCCAGGCGGCTCGCCGGAGCAACGCACCAAGGTCGTCGGTGCACCCGGTCGCCGGTGTGCGGCCATCGTTTGGTGCGACCACCCGACACCGCTAGCTTGGGCGCCTGCC
>LKMJ01001354.1_pt1 | contig 21512 bp, 17 predicted proteins | sample 643391 | NCBI WGS metagenome assembly LKMJ01 (sample SAMN04112250, study PRJNA286221) | soda lake metagenome | biome: soda lake; feature: Kulunda Steppe; material: water; isolation source: sample PL-Br10 brine of Picturesque Lake | place: Russia: Kulunda steppe | collected 2010-07
CAAACCTTGGAACCAGTTCCGGATCGTATCTCGTGTTACGTGTGGGTTTGCTCCCTGTGGGGATTGGAACAGATACCCGGTCCATGATTCATCGGTCGCCAGTTCATCGATTCGGGAGTCGAGGATGTCCAAACCGAACAGCAACGACACTTGGCCGGGCCCGTTTTTTCGTTCCTCGAACGCAATGAACGGGACGTCATCTTCGGGAACGTCACGGTTGAACTGCGAGACATGAAGCGCAGCGACCTCGCTCGCCCGAAGCCCCCAGCCAGCTAATGCCACGACAAGTAGCTGGTCTCGAGTTGTCGTTGCAGCCTGCATGAGTTTTTGTACGTGTTCTACAGACAAGGCCGGAGTCGGTGACTCCTCGAGTTCCCATTTGAATTCGTCGTAGAGCCCGCTTGCGGGATTCATTGAGGCGATCCGTCGACCGACGAGGTGCTGATACCAGGCGTCGACGACACGCCGAACACGTTGGAGGGTCTGGGCACTGTACTCGTGTTCGGCTCCCTCGTTCAACCAGTCGAACGCCGCATAACACGCGTCGACGGCTTCGTAGGCCGGTGTCTCCTGTTCCCGTTTCACCGGTGTCAGGAGGTCACCTGTGCCGTTCGCCTCTCGATAGGCACGAACATAGAGATTTAGCCGGGTCCGTAGCGTGTTGATCGAGGAAGTGGAGAGGCCGTATCGAGATTTTCGCCGGTCGAGAAACTCCTCGAGGGCGTCGATCGTTTCTTGGTGTTCTGTTTCCCACGTGTACCCTTTATCATCGTCACCGAGGCCGAGGTCTTGGTTCCAGAACTCCCCGAAGGAGCGGTCGTGGTGGCGTCGTAGTGCTGCGAGGAATGATCGTGCATCGTGCTCTCGAAACCATTGGTGGGCCGGCTTCTCGTTCTTTGGATCGTTACCGTCTGCCTCGAGGCATGGCGCTATCTCGTTCCAATAGAGGTCCGTGAAGTCCTCGAGTGAGCATGTTGTCCATCGGATGTCGTCGAGTGAAGGCGTTCGTTCCCCTTCGCTCGATCCATCCTGGTCGGTATCTGGCTGGCTCATCGGACTGTTTCTCTGGGAATTTGCCTGTTGTGATCTCGAGTGAGTTGAATTTCGGTTAGAAGCGTGTTTGCTCCGGTGTATGGCGATTTTAAGAGTGTCATTTTCGGCTTGTTGAGCGCTTTGGTTGGCTTCTTTATCTATTTTCGGTTTGTGCTGACTGGCATAGTCTGCGTAAGCCATGGCAGAATGGGTGAGAAAATGCTTAGTAGTCATAAACTATATATCGCGATACCTTTCTACAGGGTGTCGTTCCAGATATCTAGAAGATGGATTTCTTCGGCGTTGTCGGGTCGATCAGGCCATTTTGTCCGAGGAATGGCGTAAGAAAGGCAGAGATTATCCAAAAATTCCGGGAGGTAGTGAGGGTCATATTCGACATCAAACTCCTCGTCGAGGAGGTGCTGAATCTCCTGTTTTTTTCCAGGGGTGGCCTTCACGCAGCCGTTCAATTAATTCGTCTCGTTGGTCTTCCCCGATCTTCGGGGGCCGACCGTCTCCGAAGTTCGAGGTAAGTTTCCCCACCCCGACCGCGTCCGCGAGGAACTCGACTCATATAACCCCAAAGTGCTGGAGACGAACCTCTCGGCAGAGGACGAGGAGAAACTTCGCGAGCACTTCGCCGCTGACGAAGTAGCCGCGTGAGTAGCATAAGAGGTGGATATCTTCGCGGAGGTGGCTGAAACTGCGGTTACACTCCGCAGGCCGCTTGTGGAGAGCCACAGCACTCGTACTCTCTGCGTGGTGGGCTGTCCGTTTACTGTGCATCACCGGTCGTCAGTGAACCACACCAGCTAATCTGGGCGCAAATATCTCAAATCGAGTGACCCACCATACCCAAGCCAAACACTATTTCAAGGCGAGAGAAAAGATATATTTTGGACCCAAAGAAATTCCGGCGTGTGTCATCTTTAGTAGCATTTGGCGAAACGATGCTCCGTTTCTCTCCAGGTCCCGGTGAACGGATCGAGACCGCAACGGAACTCGAATTCAGAACTGCTGGTGCTGAGAGTAATGTTGCAATTGCCGCGTCGAATCTCGGGCTCGATACGTCATGGTGCTCCAAACTTCCGGATTCACCCCTTGGCCGACGAGTCACGCGAGAGGTACAGAGCCACGGTGTCACGACCAACGTGACATGGGCAAGCCAGGGACGGCAGGGAACCTACTACATCGAACACGGTGGCGAGCCACGCGGGACGACCGTTATGTATGATCGTGCGGACGCCGCGGTTAAGACGGCAACACCGTCAGATCTGATCGACGGAATCGACCTCGCAGCGACTGACGCCCTCTATACGAGCGGTATCACACCGGCGCTGTCAGACCAGCTCCGGAAAACGACTTCGACGCTACTTGACCGGGCCCAGCAAGCTGGCACCACGACGGTCTTCGATCTCAACTACCGCTCTAAGCTGTGGTCGCCCGAAGAGGCCCGATCGACATGCGATCCGCTTCTCGAGTCGGTTGATATCGCTATCATTGCGGCACGTGACGCGCGGATTGTGCTCGGAGAAACCGGCAGCGACGAGGAAATCATTCGGGAGCTCGCAGCGGCATACGAACCGGAAGTCGTCGTGTTGACCCAGGGAAGCGACGGCGCAATCGCGATTGGCGAAGATGGTCACATTCACCATCAGCCGGCCTTCGAGGCGGAGACGAAAGATCCAATCGGGACGGGTGATGCCTTCGTTGGCGGTTTCCTTGCGGACTATCTCGAGGGTGGATCAGTCACAAGCGCCCTGGCGTACGGTGGCGCGACCGCTGCACTGAAACGGACGATTTCGGGTGATCTCGCTGTCGTGACTCCGGCAGCAGTCAAGGGCGTCATCGACGATACAGCGGCTGGAATCGATCGGTAAGGCGGTATTGCTATCGACGCGACGGCCGGCATTGCTATCGCGTACGCGCTGCGGGCACCGTGCTCGGCTCTGGGACGACGCAGTTGAACTCGTTACTCCGTGCGAGCCGATTTGACCGCGTCGACGAACTCGGCTGCAGTCTTGCGGACGCCATCCATATCGTCGTTGGCGATCGCCTCGTAATCGACGACTGCACTTCCAGCACCGACAGCGATGGCTCCGGCGTCGAAGAAGTCGCCGACGTTGTGGGGTGACACACCGCCTGTTGGCATGATATCGATGTCGCCGAGTGGACCACGTAGTGCCCCGACGTGACCTGGGCCGACGGTCGTTGCTGGGAATAGTTTCAATATGTCCGCACCGGCATTCATCGCCTCGACGGCCTCCGTCGGCGTCATAACGCCGGGAATCGAGACGACACCCTGTCGGTTACAGCACTGAATTACCTCGAGATTGCAATCGGGAGCGAGGACGAACGTCGCTCCGGCGTCAATGACGGCGGTCGCTGTCGGTGCGTCGAGGACGGTACCAGCACCTACGACGGCGTCGGTATCGGCGAGTTCCCGCCTGACGCTCGTGATTTTTTCTTGGGTGTGAGTACCGTCGGCGGTTACCTCGAGTGCACCGACGCCTGCATCGTAGATTGCTCGAGAAACTGGTGCGATACGGTCTCGTTCGATATCACGAAGCACTGCAACGACACCGCTGTCTGCGATCCGTTGCTTGACGCTGACTGATGTGGGCATATCACTGCTTGGCCAATCTGTGATTTCAATGTAGCGACTCCGAGCGCATCGGCCACGCCCTTTTGAAGCACAGTTGACGGAGTTCGTTGATACTATTCTCGGTGTCGGTAACGTTGTGCTTTATTTTACGCGTACGTGTCGATTTCTGTTACGTTCGGGACCACTAGCCGCGTTGGCTCTGGAAGTTCTCCAAGCGTAGAGATATGCGACGGCTTTCGTTGGGATCGACACATATCAAATGAATATGTGAATACATCGGTGTATATCACAATGATTGAGAGACGGCTGTAACTGGTCACCGTTTACGGGAGAGCCACCGAATGAGTCGATCACAGAGCAGCGTCCCCACGGGATGGCGGCCGTACTGGTGAGTAACTCGGAGCGTCAGTGCCGTCATTGAGCCTTTGCCGTATCCCCGGATAACCAGTGGACTCGCCCAGTTGGCAATCCATCCTTCGACGTAGCCAATGTGGACGCGATCAACTGATGGGTTCAGCTTCGTCCCTACCACATGAGGATAACAACCCTCGAGTTCCCAGCCAAGCGTTCGATCCGAACAGATGTCCGCAAGCAGCGGTGAGTCTTGGTAGTAGAATCCAGCAGTGATGTTCCAACTCTCGGTTCGAGGGAACGACCGGTAATTGAAAGGACCGCCAGAGTGCATTTCACCGTCGTGGTTTGGAACGTGGACGACTGCCCCACCATTGGTGGCAAAGTCCTCGACCTGACTCGTAATGTCGTTCGTCACGGCGACTCCGACGTCAGCACCAAGGGAATGCGTGACTGGGACACCGGCTTCGGCCAACTGTGACGCAAATACACCCTCTGCATAGACGGTCACGTCTGGCGTCTGTCTCTGTGAGGCATCGACAACAGTAATCGGTTCACTCGTCGAGATGGGAGTTGGGCTGGCAGTGGCTTTTGAGGCGTCCGGAACAAACGTGGCGACTAGATCAACCGTAGCCGCAACGCCTTCGGTGATCGGTGCGGACGCAGGGTCTAGCTCCGACTCTGGGGCAGTTGCTGTCATCGTCGCGCTTACGGTCGTCGTTCCGTTAGCGGAGATCGAGACAGTTTCGTTCGCCGTCTGCGATGCGAACGACCACTCGAGCGTTCCCGATACCGCTTGTCGTCCGTCGTTGACGACGGTCAGTTCGAATTCAATCTCGTCGTCGGCCCAACTGACGTGACTCTCCGGTCGGGCAACCACCGCGAGTTCGCGGTTGACCGCCGAAAACGCAGAAACAAACGATTTCGGTTCGCGGAGGTAGTCGGCGAGCCCGTTGAACTCCCATTCGATGTCCGAAAGTTGGGTAAGCACGTAGCCGCTGATTTCATCCTGAATCCGCAGTTCCTCGAGGAGGTGTTTTATCGAGACGAACTCACGCTGTTGCCAGACTGCTGTAAGGTCGCTGTAGTCCTCGAAGACATCTGGGAGCGTCGTCCGTTGAAATCGGTCGTCGATGCCGTCGGGTCGTTTGAGCGCCTCGACGAGAAAGTCATGGTCGAACCAGTGGGGATCGCCACCGTACTGCTCCCGGAGGGCATCGATATCGGGCAACCCCCAGGTTCCAAGTTCCGAGGCGACGAGCGGTGCGTTGGGCTCGTCGAACTCGGCTGTCGCGTAGTTGTCTCCAGGGTTGTGACAGATATGTTTGACATCCGAGTGCCAGCGGCCGGCCTGGTCGGGGCTGACGTAGTAGTGGTGGTAGTCGTTGATATCGGTCGCGACGTGGGCCCACCCGGAGTTATCACAGACAATGCGCGTTGGATCCAGCGCTCTAGCCCATTCGTAGCATTCGGCGAGAAAGCGTTGTTTCTCATCGTCCGTCCAGAGGGTTTCTTCGACGTTGTGATGGCCGATTCCCCACTCCTCGTTGTACACCGACCAGATAACCACGCTCGGCCGGTTGTAGTCGCGGTCGATTAACCCCTCGAGTTGCCCACGAAGTTCCGTGCGAGAGCGGTCGGTGTACCGCATCGGATTCGCCGGTTCCTGCCAGACGAGCATTCCCATCCGGTCGGCTGCATCGAGAAAGTCGGGGTGGGCGGGCTTGACGTGCTTGCGAATCAGGTTGAATCCGAGATTGGCCGCCAATTGGATCTCCTCTGTGAAGGTGTTCCCATCGCGTGGTCGGTAGAACGTCTCCGGATAGTATCCCTGCTCAAGGACGCCCCGAAGCATGATCGGTTCCCCGTTGAGCAGAAACTCCCCGTCTCGTGTCTCAAAGCTCCGCATGCCAAATGTGTCGCTGTACCGATCGACCTCGCCCTCACTGTGCTCTAAGGTGACGCATAATTCGTACAGCGCGGGATTGTCAGGGGACCAATAGACAGGGTCGTCGAACGAGAGGATGGCGCTTATTTCGGTTGTCGACTCGGTAGGGCCAGAGACAGCATCAGCGTCAACGTCAGCGTGGAGCTCCGCGTTCGCACCTGGTTCTACATCGGAATGAATGGCAGTTGCAGACACCGTCGTCTGCGCTGCCACGTTCCCGTCGATACTCGCCTCGAGTGTCGCCGAAAGTGCTTTTAGGTCGACGGGTCCTGGCACGATCTCGAGGTCGGCCACCGCTTGATCGGAGTCAAGGTCTGGTGTCACGCGGACCTCAACAATGTGAGTGTTCGGTCGGAACTCGAGGCTGACAGATTGCCAGATTCCCGAGACGGGGGTGTACCACGGGTCGCCCTGCTTTCCATGGGGGATCTCTGAGAGATCATCAGGGTCGGTGACGGAGACGACGATGGTGTTTTCGCCGGCACGGAGGGCGTCGGTCACGTCAAACTCGAACGGAAGGTAGCCGCCGCGGTTATCACCGACGTGTTCGCCATTGACCCACACCGTCGTTTCGTAGTCAACCGCGCCGAAGCGAAGAAACACGCACCTCTTTTCGGGTGCGGATTCAAGATCAAACGAGCGGCGATACCACGCCGTACCGGTGTATGATCGGTATGCTTTATTCTCCTGCCACGCTTGCGGGAGAGAAACGGTGTGGGTGCGGGCTGGCCAGACTGCGTCCGATTCGTTCCACCCGTTCGTGCGACCGCTGCGTTCGGGGTCAGTGAGGAACTCCCAGGGACCGTCGAGCGGTCGTTCGTGGCGTAGCGACGCTTGCTCATCGCTGTGACCGTTCGTATTCGTTTGATTGTCGCTGTTGGCGCTGGTATTCTTTTCGGCGGTCATTGGTTTACTCTGCTGTAATCACTCGAGTTGCGCATGTCGTCTGCTGTCAGCATGTTCAGACCGGAGTGAGTGTCGTCCCGGTCTCGGTTCCAGTTCCAGTTCGTATCACAATTGGTGAGCCCCATAATCAGTCACGTACAGGATAGTGTGTCGATCAGAGAATAAAGCTTCCGTGCTCACGGTGTTGTGGGTCGATTCGTATCTCAATAAGAAACGGTTAGGTCATTCCGCTACATTGTTTGTGATGAATGTCGGAAACAAGCCATCATGTGAAGTCGGTTGGGACCCTGTTTCGGATCATCGAGACCCTGGAACGCCACGAAATGATGGGAGTGACGGAACTGGCCAGAGAGACTGGGATCGCCAAGAGTTCGGTTTACAAGTATCTTGATACACTCCACCACCTGGGTTTCGTCACGAAAACTGGAACCTCATACACCCTTTCACTTCGGTGGTTTGAGATCGGACGAGGCGTCCGCGAGCGACGCGACGTCTTTCAGACCGCGCGATCGGAACTCGACCGACTCGCCCGACAAACTGGGGAGACCGTTTCGCTCGTCGTTGAGGAGGACGGAGATGCCGTCTACCTCTCACAACTGAGCGAACGGGAACGGCCCGTCGCCCCTGTCGAAGAGGGAAATCGAATTCCCATGCCGATCTCTGTCGGTGGAAAAGCGATCCTCTCCTATCGACCACTCGAGGAGGTTGAGGCGTTGCTCGCCCATCATGAACTGACTGACCGCACAGACCAACTCATCTCTGAACTGCAAGCGCTCCGGAATCAACGGATAGTAATTGAACGCGAGAGCCCCGGTGAGGGAGCTTTCAGCGCGGGGTCATTTATGGGTCATCGACACGTCGTCGGACAGGGTGCCCCCTACCAGAACCTCCACAGCGTCGCCGTCCCAATCAGAAACGCTGATAGCTACGCGGTCGCCGCAATCGAAGTCAGCGGCTCGAAAGAGAGCCTTTACGGCCGACGCCTCGAGGACGAGATTTCGAGGCTCTTGGTCACGGCGAGTAAGTCGATCGAGACGGTGCTGTTGAGTCAGTAGCAGCCCTCACCATCGAATAGACAATGGCTGATCAATGAGTACGGCGGTCGGATACGAGGTTGATTACAGGTACTGCTCGACGTCAATTTCGACTGTCTCACCGGTTTCGCCAGCTTCGTAGGTTGCTCCCAGCGCTTCCATGTCGATGAGTCCGTGGACACCGTCGGGCTCAATCTCCCGACCCGAGAGGACACGATCGGCGAAGTAGGCGAACAACTCGGTCATCTGGTTCGCCTGCGCTGGCTCGACGGCAATAGTGTTCCCGCCGCGTTCGATTCGAAGATCAGTTTCCATGTGGAACGCCGGCTCGAGAACTAGTTGGCCGTCGGTGCCGATAATTCGAAGGCTCGTCGTGGAGTAGGCGTTCTGGCTCGAGGTCGCCGTTAGGATCGTCCCGTCATCGAAGGTGACGGTGAAGGCAGCCCGTTCGTCGGGGACCGCGTCGAACGCCTCGTGATGTGACGCCATTGTCGCTTGCACGGAGACGGGGTCAGCCCCAAGCAGGAACCGGACGGTGTTGAGCGGGTAGATACCGAGGTCCATGACGGACGTGCCGTAGCCCGTCATATCGGGGTCGAGGCGCCACTGGTTCGGGTCATCGAAGATGTCAAGCAAGACCTGAGAGTTGTTACCGATAGCCGAAACTGGATCGCCGATCACTCCCGCACGGACCAACCGTCGAGCGTGCCAGACGACAGGGTCGGTCTGCATCCGGTAGCCGACGAGCAGCGGTACGTCCCCTCGGTCGCATGCGGTAACGATTTTCGCCGCGCGTTCGGCGGTCGCCTCCATCGGTTTCTCACAGAGTACTGCCTTTCCGAAATCGGCCGCCGTTTCGGCGTACTCGAGATGATAGGCGTTTGGCGTGCAGATGTAGACCGCATCGTATGCGTCGGTCGCGCCCCCGTCGTGGAATTCGTCGTACGTGATCCCGTGTTCGACCGAGTCGACATCTTCGACAACGTCTTGGGCTTTTTCTGTCGAGCCGCTGACGGCGACAGTCGCCTTGACGTGCTCGAGTGGTTCGATCGCCGGGAGTACTTTTTCGGTCGTCCACCAGCCAAGGCCGACTAACGCGAACCGGACAGTTCCCTCGACATCCGACGCCCAGTCGCGGTACTGGTACCCCTCGAGCGTCAATTTCAGTTCGGCTGTCGGTGTGGATTCGTCGTCTGTCATATCTCTACGGTCTGTTCACTTGGTATCGTATTCAGTGTACGTGGTTTGACTCGATTGCGGTGATACCGGTTGGCCGAAGGGATAAGTGATGAGCGGTCAGCGGTCAGTGGACAAGCCCTATTGCAGCGTGTCGATCCAGGCTTTATATCGCGTGTACGTGCATTCGGTGACAGTCACCATTCGGCGACGCTCCCGTCGGCGTGTCGCCAGACTGGGTTGTGCCAGTCGACCGCCCCGGCTTGGGTACGAACGTGGGCTTCGTCTACCTCGATCCCCAGTCCCGGTCCGTCGGGAATGTCGACGTACCCGTCGCGGTACTCGAACACCGACGGATCGGCGAGATAGTCAAGCACATCGCTGGTCTCGTTGTAATGGATATCGAGGCTCTGCTCTTGGATGATCGCATTCGGCGAGCAGGCATCGACCTGGATACACGAGGCGAGTGCGATCGGTCCTAACGGACAGTGTGGAGCCATCGCCACATCGTAGGCTTCGGCCATCGCCCCAATCTTGTTTACCTCCGTAATGCCGCCTGCGTGAGAGAGGTCCGGCTGAATCAGGTCGACGTGGCCGTCTTCGAGGATCGATTTGAAATCCCACCGCGAGTACATCCGTTCGCCCGTTGCGATTGGGGTCGTCGTATGCTGGGCAATCTCTCCAAGGTCGTCTAAATGCTCGGTCAGCACTGGCTCTTCGATAAAAAACGGCTCATACGGCTCGAGGGCGGCGACCAGTTGCTTGGCCATCGGTTTTGAGACCCGACCGTGAAAGTCGATACCGATATCGATGTCCGGACCGACAGCCTCGCGAACTTCGCGCATTCTCGAGACCGCAGCGGCGACTGTCGCCGGGTTGTCAAGCCGTTCAATAGCGGGTGTCCCGTTCATTTTGAGCGCCGTGAAGCCGGCGTCGACCTTTGCTCGAGCCTGCGCTGCGACGTCCGACGGTTCGTCACCACCGACCCATTGATAGACGCGCAGGCGGTCGCGTGCCGCCCCACCGAGCAGTTCATACACCGGCACACCGAGGGTTTTGCCCTTGATGTCCCAAAGCGCTTGGTCGATGCCGGCAATCGCGCTCATCAGGATCGGGCCACCGCGATAAAAGCCGCCGCGGTACATGGTTTGCCAGTGATCTTCGATTCGCGAGGGGTCCTGGCCCAGCAGGTAGGTGTCCATCAGCTCTTCGACGGCCGCCCTGACGGTCTTCGCCCGGCCCTCGACGACCGGCTCGCCCCAGCCGACAGTACCGTCGCTCGTCGTCACTTTCAGGAACAGCCATCGCGGTGGGACCTCAAACAGTTCGTAGTCTGTAATCTGCATTGTCTTGTGGGTACTCCGTTGGTCTGGTCTGTCGCTTCTGTTCTGGTTGGTCGCGTCGCTTCTGTTCCGACTGGTTGTGCCGGTTTTGTTCTGGGATCGACCGTGATTGATCGTGTCTCAGACGCGCTGTGCTCATTTTTCTGTTCGCCCTTCTGCTTTTTGAGTCGTTACTTCACGGAACGTTTCGATCTCACCCTCGATATAGGGCGTTCCGTCGGTGTGAAACAGATCGTGGAACCACACGTCAGGGGCCTCATCTTCCTCGACCGCCTCAGCGATCGAAACCTGTGCCGTTCGCCACGGGAGATGCGTCTGCAACTTCCCGTTGACCAGTCCCCAGGTGTAGCAGCCGATTCCCTGCTCTCGATAGTACGAGAGGTGTGTTTCGACGAAGTTGTCTCTCGAGCGGGCGAGCCATTCGGTACACAGCAGCGGCCGATCAAGTTCCGCCAACTCGTCAACCCGGTCTCGCGTAATCTCGAGGTCGTTGTAGTCGTGAAACGAGATCACGTCCGACAGTTCATTGGCAACCTCGTTCAACTCGGTCATCTCTGGGTTCCAGTTGCATCCCGCTGTTACCGGCTGGGACGGTGCCGCCTCACGTGCCCACGCAAACGATTCGCGAACGAGCGGGATACTGTCGGGATACATGTCACTGTTCCCCGGCTCGTTATAGAGGTCCCAGCAGATGATGCGGTCGTCCGTCGCGAAGGTGTCGATAATCGATCGGACGTACGCCTCGAGTTCCGGCCAGTAGCTCCGATCTCGGACTCGTTTGTGGCCGGGACTTGGCGTCCACTGACTGTTGTGCGTGTCCGGAATCGGATCGTCCTGCGGACCGAGGTATGGTTCGTCACCCGAGAACGCGACATCGTCGAAGAACACGAACATCGTCGAGATGCCGTGTCGGTCGGCGATAGACAGGAACTCCTCCATTCGGTCGACCAGTCCGTCGGGGTCGTCCTCCCAGACGAGGTATTGGAGAAACACCCGAACGGAGTTCATGCCGATCGAACTGGCCCAGTCGAGTTCGCGATCGATCGTCTCAGGATCGAACGTGTCCGCCTGCCACATTTCGGTTGGGTTCACTGCCGTACTCGGGACGTAGTTACAGCCAACCGGCCACTCCTGTTCGTCGTACCAGTTCCATACCGCGTCTGTACTCCATCGAGTCGATTTGCGTTCGTACATGTGTTGTTGAGATATCGTTGATGTGTGGTTTTGCTGTGTTGTCGTGAGGTGTGCCGTGGTCTGTCGTGTATCGATTGTGACTCAGCTGTTCGTTGCGAGATGCTCAACGAGCCGGTCGAGCAGCGCGGTCGCTGTCGGGTGTTCTCCGTACTGGTCGGTGAGCCGGAACGTACAGGAGCAGACTCGTCCATCGCCGTGGCCACGAGTGACTAGCGGACTCGCCCAGTTGGCGATCCAGCCTTCGACGTAGTCGACGTGAACCATATCCCCCGGACTGAGATCCGATGCAACTGCGGTCGGATACAGTCCCTCAAATGCCCAGTCAGGTCTATGGTCACCGCCGAGGCCCTCGAGGAGCGGACTATCGTGGGCAAACAATGACGAGACGAGATTCCAGCTTTCCCCCTCGGACAGCGGCGTGTACTCGAATAGATCGGTATGGGGCGCGTTCTCGTGGGCCGGTGGCAGTACCAGTACTGCGGTGCCTGAATCGGCAACGTGTTCTAACAGTCCGTGGTCAGTTTCAGTCGTAACGATGAGATCAGCCACCTGTGGGTCGTCGGTAATCGTATACCGGGCACCCGCCAGCCGTGCGCCCAGTTGGCGATCGGACTCGGGAACATAGAGAGCGTACTCGTGGGTGGAAACCGATCGCGGCACGACGGTTATCCGTTCGGTGGTTCCCACCGTTCCCGTGTCCGTCTCGGCTGTCACCCTGAGATCGACGGTTGTCGCGGACTCGACGTCCGGAAGCAAGACCGTTGCTGCGTCGGCAACCGTCGTCGGCTCGAACGCCGCGTGCTCCACCTCGAGTGAGTCCGCTTCGATCGATCCACCGTCTCCGTCAAGTTCGTACGCAAGCGTCGCCTCTCCGGCTTCGTTCGTGTCGTTAACGATAGTCACGTCGACGGAAACGGATTCTCCGCCCCAGTGAGAGTGGTCGGCGTCGGCGACAACCGATATAGGGGCATTCACCGAAGCGAATTCGTCGTGAAACACCTTCGGCTCTCGTCGGTAGTCAAGGACGCCGTTGAACTCCCACTCGATATCGGTGAACTCCGTCATGACGTAGCCGGCAACTCCGTCATGGAGCCGCATCTGTTCGATGACATCTTTATTCGACTGAAATTCGCGGCGCTGCCAGCTCTCAGCCAGCGATTTCCAGTCGCCGAACACGTCGGGAAGCGTGGTTTCCTCGAACCGATCGTAGACGCCGGCCGGTCGCTTGATCGGATCGTCGAAGAAGTCGTAATCAAACCACGGTGGCGTCTCTCCGTAGTACTCCTCGATCGCCGGTAGATCACACATCCCCCAGGTGCCGAACTCGGAGACGACCAGCGGTGCGTCTTCGGGATCGGTGACGGTCGCTCCGTAGTTTTCGCCGGGTTCGGACGTCATCCAGTCGAGGTTGTCGGCCCAGGCCTCGACCCGATCGGGGCTGACAAAGTACTGGTGGTAGTCGTTGATATCGGTTGCGACGTGTGCCCAGCCGGAATTGTCACAGACGAGGCGGGTTGAGTCCCACGATTTGGCCTCTTCGTAGAGACCGGCGAGGTAGTCCTGTTTCCACTCGTCTTCCCAGAGGGACGTCTCCTCGTCGAGTCCCTGCGGGTTACCGATTCCCCACTCCTCGTTGTAGAGACTCCAGATGATGACACTCGGACGGTTATAATCGCGCTCGATCAATCCCCGGATCTGTTCGCGAACCTCGTGTTTCGATCGTTCGGTGTGGACCGTCGGATTGGCAGGTTCCTCCCAGACGAGGATTCCAAGCCGGTCGGCGAGTTCGAGGAAATCAGGATGGGCGGGCTTGATGTGCTTGCGGATCAGGTTGAACCCGAGTTCCTTTGCGGTCCGGATCTCGTGTTCGAACAGATCCTCGTCAAAGGGGCGATACAACGTTTTCGGATAGTATCCCTGGTCTAGCGCGCCGCGTACGTACCGTGGCTCACCGTTCAGATACAGGTGGCCGTCTCGGGCTTCGATCGAGCGCATCCCGAAGTAGTCCTCGTCGCGGTCGACGACATGTCCATCCCGCTGCAGTTCGACGGTCACGTCGTACAGCGCGGGCGTCTCGGGCGTCCAGTAGACCGGATCGTCGATCGAAACCGTGATTGAGCCTGAGCCGTCGCCGCCGATGGAGGCCTCGGCTGTCGCCACGTCCTCGTCTTCTCGAGCAATATGAACGTTCGCTGTAACCGCTTCCGGTTCGTCGATTCCGATCACGTCAAGTTCGATCCGTACGCTGTCAGTTTCGAGGGTCGGTGTTGCACGTATTCGGTCGATTCGCGTCTTCGGGACGACCTCGAGGGTGACGTCCTGCCAGATTCCGCTCACGCGTTGGTACCAGGGTGCGCCCTGTTTTCCGTGTGGGATCTCGCTGATATCTTCGGGGTCTTCAACGCGGACGGTGATCGTATTCCCACCGGGTTTGAGCGCATCCGTGACCTCGAAATCGAACGGCAGGTAGCCACCTCGGTTGGTTCCGCATTCGACGCCGTTGACCCACAGCGTTGTTTCGTAGTCGACCGCGCCAAAGCGGATCAGCGCTTCCGTCTCCGTCCAGTTTTCGGCATCGACCTCGATCGATCGGCGGTACCAGGCCACGCCGGTGTAGTCACGGAGGTCCTCGAGTTCTTGCCATGCGTGGGGAACGGTAACCGAGCGACAGTCCGCTGTCGGCCACTCACCTGTGCTCGCGTGCCAGTCGTCGTCAATCCCGTTGTTCTCGGGATCGGTCCGGAACGTCCACTGTCCCGAAAGGCTTCTGGAAGATCGATACGTCATATGTTGTTCCGGTTGTGATTGGTGATTTTTCATTTGCTATGTTTGTATTCGTGTGATATTTGTACGGTAGACCGGTTATGATAGTGACTGAATTGTCCAGTAGGTTGATTAGGAGACTTTGCCAAACGAAATCGAGGGCGAGAGTTCAGTTTGGGGCAATGGCTCGAGGTCGTCACAGACGAGTTCGATATGATATGCGGCTGCAATTCCTGCGAACAGTAACATGAACCCGATCGTCAACGCCGCAGTCGCCACAAATACGATGAGCGTGACCACGGCAAGGTGGATCAGGTAGGTTGGATGTGTTGCTCCCCAGAGGTACCCCTGTCTGAGTGCCACACCTGGGGGCTCCTCACGGGCCATCGCGATGAACGTCGGGATCAACGTCAACCCGGTGTAGACGCCGAAATAGAGCCCAACCACTGCAACGACCATCGCCAGCGTTCCCGATGCGGTTAGTCCGTACAGGATCCCGATCGCGAGAAACATTGGCGGGAGTAGGCTGAGTAGCCCCGCGTGGACGCCGTTCGTCCGCACCGCATGACGGACTCGCGACCGGTCGATTTGGCCGGTTTCACGCAACGATAAGACGGCTGCGTAGAGGCCAACCGTGGCAGGACCTATTGTCACTAGCGGTATTGACGCGAGCGCCCAGCAGAGGCTACAGATGACGAGGGAGGTGCTGTGCTGGTAGACGAAGTGAATCGTACGCTTGAGTGCAGTGGTTTCAGCCATGTTATCCTACTGTCCCTTGTGCTTGCACGGCGTTTACCAGATGCTCCTGAAGCAACAGGAACACGATGAACAGGGGCAATACTGCGAGCAGCGTTCCTGCCATCTCGGCTCCAGGCTGGAACACCTGCGTCGGTTGCATCGCAACGATTCCAACGGGAAGGGTAAACGCAGCCTCCCGTTGGAGGACGATAAGCGGCCAGAGGAACTGGTTCCACGTATAGACGAACGTGTACAGTGACAGGGCCGCAATTGCCGGCTTCATCAGCGGCAGTACGATCCGGTAGTAGATCTGGAACGTCGAAAAGCCATCTAACCGTGCGGCTTCGATGATCTCGTCCGGTAGGTCCGTAAAGAACTGCACCAGAAGGAACACTCCGATTGGCATTGCACTGAACGGAAGGATCACTGCGAGCGGATTGTTGACCAGTCCGAGTTGTGCAATGACCTGGAACAGTGGTACCATGTTCGCAAACACAGGTACCATGAAACTCGCAATGATTACGCCGAAGACGATTCGTTTGCCGGGCCAATCGAGTTTCGTCAGCGAGAACGCAATCATCGAGTTGAGAACGACGACGATAACCGTCGTTGCACCGGCGATCAGGAACGTGTTGAAGAACCACCGGAGCATTGGGGCCCCGGTCAGTACGGCGACGTACCACTCGAAGGTGATATCCGGTGGAATCCACTGTGGTACCTGTGAAAACACGTGTTGTTCGGTCTTCAGGGAGGTAGACACCATCCAGACGTACGGCAGGAGGAACAGGAACGCTAATCCGTAGAGGAACGCGTACAGCCCTGCCAGCCTGAGTGCTTCGCCTGTTTTGAGTCGAGTACCGATTATGGGGATTGTTCGTGTGCTCATGAGGAGTCACCATCACGTCCGATGAAGTAGTAGTTTGCCAGCGAGACGGCAACGAGGACGAAAAACAGGAAGTAGCCAATCGCCGAGGCGTACCCGAATTCCTGTTGCCTGAACGCGACTCGATACAGATACATGATTATCGTTTGTGTCGAGTTTCCTGGACCGCCGTCTGTCATAACGAACACCTGGCCGAACACCTGGAACGACCAGATGAACTGGACGACGGAGACGAACATAATCGCCGGCCGCATCTGGGGCAACGTGATATCCCTGAACGCCCGCCACGAACTTGCGCCATCAATGCGCGCTGCTTCGTACAGGCGCTCTGGGACGCTCTGGCGGGCCGCCAGCAGGATGATGAAATTGAACCCGACGGTCCACCAGACCGTCGCGAATGCGACGGCAGGCATCGCCCATGTGAAGCTATTGAGCCACGTTGGTGGGTCGGCGATAATGTAGGAGAGGTAGTAATTGATCGGCCCGTAATCTGAGGCGTACATCTCCATCCAGATCAACGAAACAACCGACACGGTCAGTACGTACGGGCTGAAATAGACGGTTCTGAGGAAGCGCTTTCCCTTGACCTCGCGATTCACACCGAGAGCGAGAGCCAGTCCGAACACGACAAGTGTCGGCACAGTAAGTACAACGAAGTACACCGTTGCTCGGAACGCGCTCCAGAATACCGGATCGTTCGCCATCCGGACGTAGTTCTCAAGACCAATGAATTCCGACTCAGCCGGCGCAAACACGTTCCACTCGAACAGGCTCATATAAAAGCCGAGAACGAGCGGATACAACAGGAAGATAGTGAAGATAACGAGGTACGGTGCTGCAAACAGGAACCCAGCCCTCGTTTCAGTATCCGAGAGATCGATCGATCTCACCGCGTCGAGACGCGACGCTGATTCGTCTTCTGTCGCCATTGTTATGAGAGGTTATCGTTGATCGTACTAACCATCTCGTCAAGTGCCTCCTCGGGATCGAGTTGCTGGGAATACACCTGAGCCATGGTCTGATCAACCGGTCGTACGTAGTCATCGTTGTTATCCGTACTTGGTTTGTACACCAGTTGATCATCGTCTGCCATCTCAAAGAAGGTGCTGAGCGTGGCATCCCAGACATCTGCGTTCTGGAGTTCGCCCGAATCGAGCACCGCATTGCTTGCGGGCATGTGTCCAGCAATCGTTCCCCACTCTGTGGAGTTCTGGGTTAGCCACTCCGCGGCGTAGACAGCCGCTTCGTTTTCTTCGTCGCTTCGGTTGTCGTTATCCGGAACGGCGAGTGAGTGACTGTTCGCCCAGGTGTACTGTTCGGTTGCACCCGGCGCGACGAACGGTTTTGTCATCCCCCAGTCGTAGTCTGCCTCTCGCAGCACACCGTAGAACCACGTCCCGTCGATTGTCATCGCGAGATCACCCGCACGGAACGCGCGATTACCCCGATCGCTCGACGCATCCGCGTCGTCCCAGCCAAACGAGTCAGTCATATCCGAGTAGAACTCGATAAGCTCAAGCGCCTCATCATTGTCGAACGCGGCCTCCGTCGCATCCTCGTTTAGGAAGTCGGAACCGACTGACGCAAGCCAGGCAATGAACTGCCTCGAATAGTGCGTTCCGTACGGTTCCGGGTTGAACGCCTGTGCGTCCGTATTCGCCGCAATCTCATCGGCTGCATACTGGAGTTCATCGAAATCCGTCGGCGGGTCCTCGGGATCGAGTCCCGCTTCTTCGAAAATGTCCTTGTTGTAATACAGGGCGTTCGGGTGCGTGTCAAGGGGCAACGCGACGTGAGACCCACCGAATTCTGTCTCGTCCCAAATCGACTCAAGATACGCACTTTGGGTTCCGGACTGAATGTGGTCGTCAAGTGGCGTCAAGGTATCGACAAAACGCTGAAGTTCGTTCGTGTGGAAGACCGCCAGATCAGGCGGTGATCCCCCAGTCATCGAGGAGAACAACGAGTCGTAGTACTCCTCGAACGGTTGTCGCTCCCTGCGTATCTCAATGTCGTCGTGTTCGTCGTTGAACGCTTCGACCATAGCTTCCATCGCGTCACCGTCGCCACCGGCGAATAGCGTCCAGAACTCGACTGTTGTCCTATCTCCGTTCAAATCGCCTTGGTCGCCGCCGATGCAACCGGCGAAACCGGCTATGGCACCTGTCGCGGCTACTGATTTGATAAACGTACGCCTATCGGCACGCTGAGTACTCTGTGGCTTGCGAACCATCACTCACCAGTTTAAGATAGGGATATATAATTGTTGTTGTTGATCGTTAGGTGGCTGACCACCCAGGGTGGGCTCCTGTCACGCTCGTCTCGCCAGTAGTAGAAAATTCTAAATAGTAGATCACGTTATATCGCATTGCCCGAGCATGAGTACAGTCACTTTCAGCGACGTGCAGAAACAGTACGGCGACGTCACCGCCATCGAAAACGTCTCCCTCGAGATCAACGACGGTGAGTTCGTGTCGATCCTTGGCCCATCCGGATCCGGCAAATCCACACTCCTCCGGATGATTGCCGGACTCGAGGAGATTTCCGACGGTGATATCTCAATTGGCGAACGCGTCATAAACGGTGTCGCTCCACAAGACCGGGGCATTGCGATGGTCTTCCAGAACTACGCGCTCTACCCCCACATGACCGTCCGGGACAACATGTCCTACGGGTTGCGGTTGACGACCGACCTCTCTAAAACGGAGATAGACGAGCGTATCGAGAGTACAGCGGAGATGCTCGAGATCGAAGACCACCTGGAAAAACGGCCCGCGAACCTTTCGGGTGGGCAGCAACAACGCGTCGCAACGGGACGAGCGATTGTCAGGGATCCGGACGTGTTCCTGATGGACGAACCACTCTCGAATCTCGACGCGAAGCTCAAAATGCATATGCGAACTGAGCTGCAGCGAATCCACGACGAACTCGAGACGACGACCATCTACGTCACCCACGATCAAGAAGAAGCCATGACCATGTCCGATCGGATTGTTATCGTCGCAGAGGGGGAACTCCAGCAGGTTGGTCCACCCGAAGAGATCTACAACGAACCGGTAAACCGCTTTGTCGCTAACTTTATCGGCAGTCCAGCGATGAACTTCTTCGACGTCACACTCGAGGACGACTGCCTTCAGGTTGAGACGTTCGAGTATCCAATTGCTGCTGACACCGCCGAGAGGGCACGAGCGGCAGGAACCAACTCGTCGTTCACTCTTGGCGTTCGTCCGGAACACATCTCGTTGACCGACGAACAGGATCCAAGTGCTATTCGAGCGGATCTCGTGGTCATTGAGCCTGTCGGGAGCGACAATTATCTTTATGTCACCGTTGGCGATCACGATTGCACGGTACGCGTCCCCGCAGATGTGAAACCTGATGGGAACGCATCACTGTGGATTACGTTTGACGAGTCGAACATCCACCTCTTCGATAACGAAACAGGTGAAAATGTCCTTACAGCATCCACTCCACCGGCGCAGCTAGTCAAGTAGGTGTCGGGATGTGGTAGGGTTTCGCTTGTAGATTGGACTGTGACTTCGGCACTGTATCGATGAGGGTCTGAGGAGGTGGCGAGAAGCGACAGTGCAACCTGCCAACCTGCTCAAAGAGAGGGTGTGTGTAGATTGTTATGAGGGTCGGGAGAGAGCGACCTGCCGGCAGCTGTGCCGTTGCGGGTCGCGGACGATGAGAATCAGTTCGAGATCAACGGGAAAAGTGGCTGTTGGACGCAATCGACACCGAACTTTCGTTTCTTATTACGAAACAAATGTCTTTTCGACTGCGCTGTGGTCGGGACCATTATGCAGATTGACATTCTTTGCAAGAAGCTGAATTCGCGCCCAGTCCTTCACTATTTTTTAATATAGTAGTGTGCGGGTCGTCTGTCAGACTCAATAGCTGGTGGGCAGATGCACCATGTGGGTTGTTCTCGTGTATCTTATTTAGAAACGTCCGGTTCGGAGGTATTTGCATAGTGAACGTTTGCAGGGACTATGCTTCAACCTAATACAGCCAATGAACCGCGCTAGCATTATCTCTCCAATACCAGTTTTGGAGTTTCCCACACGCCGATATTAGACCTGAAACCGTCTGTGATGGCCGAATCTCGAGCACATTTCTTATGAAGAAACACCCAACTGCCAGACGTTGATGGCGACTACGTGTTTCTTACAGCCGATACTTCAGGCATGCAGTATTGTTTGCCTATGCAAAAATAGATATTACTGGTGGTTCGACTCACTGCGCATCTTGTTGAGTTCAGTTCCATCAGCCGATGTGCGATCGCCTCGTCCATGAGTGAATTTACGAAAGTACCTCTGTAAATCGATTAGCCGGGACGGCAAGATGGATCACAGAGTTGTTCAGACAAGCTGGTTTCATGTGTAAGCAAATCGTCACAATCACCGTAAGCAGTTTCTGTAGCGGCGTTGGCATACCAGTCTAAAAGTGAACACATTCATAGTCTTAATCCTCAGAAGATATGTTTAATAGTAGTCTGTTATCCATGGCGTTGGACATGAATTGTCAAGAGTACGTGTCATTCAGTGAGTTTGAGAAATTAATGAGGAAGGGGGAACCTGTGACGTCGTTTTACTCACGAAGCTCTTGGATAAAATGCTATGTAAAATCCGTTTGAGTTACCTTAAACAGCCGGGTATACCGCAATGGGTTTCTATCTGGATCAGTGCTGAGGCACAGTCAGACTGCTGTCCGTCGAGTCGGGTCGCCGTCTCGTTAAGTGAGATGTGAGTTGGACTGGCACCACTGACCGTCTGTAGAGTAGACTTCTCAACCTAATTAGGCCACCGTACCGGGAGTGTTAGACAGCAAACCTATACAATTTTTGAGTAGTATTTAAGATCGATAGCTTAGGGAGTATACAGTGAATTTCCAGTTCCACGAAACCACAAACTCATTTTCGAACTCCGGGCTCACGTCGACGGTGTTTGCAGCGACCCTAATCGTTTCGTCCGTAGCAGCGAACCGCTCGAGTGCTCGCGGCGAACGACATGAGCGCCAACGGTGTCCCGGATCACAACGTCGGCTACATCCTCGACCGATTGCTCGAGTCGGACACTCAGAAGGCGGCCCTCAAGTATATCACCGAGGACAAACGCAGTATGCGCGTCATCTACACCGTCGAGTCCGATGGGACTCAGGGGGATATCTCTGCGGACGTAGAAGGATTAGCTGCGAACTATCGCCTCGAGACGACACCGATGGGCGATATCGTCGTCTTTCACGAGATTTCGATGTTAATCTTCGAATCGGCACTGGTGAGCCTCGCTATTGCCCTCGTCCTCACTGCGTTGTTCTTGATGTTACTCTACCACCTCAATCAGTGTCCGGACGAGGAAGTCGATAAGCAACCACAGATCGTACAACAGTATTGCGAATCCAAAGTGAAATAGCCGAATCGAGAAGTTCGTTGACGTCGTCCACGGTGCGAACTCCTTGATTTTGCTGTAGGCGGTTTCGATGCCGCCTCGACGCCGATACCGATGCATCTGCTTTTTTGCCCAGCGTCGATCCAGAC
>LKMJ01001355.1_pt1:0-17500 | contig 21497 bp, 37 predicted proteins | sample 643391 | NCBI WGS metagenome assembly LKMJ01 (sample SAMN04112250, study PRJNA286221) | soda lake metagenome | biome: soda lake; feature: Kulunda Steppe; material: water; isolation source: sample PL-Br10 brine of Picturesque Lake | place: Russia: Kulunda steppe | collected 2010-07
GCCCTGACATGCAGTGAGTGCCTGACAGTCCCTGACATGCAGTGAGTGCCCTGACATGCAGTGAGTGCCTGACAGTCCCTGACATGCAGTGAGTGCCCTGACATGCAGTGAGTGCCTGACAGTCCCTGACATGCAGTGAGTGCCTGCCGCCCTTTGCTGCACCCCCGCCCTTGCCTACTGCCCCCCAGCTCATCGTGCAGGGGCTAAGCTGCTGCGTTGTGGCACCTAGCGCTGTGGCTAGGCTGTGCCATTGAAAGACTGTGCTGTGGCTGGGACATATTGCATCTGGAGAAGTGCCGTTGCCGGCTGAGCCATGTATGGACCATATGCTGACACACCATGGATGGGCTGCGTCATGACGCTTAGGATGGGCCGTTGTATGGCGTCATGGATGGGCTGCGTCATGACGCTAAGGATGGGCCGTTGTATGGCGTCATGGATGGGCTGGGTCATGACGCTAAGGATGGGCCATTGTATGGCGTCATGGATGGGCTGAGCCATGGATGGGCTGTGTCATGACGCTAAGGATGGGCCGTTGTATGGCGTCATGGATGGGCTGAGCCATGGATGGGCTGCGTCATGACGCTAAGGATGGGCCGTTGTATGGCGTCATGGATGGGCTGAGCCATGGATAGGCTGCAATGTGTGTGGAAGTACCATGTGGGTGGGCTGTGTCATGGCTGGCTTGTACAGTATAGCTTGGTGGCGCTGTGCTGGTACGCCCAAGAAAGATCACACCCACTATTTTGGCCCTGCTTGCTGGAGCTCTCAGCTGAGAACCACGCAATTAATGGGCTTTGTGAGAATACGACTCGGCAAGTGTTGCTCAACTCAACAGGCAGTGATGAGCATGATTTATTTGCAACCTGGAAATGAGGCTTCACTTTCACCAGGAATTTGCATGCTGGATTGGCTCATTACTTCTCTGCTACATTCAGGAGCTGGTATTCAGTTGCTGGGTCGGATGACAGAACCTTGGTTTTTGAGAGCCGCTTTGAAAGTGGAAATTTGCGGCGAGCCATCCAGGCAAGTGCACGCAATTGTTTATGTGCAGGGAAGACAGCTTGAATGATGCAATGTACCACACCACACTCCAGCAGCCCTAATGCTGCATGTCCCGTGGTAAATGGAGCCTGTGGAAGCTGGAAAGATTTTGATTGCAAAAATGTCTTCTTAAAACCTGCAGATAGGCCATCCAGGCAGCTTGTCCTATCCTTGCCCTATCCTGGGATTGCCTTTTCCAGCGCTTGAGCTATGAATGCAAACACCTGCGTCCTCCTTTTGCTGGAGCATGCTCAGTGGTAACTGCCCCAGCTTTCGGAACGTGTCCTGCAACAAAGGCTTTTGACTCGATTCCCCTTTTGTGCAGGTGTACCCTTATGAGTATGATTCGGTGCTCCCTAATGAGTATGATTTACCCTTATGAATATGATTCCCTTTTTTGCAGGTGTACCCTTACGAGTATGATTTGGTGCTCTGCCCTGATGTGAACACCAAGAGGCACACACAGTGGTACGTCTGCCCATACTTCTCATCCTCATCATCTAATTGTGTTTGTTTCATCTCAGAGGAGGATGGCATGCAGCTGAAATTGAGTGCTGCCCCTGCAGTATGGGCATCCCCACCCATGGACCTGGAAGTTCTGCATACATACCACACAATCCTCCTCTCCCTTCAGGTTCTATTTTGCTATCTTGAACACACGCAAAGGTCAAAGGTGCGACCAGAAATGTGATTGCCTTTGGACATCTGTTGTGTCTTATTCAGTTGCCATCAATGTGACTGCCTTCGGACATCTGTTGTGTCTTGTTCAGTTGCCAGCAATGTGACTGCCTTCGGACATCTGCGGTGTCTTGTTCAATTGTGAGAGTGCGCTTCCATCTTGCTGCATCTCAGTGTGAGTAATTATGATCCTTAAGTCATCATGTAGATCCACTTCTGCAATAGATGGCCTGTCAAGAGCCCTTCTGGGTCATGTTACGCCACGTCTCAAGTGCTCTGTTCCAGACTGACCAAGGCGCTGCATGCAAAACATGTGTTGCCTTATGCATGATGAGACTGCCCAGGTACAAGTTCAACATCATCAATTTGATGAAAGAGGATTCCCTGTACAGCAGTGGCATGCTGCCTCTCATCCACTCTGAGGGAGTGGCCAATGCAAGTAGGCAGAAGCAGCAGCAGCAGCAGCAGCAGCAGCAGCAGCAGCAACAACAGAGGCATTGGCAGCGGCAGGAGCAGCAACAAGAACAGCAACAGCAACATCCACAGAGTACAAAGGACACCTCCCATGCTACAAATGGAGAGGAAGAGGAGAATAATTGTTTTGCCCAAACAGCTGTTGGGGTCCATGAGTCTGTATCCCAAGAAGCCTCTGCTGCATTGCCAACTGAAATGGCACAGCGGGAAGCTCAGCAATGCCCCCATCCTCGTCAGCCATTTGGGCAGCTTTCTGGAGACTGTGATCCAAGCTTGGCAGAGGAGATTCCGTTTGAGACTCAGCCGGGGAGAATTGCAAACTCTTGTGCAGATGATGGAGACAACAGCCAGGACCAACAGCCACAGACCTTGCAGCAACAGCAAGAGCATCAGCAACAGCAGCAGCATCGGCAACAGCAGGGCAAGGAGAATTGCTCCGGAGGGCGTCAGTCACAGTTTCATGGCAAGGGGAAGTCTGAAAGGGCGCTGGAAGGCTTATTGGAGCATGAAGGAGGTTACACTGGCTGGCACAGGGGAGGAGAACAGGTGCTTGCTCACCCAACTGCACTTGCTCACCCTTTCTCAATTGCCCTTCCTCTTTGTATGCACATACGTACTGATATCTACTAACATACATGCAAAACACACATAAGGGTCAGCCTTGTTATTGTGGAAGCACCTGGTGTATGGATTTGGGTGTGACTGTGTGTGTATGTGTGTGTGTGTGTATGTGTGCACGTGCGCATTTTTTTATACTGTGTGTATGTGTGTGCTGTGTGTTGTGGACAGCTTTATAGAGTATAATTTTCTTTATCAAGAGGTAGGCACGCTTCTGTGTGTGTACATACACGTGCAAGTGCATGCGTGTGTTTGCGTGCGAGCGCTTTGGTGTGTTAGTCCTTTTTCTTGTTCAAAGCCTACAATGCTGCTCAAGATGTTAAGCATTTGTGAAGCTTTTTTCCTTTCAGCAAATCTGCTGTGCTCCTTCCAAAGACAGACAAGGATAGGCAGCAGACCACAGGCTTTTCTTAGTAGCCCATGCTGCTGGCATTTTGCAGGTGTGCTACTACCGGAACACCATCAGGCGAAAGGGCAGAGGGGGATCCAAGCGGTGTGTGAGATGATTCTTATTGTCGGATCCCAGCAGTGGGAAAAACAATTGACGTGCAAAGTGGGCTCATTTGCTCATATCTAATGAAATATGAATTGGTGGTGAGCCTTAGATAGCTGCCTGTTCAATTCCTTGCCCTTTGATCACCTTCTCAGTGACTTGCATGGGCCCTGCCCTGCTTGCAGGTACTTCACACTGTCCTATTCCTGTATTGCCCTGCCCTGCTTGCAGGTACTTCACACTCTCTTTTTCGTACGTTGCCGAGTATGACAATGATGTGGTCCACTTTGCACACTGCTTTCCATTTACCTACACTGACTTGCAAGTTTACTTGAAGGTGGGAAGGGGGCTTGCGCCAGCTGTGTCGCACACGTTCCAGACTTGTTGCAGGATTATACAGCACATGGCTGAATTGGCCCAAGCACGCAACTTCGATAGACCCTATAGTACCTCTATACATTATTGTTCTGCCTTGCCTGTCTGGGAGCCTTGGACTCTTAGAACGGCGTCCAGCAAAATAGGGGGTATTCTGGAAGAAGCACCAGGCTAACACTATTTAGAGAACCATGCACGCCCGTTGTGGACGGGCATGCTCTGTGTGACAGGCAAGAACTGCGTGATGGGTATGCACTGTGAGACAGGCATGCACTGTGCAGAGGGCATGAACTGTGGGCTGGGGGCCGCAGAATGGGCATGCCCTATGTGGCAGGCAAGCACTGAGTGACATGCATGCACTATGTAGCGGGCGCTCCCTGTGCAGCAGGCATGCGCCGTGGAATAAATCACAGAGGCTGTGCTTGCAGCAGCGCAATGCCTTTGGAGCCTCCCCGTGCCTTGCCTTGCACCTTTCACGCACATCCCGCGCGTCTCACACCGCCCCATGTCCTCCGTCAGCCTCCGCCACTCTCGTGCATTAATCACAATGCCCACAATCTCCTGCCCCTCACCCGCCTGCACATACAGTCCCTGGAGCGCCACCCTGAGCGGTCGCTATTCGTGCAGCGCTCGCTGCTGGCCACCACGCTGGCGGGCAATGCGCTGGACTGCCTGACCATCACCGCTCCATCCCCCTCCCCTGAGGCCCTCCGGAAAAAGAGGGGCGCTGTCATCACAGGTGGCTCTGCTACTTTACGGGGGCTAGGCTCTGTCAGGGCAATTGGATGTGCTCTGGCAGGTTGCACAGTCAGGGCAAACGGGCATGCTGGCAAGGAGGGGTGTGGCACAGTCAGGGCAAGTGGGCTTGCTGGCGAGGAGGGGGTTGACACATTCAGGGCAAGTGGGCGTACTGTGGGGGGTGGCACGTTTTGGGCAAGTGGGCATGCTTGAAAAGGCTTGTGCATTTAGCACAGCCAGCTGAGCTGTAAAAGGGCTGACCTACTTATGTATGGGCTAATAGGGTGGAAGTCTTGGGCCGTCACACTCCGGCTGCCTGGCAGGGGCTTTGAGGTCGGGTTGAACACTTGGGCTGTTGAAGGACTGCTAGGGTCAGAGACCTAGGTTGTCATGCTGCAGCTGCCCAGCAGTGGCTTTGGGAGTGGATTGAATGCAGAAGCCATGGGCTGCATAGGACTGCTAGGTTGAAATACCCAAAACATCATACTGGCTGACGCTGGCTTCAAAGCAGAACAGATTCACTGATTCATGAGCAATGCAAGAAATTCATAAGAGATGTTGATAGTGCCAATGCTGCAAGAAGCAGTTGTCTAGACATCTGTGGGAGCATGTGGTGGTGATCAGACGATGCCAGGGGCAGAGGCCTGGGAAGGGGTGGTGATCAGACGATACCAGGGGCAGGCCAGGAAGGTGTGTGCGCTAGAGAGGAGAACCTGAGCTATCCATGAGTGTGCTGGCTTGAAGTCAATGTTTTTGGGGCAAGGTGGTATCAGAGCAAGGATACAAGCATGCTGGCATACACGGCAAGCTACAAGTTGTGATCAAAGCATAGTTCAGGGTATGCTGGCACCCATTAGAGGAGAGATCAGAGCATGGGGAAAGCGGGGCAAGGGTATATGCATGCTGGCATACATACACAATTTGAGCTTATAAGGTAGGTCTTGCACCTGCAGCCTGGCTGCAATATGCACATGCGAATTGGGTGCTGCCATGCTCAGCACCTGCATTGAGTACAAACAAACGGGTTGCTCCTCTATGCTTTGCATCTGTGCATGTAGGACAAGCAAATAGGATGCTCCGACGCTTTGCACCTGCATGGAAAACAAGGAAATGGTGTGCTCCCTTATGCTCTGCATCTGTGCACGGAGTGCTAGCAAATGGGGTCCTCCCACATGCTTTGCACATGCTTGGAGGACAAGTGAATGGGGTGCTCCCATATGCTTTGCACCTGTGCATGGAGTACAAGGGACAGAGGTGGGGCTTGTCCTTGTTGGCTCACTGTGTTTGCAGCACGGGTGCACCCTGGAGAGTCAAACTCAAGCTGGATGGTGAAGGGGCTGATCGAGTACCTGACAGGTGAGCAGGCCCACCGTGCCAAACGTCAGTACCGCATTGGCCCGAGTGGGGCACATTCAGATGCGTTGCATGAGTCACGGCGGCACTGCTTTGCCAAACGCCACAGCCATGCTGACCCGGGTGTGGCATATTCGAAGTGTGTTGGTGGAGCAATTAAACAGCAAGAACAGGCTGGACACTCAGCACATGCTCAGAGCGCCGCCATGACATGGTAACAACTCCTCTTGAGGTCCGCCTGACCTCCCTTGTGTACCCTTTCCTCTCATTAATGTATTGTGGAGCTGTCCAGGGCTGAGGATCAACGGCCTTCGGTGATTGTTCGGAAAAAGGAAGCTGCCTTGTGCGCGTTATATGTGCATGTCCTCCAAATGCGTGCCTCCATGTTGAAGCCCTAGCATGCACCCATCATTTCATGCCACTCCCCTGTACAAAAATTGGTGAACACCCAAGTGCGTACGCCATTTCAAGCCATTCACCAACACGTGCTTTCCTGGCCAAGCCCAAGTATGCATCCTCCACTTCTTAATGAGACAAGACCAAAGCAATGCACGTGGGTACTTCGTGTGTTCCCTCCTGATTCATGTTGATATGGGACTTATTCTTGGGCACTTAATTCCTAAGATGAGGTGCCGGCCTGCCACGGGGTGCTTCATTTGCCTGCTTTCTTTCATTGTAAAGTCTCCCACTAGCTCCTTGCTGCTTGAGAGTATTCCAACATCTCCTAGAAAAGGTTTCTACTAAGGGGCATCCCTCTGTTATCTGCCTACCACAGGGCGCCCCAAGGCCTCCTTCTCACCCTTACAGGATTTCCATCGCCTCCTGCCTGCGCTTCACAGGGACCTCCACCGAGGCACAATCGCTGCGCAAGCATTTCGTGTTCAAAGTGGTGCCCATGCTCAACCCAGATGGTGTGTGCGAGTGTGCAAAGGCGATGCGGGCCAATTACCGCAGCGTCGGCAGCACTCTGCATTCTGGCACCCGTTGAATCCTGCAGGACTTGTCCCGCAGCTCCTCCTTTGGCTGCCATTCCCTTGTGTGCTTAGCCCATACACCTAGGAGTTGATGTGCTGAGGCTGTTGGGTACAGGATGAAGCCCGTCCCAGTATACTCACGCCCTCCTTAGGGACTTGGCTGGGCTTTGTCCACCTGGCTTGGCCACAAAAGCACTAAAGATGCAGACATAGCCTGCAGCAAGAGCTCTGATTGGATCCACACGCATCTGTATTTGGGCATTTTTGGGGGGGTGGACCAACCGCCCCAACGGGCTATGCCTGGCATGGTGCTACATGACCGCAAAGAAGCCCCAGTATTGACTCCGCACATTCATAGTCTGATGTCAGGGCTGCGTTTGACAAAAGTTGTATGAAGCCGCGCAGCTGCACTGTGATGTCAGGATTTGCTTGGATGTTACCTGCCTTTGCAAGTCACGGTGTTGCAAGTGCTGGGTGGACACGAAGAGGTAAATTGCACCCGTGGAGCTCATGGGTGTGCAGTGCCCTGTGCACACCTGTGTGTGCAGCAGCTCCTCTCCCTTGCATGTGCTCCCCCTTTTTGGTGGCTGCCAATCTGCCTTCACAAGCTGTTGGGCCAAAAGCTTGGGCTGTGAACATGCACACAATGCAATGTATCTGTGAGCATGCTGCTCACGATGCAATGTATGGTATGTTGCTTGCTGACATTGCAAAGCTGCCTGCTCACGTTGCCTGCTCATGATGCAATTGGCATGCTGCCTCTGCAGGCGTCGTGGTGGGCAACTATCGCTGCATTTGCAACTATCGCTGCATTGGCATGCTGCCTCTGCAGGCGTCGTGGTGGGCAATTATCGCTGCATTTGCAACTATCGCTGCGTTGGCATGCTGCCTCTGCAGGCGTCATGGTGGGCAACTATCGCTGCATTTGCAACTATCGCTGCATTGGCATGCTGCCTCTACAGGCGTCGTGGTGGGCAACTATCGCTGCAACCTCGCGGGCTTTGACCTGAATCGCACATGGGCGGATGCGAGCAGAAAGTTGCACCCCACCATCCATGCGTGCAAGGCCATGCTCAAGCAGTTCATGGAGGAACGACAGGTGTGATGTGCATCTGTGCAGATGCTTGTGCATGGACTCATGCTGCATCACACACCGTGCACTTGAAGGCGTGCACGTATGCACACGCGTGAATATGCATGAATTCAGCAGGGGGGATGGTTTCCACTTGGCAAAAAGCACTTTTGGTGAGATTGGAACCATTTGAGCACATCTAAATGATTTTTGCAAGCCGGACAGACTGTTCTATACAACTGCATGCCTCTCCCTTTGTGCACTGTGCAATCCAGCCAGTCCCTCACTTTGCAGGCCAGCTTTTTGGGGCTGTCTGTGTTCTACATGCGCTGCTCTTGCTTGCAAAGCATATTCTATCGTTGTTCTTAAGTCTGAATTGCATGAAGGCCTCCTGCCAGACATGCATTAGGCCCCTGGCCATTGTTTTTCGGGTGATGTTCTGACGATGTCTCTTGGTAGCCCAGGGGCACTCAACAAACGAGGGCACACTGGGATGCATGTCAAGATGAGGACACACCAGGATGCATGTCAAGACGAGGGCACACCAGGATGCATGTCAGGATGAGGAACCTTTAGGATGCATGTCAAGACGAGGGCACACTGGGATGCATGTCAAGACGAGGGCGCACTGGGATGCATGTCAAGACGAGGGCGCACTGGGATGCATGTCAAGACGAGGGCACACTGGGATGCATGCCAAGATGAGGGCACACTGGGATGCATGCCAAGATGAGGACACACTGGGATGCTTGCCAAGATGAGGGCACACTGGGATGCTTGCCAAGATGAGGGCACACTGGGATGCATGTCAAGACGAGGGCACACTGGGATGCATGCCAAGATGAGGACACACCAGGATGCTTGCCAAGATGAGGACACACCAGGATGCTTGTCAAGATGAGGACACACCAGGATGCTTGTCAAGATGAGGACACACCAGGATGCATGTCAAGACGAGGGCTTACTGGGATGCATGCCAAGATGAGGACACACCAGGATGCTTGCCAAGATGAGGACACACCAGGATGCATGTCAAGTGGACACATGAGGATGCATGAGGACACACAAGGACACAAGAGGATGCACGAGGATGCAAAAGGGCACACCAGGATGCATGCCAAGACGAGCCCATGAGCTAGCCTTGGCCATTTGGATTCCTGGGTGCCCTGGATGTGCAGGTCCTGCAGGCCCTAAGCTGCGTCCTCCCTGCTTTGCCCGCAGGTCGTCCTGTTCTCCGACTTCCATGGCCATTCGAGGAAGCCCAACATCTTCTCATACGGCTGCGGCAAGGTGTGCAGCAGTTGACACAGAGCTTTGCGTGCTTTGTCACAAGGGCATGCTGACCATGGCTACAGACAGGCATGACGGTTGAATTGGAGGGCGGAGAAAGACTGCCGGCTGCCTCAAATGTGGGGCGCGTTTCAGTGCGCCCGTGCAGGTTTCACCTCACATATATAGCTGTCTCCTAGGACACACATGTGTACAAGGGATGGCCTGACTGCAGTACCCAGCTCCTTTGGCTGGACAGCTTCTTAACAAGCACTAGGACTGGACCCAGAAGGGGTCTTTCCTGCTCACGCAGCACGTCCATCTGTCAGTCAGCAATGATCCAGAGGCATGTGGTTTGTACTGTGGCCTGTTTAAGCCATGTGTCAGAACCAATTGGGTCCCTTGACCTCCCTGCATGAGGCCAGTGCCTCCAACCCTCGTGCGCCATTCGTATCCTGCTCTTGCTGCTGCTGATGTGCTCCCGTGACCAAGTCAACGCATCCACTCCTGTGGGCCGGCTGGATGCCTCGTACGCAGAAGCCCAATGGCGGCAGGGACTGGGCGCCCCTGCTGCCGGGCTACCCTGTGCCTGGCTCGGTGGGCGGCCTGCAAGATGTGCCTATCAGGTAATGCAAAGGTGCTGAGCCTTGACTGAGCCGGTTCGGCTAAAAAAAATAGGAAGAGTGTGGGCTGCGGGGGCGACGCAAGGCCTGTGGGTGTGCGCGGGCCCAGGGCCATGCCCAAAGTTGCCCCCAGCTGACGGTGCAGCACTGGGATATGCCCTGCTTCTTCGAGGCTCAGCTTGCCTGCCGGGAGTGTGCGCATGCGTGCCTGTGAGAGGACGCGCCCAATGTCTACACACCTTGAGTAGCATCAGGCCCGTGTCTCACTCGCTCAGGAAGAAGTGACGCTCAGCATCACGAGCGTGTGCGTGTGCAAGATGCTGTGCAGGGGCGTCCTCTTAGGGCATCGCGTATTGTCAAGCAGCATGTAGGCTGGCGCGTTGCATGGGGTGAAGAAGGCTTTGCTTGGACATCACTCGTCCAATGCACTGGTCCACCTTTGAAGGACCTAAGCGCACAAGAGTGCCCTGGATTTGCGGTTGCACACCCCCGCACGGTGCACGGGTCATCCAAGCTTTGAACCCCATAACCCATGATTGTGTCGCCGATGCCGCGCCTTGCAGCCCTAGGAAACACATCCAGCCCTAGAAAATACATCAAGCTAAGCCATAAGACGCTTGAGCACCCTAACCTCTGCATGCCCTTTTGAAACTTTGGCCGGTCAAGCCAGACCCCTGCTCTCACACGCGCACACCCCAGCGCTGCATCACCATACCCCATGCATGAGGTTTGAAGCATGCCCTCGCTAATTTGTAGCGGGACATGCCCACACTGGCTGCTCTCTCTCTCTTGCTCCACTGCGCGTGCGCAGGTTCCAGGGCCGGTTGCTGCCCCTGCTGATGCAGTACTCTGCGCCGGACCTCTTCTCGTACAATCTGTGCACTGTCAAGGTCCAAAAGTCCAAGGCAGGCACCAGCAGGGTAGTGGTGTTCCGGGAGATGGGGCTCACCAACAGGTGGGTGCTGGGTGCCTGGTGTGCCGCTCAGCTTGATGTGGGGGTGTTGCAGGGGATGGGGCTCACCAACAGGTGGGTGCTGGGTGCCTGGTGTGCCGCTCAGCTTGATGTGGGGGTGTTGTAGGAGATGAGGTGCACAAGCATGTGGGCAGGCGCCCACAACCTCAAGCTATGTGGAGAGGTGCCCTGCACACCTGCATGCCCTGCATGCTTGAGCCCTGCACATCTGCGTGCCCAGTATTTCCGGGCTCTGCACACCTGCATGCGCTGCATGCCCTGTACTTCTGATCCAGGCATGCCCTGTACTCCTGATCCAGGCATGCCTTGCAAACCATGGTCCATGCTCCGGACCCGACCTGGCATTGCTCAGAAGCAGAAAGAAGGAATTTAGGTAGACAGTAAGAAACACTCCTAGCCTTCACTCATGCCATGCGGTTATGACTACGCCACAGCAAGCGCTTTCACGCCTGCACGCACGACTTTAAAAACATGCAGCCGCTGCGCATGCGCGCCTAAAAAAGGGCGACGCATGCTGTGGATGAAGCAGCTGTCCATATCCTCTTGGCCCTCTTCATCCATCTGTGCTCACCTCCTTTTTCCCCTCTCCCTTCCCCACTGGCTCCACCTTTCCTTCACTGCCTGCTGTGCGATTCCCTGAGTCGCGTAGGCACGCTCCAACTTGCACGTGGTATACCGCCCCAAATTCTGGCCCTGTTGCCACACGTTGAGGGCGTGCTTAGCTGTGTTGGTCATGTGCCTCGTCTCAGTGACATCTGCGCCCTATGCTCCTCGCCAAACATTTGGGTCTAGGCTGCGGATGACGAGCCAAACATTTGGGCCTCCTCGAGGCAAAGCAAATAAACAGGGTGCCAGCGGCGGCTTTGCTCCCAAGTTTGAGCTCTCCTCCTTTCCCTTGAAGCCCTGGCTCCTTCACTGCACGGCTGCCTCACATGGCTCTGCTTCCTGGACCATTTTTTGCAAGGACAGGGCTTACAAGCTGGAGTTCCCTCTGAGCTGTATGCCCAGGGCGCAATCATGCAACTCAGCACTGGTATCATGCACCTGTGTGCAGCTTCACGCTGGAGGCCTCCATTGCTGGGGCCAACATGGGTCGCCTGTCAGGCCAGCACTTCACCACGAGGTAGGCAGAGTTGCTGGCGTGGCCCTCCAGGCAAAGGCTGCATGCAGGGACTGCATAAGATGTGTTGACATCGCCTTGGCACCTGGGCATGAGATGTGGGCAAGAGATGTGGGTGGTGACACCGTTTGGGCATGGGGATGCAATGGCAGCGCAGCATAGAAGCCGCTCCGATACTAGTGGCACCTGCAGCCAGGTGGCAGCACAAAATCAGGTGTCACCTTACGGAATGGTACTGCAATGAGGTGGTAGCGAATGTGGTGTGACGCCTCAAACAAGGGCGCTACAATTTTCTGGTGCTCCTACAAGTTGGTGGCAGCACAATGTGGTGACACCTGAAGTACTGGTGGCATAAAGCGGTGACAGCACACATGATGTGTGACCTCTAATATGGCACTGTAATGATGTGGCCGCAAAACGTGTGAAAGCCTCCAATGCTGGTGGTGCTGTGGTGTGGTGACAGCACAAAGTGGTGCCTACGCATTTGGAGGCACCGCGGTATGGTGACAGCGCAAATGCATTGGCAGAGCACAGGTCCTGCTTACCTCTGGCCAGGACCTGTCCGTTACCACGCTGACAACCAGGAGCGCGTCCAGTCATCTCTCACAAGGCGACCAGCCGTTTTTCATTAGGCAGCCAGACATCCCCCATTAGGCTCTTGTGTGGTGTTGCATGGTCCCGGGTCGTCCGCGCCCATCACGCATGGCGCTGACTGCGCTGCTTGCATCAGTTTGGACGAGAGGTGGTTTCCTGCGCGTACAATGGCATCATAGCAGGCCAAGCAGCCAAACGGCGCAAAGTGCATTGAGGACAGCCATCCCATGTATGCCAGCTCCTTGGATGCCCCCTGAGCCCCTCATCCATGGTCCCTCGCACGCCTGTGGTACCATTCATCCATGCACGGACGTGTTTTGTTTACATCCCCTGTGCTTTGCGGCTATCTAATGGCCATGAGTTGTTAAGTTGGGAAAATGCATGTCTTCAGGGACCTGGAGCATATGGGGGCCGCCTTAGCCAGCGCACTTGCAGATTACTGGGACCCCCTCTCGTACGGTGGGTGTGCACGTGTGCGCTGCATGCGCACTCCCATGCAGTCTGTGTGTGTGTGCATGTGAAGGGTGCTTACCCAGTGCCATAGGATCAGGTGTCAGTGGATTTGTGTGCAAGTGTGTGTATGCGTGGGAATGCATGTGAGGCGGAAGAGTGTGTGTGTGTGTGTGAGTGCTCGCGTCGTCTCGTGCGGCCACTGTGTATGTGCGCATGGTTTGCGCTCACACTGTCGCACAATCATCGTGCACATGTGTGACGTGCTTGTAACCCTGCCATCTAGCACAGTGTCTGACGTGCTTGTACCCCTGCCATCCAGCACAGTTTGTGACGTGCTTGAACCCCTGCCACCCAGCACACATGTCAGTGAGTCGAGGTGCCAACAGTGAGTGAGTGCACTGAGGTGCCGGCAGTGAGTGAGTGCACTGAGGTGCCGGCAGTGAGTGAGTGCACTGAGGTGCCGGCAGTGAGTGAGTGCACTGAGGTGCCAACAGTGAGTGAGTGCACTGAGGTGCCGGCAGCAAATGTGCTGGGTCGTCATCCATGCACCGAGTTGCCGACAGCGGCTGCATGCTGCACTCCCCTGGTCCCCTTGCACCAGCTGCTGCACTCCCCTGGTCTGCTGCACTCCCCTTGCACCAGCTGCTGCACTCCCCTGGTCCCCTTGCACCAGAGGGATGCCCTGTCCTGGCACCATATGCAACACCATCGCAGTTTCAGAATCAGAATCAGATCCAAGGTCTGGATTCAGACTGAAGTTCAGACTGAGGTTCAGACTGAGGTTCAGGCACCCTCCAGACACCATGCCCTCTGCTCAGGCACCATATGCAACACCATGACAGTTTCAGAATAAGATGGTACCCTCTGGATACATGACAGTTTCAGAATAAGATGGTACCCTCTGGATACATGCACAGAGCCACTGCGCCTTGTCCCTGCGCTGCCTGGCTTGCCCTTCCAATTGGCAGGCATGCCCGAGCTCCTGGGTGAGCTGCACCGCTCATCTGTGCTGCCTGGCTTGCCCTTTCATTTGCAGGCGTGCCTGAGCATCAGGGTGAGCTGCACCGCTCATCTGTGCTGCCTGGCTTGCCCTTCCATTTGCAGGCATCCCGGAGCTTTTGAGCGAGCTGGATGCGCGGCACGCCGTGTCCGGGGATCTGGAGCAGCCCCAGCCGGTGAGCTGTCCTTGCATGGCCCTCTATCCTGCATATCCAGCCCTGTGCTCATTACATGGCTCTCCCTAATCAGTATGGCCAGTATGGTCCCCTCCTCCCCATGCGCATGGGCGGATCTAGGAAGACCTAGGCACAATCTAGGCAGCCTCCACAGGACATCCGCTTCAACCGGTTACCGTGCCTGCTGCTGGCACCTGTGGACCTCTATGGTGTGCCGCAAGGTTGGGCTACGGGAAAACAGATCCTGGGAAGTGGGCCAGGGGACGCATGCTCTCGCAGAGGGACCTGGGAACAGGAGCCTTTGGGGAACAAAACAGGGAATGCATGCTCTTGCAAAGGAGCCCAGGAACAGGAGCTTTTGGGGGACAAAACAGGGAATGCATGCTCTTGCAAAGGAGCCCAGGAACAGGAGCGTCTGCACAAAGGGTCCAGAGGAACATAAGGGTCTGCCACATTGGCTATGATTCCCTGTCGTGCACCTTTGCTTGGCTGCAAGTCCCTGTTATGCACCTTTTCTTGGCTGCGAGTCCTAGTCGTGCACCTTTAATTTGCCGTGAGTCCCAGTCATGCACTGGTTCTTGGTTGGCAGGCCAGGAAAAAGCAGGCAAATGCATTCGTGGGCTCTTTGGCATGCATGCATCTGCGAGTTGTGGCCAGATGGAGGGTGTGGGTGCGGCAGCCACAAGCATCTCTTACGATCAAGTCTTGGCATTAATGTGTGTGCGGCACAGGAAGGGGAGGACTCCACTGACTCAGATGATGATCCAAGCAGTGATGATGGTGCTGAGGCTCTCAACTACGCCCGCCCCTTGAAACCCGTGAGTTCTTTGAAGTGTGCCCACTCCCTGATATACGTGAGTTGTTTGAGGTATGCCCGCTCTCTGGAACCATTCCTGCGTTTGCAGCCTGTGCCACCAGCGCCAGGTTCAATGGCAGGGCCGCAAAAGTATGTGCACACAAGCAAAGGGGACGCAGCCTTGGCTGGGGAGGTGCATGGGACGCATTGGCAGATTTTAATTTGCCTCTCGTTGGCAGTGACTAGCCGCTTGGAACAAGACTTTTTCCTGCCTCTACCGCAATAACCTTACCTTTTGGTATCACCTCTATCTGGAAGTGGCCTAGTTGCAAACCCTCCAGCCTTGAGCAGCCTAGCTGACTGTTCATCTTATCACCTGCACGTATAAGTCAGCTTGGGAGGTGCTGGTTATTCTGCCTTACAAACTGAATCCATGTGATGAGTCCAAATATTGAACCTCATTTGCGTGCTGGCCAGCCATTTTCTTACAAAATGATCCATGTGATGAGGCCTGTAAGTTAGGCCTAGATTTCCCCACTATCATCAAATCAGGCTTGAGCTCGTGAGCGCCTACGCGCGCGCGCTTACATGCACACATACACGCATACACACACACACGTGCGCACACACTTGCACAGACAGATGAGCGCAGACAGCACACACACACACACACACACATGCCAGGCATGCGCAGATGAGCGCGGACAGCTGTGCCCTTGTCCTGGGCGTTCAATACCTCGCACTTGCACGATGCCGAACCGCATGCCAAAAAGAATTGGGCACCTGATCTGCATGTACACACACACATACATGTACAGATTGTCCGCCTCTGGTGTGCACTTGATTTGTGGACCCGTCATGCTTGCACTTGCCATGCTGTGGACCCGTCATGCTTGCGTTATTAGTGCTGTGTGCCTGTAGGTACAGGCTGCGCATGACTCATGCATGCACCAGGTACATGCATTCAGTGCACCCATTATCAATGTGTGGATGTTGCGCACTTGCCTGCAGGGGAAGGCTGGCAGCCGCGGCCGCCGGGGCGGCCCCTCGCCCTCTCAGCTCAGCAAGCTATCAAAGCAGTATGCAGAGCGTGCTGCTGCAGGTCTCATGGATGTCCTCAGTAACAGCTGCACCAACCATCAGCAGCAGCAGCAGCAGCAGGCACAGCAAGGGGTGCCGGCTCAGGGCGGCTCCGTGTCGCCGCAGGTGCTGCACCCCCCCTTGATGGCTGAAGGCTTTCATGAGGTGCGGCGCATCCTTGTCTGTTACACGTGGTCAAGGTGTGCATGAGGTGTGCCGCATCCTTGTCTGTTATGCGTGGTCAAGCTGTCCATGAGGTGCGGCGCATCCTTGTTTGCCAAGCGTTGCCAAGGTGAGCGTGATGTACAGCGCATCCTTGTTTGTCAGGCGTGCATGGTCAAGGTGAGCGTGAGGCACGGCACATACTTGTTTGTCACGTGTGCGTGGTCAAGGTGTGCGTGGGGTGTGACGCATCCTTGTTTGTCAGGCGTGCGTGGTCAAGGAGAGCGTGAGGTGCAGCGCAACAATGTCTGCGAGGTGTTTCGCATCTTTTTTGGTCCAATAGGAGTGTTTGAAGTGTGCCAGGTGTGCATGTGGTGAATGTATCACACAAGCAAGGACGCTCTGCGCCTCTTGTAGACGCAGCGCAACTTGATGGATCCATTTTGTGCCAGCAGCAATCCCTCATTGTGCAGCGCAGCGCTGCGCCCCGTGTGCCCCCTTATGCGCCTGCAGCAAGCCATGATAAGCCCTCATTGTGCAGCGCTGCGCTGCACCCCGCGCGCCCCCTTTTGCGCCTGCAGCAAGCCATGATAAGCCCTCATTGTGCAGCGCAGCACTGTGCCCCTCCCATCACGAGCTGCTGAACTGCTCGGTGGTGCTGCACTAGGCATCCAGCGAGATCTGCTGCGCATGCCCTCATCACATTGTCCACATGCGCCTGCCAGTGCTCATTGGCGACCGTGACTGCAGCAGGCCGGTGCACTGGGTTTGATATGCTGTGACCTGTCTTGTCCTAGAACGGCTTGTCTAAGGTGCACGTCCAGGACTGTTGCAGTGGTGGGACTGTTGCAGTGGTGGGACTGTTGCGGTGGTGGGACTGTTGCAGTGGTGGGACTGTTGCAGTGGTGGGACTGTTGCAGTGGTGGGACTGTTGCGGTGGTGGGACTGTTGCGGTGGTGGGACTGTTGCAGTGGTGGGAGATAGCGAGATGGACTGCCGCACTTGCAGTGATGAGAGTTTGGTGAGATGGACGTGCACTGAAGACAAGCCGTCGCAGCGCACACGGGGCAGTCGCGGTGGTGAGAAAGAACAGGGCGCACACGCACTGAACCTGCACCTGCCTTCTGTTCTGTACAGGCGCCCCAGCTGCCGCCCCTTCCCCACCTGCAGACTCACTCGCCAGGCGCCCCAGGTGTGGCACAGCGTGCATACGGTGGTGACATGCTGCTTTCTAGGCGCCGTGCCTGCTGGGGCGCTCCGCGTGCTGAGGCTGGGTGCCTCTTCTCTTCTCAAACATCGTGCATGCAGCTTCTTCCTAAATGCCAAACGTATTGCCTGCTGAAGCCGTATATCTGTTAAGGCGTCATGCCCCTCTCCAAAACTCATGGCCATTGCATCATACCTCAGTTGAGGCATCAACTCAACCTTGATGAGGT
>LKMJ01001356.1_pt1 | contig 21478 bp, 21 predicted proteins | sample 643391 | NCBI WGS metagenome assembly LKMJ01 (sample SAMN04112250, study PRJNA286221) | soda lake metagenome | biome: soda lake; feature: Kulunda Steppe; material: water; isolation source: sample PL-Br10 brine of Picturesque Lake | place: Russia: Kulunda steppe | collected 2010-07
CGCCTGAAACGAGCGAATCAGCAGGGCACCATTTTGGCATGTTATATTTCACAAAATGTATAGCGCTATATAGCGCTATGTAGCGCTATACGCTATATAGCGCTATAGGCCAACGCCGACCCCTATACATAAATACATACAATGCATACATACACACATGCAATAAACTAGCGCAGTGCCAAGCCGCGGGCCTCATAGGCAGGTTTCTAAAGCAGCTGCAGGTGCCTTGCGCAAGCACAAAGTGTTGCCTCACAGACACATTTCTTAAGCAGCATGCAGGCAATCTTGTAGTCCCATAAACGGAAATAGGGACATTCAGTTAAAGGGGTTTGAGTGGCACAGTGGCAGTGCCGCTGATCCAGCGAGGATGAGGTACGATTTTGGGAGAAAGGATCAATGTTACCTAGAAAATACTAAAAGGCTCAACGAAAAAGGATAGGCATATAAAAGTAGCATGCTTGAGGAACCTCACACCTGCATTGTTGCGCACGTCATAGGTGGCTTGCAGCTCAATGAGCTCCTGGACGCAGTCCAGAGCTCCAGCCCTTGCGGCAAGATGCAGGCAAGTGTCTCCATCACAGTTAGAGGCATCAATGTCAGCATCTTGTTGCCCAGCCAGGAGCTTGACAATGGCTGCAGCCCCTGCACGACTCGCCTGTGTACACGCATGAGCGGATCAGCACCTGTTTTATCAAGGCTTGTCAGCTTTGTAACACTATCTCAACCATCTGTCATTTCAATAGCACATTGATGACAAAGCAAGGCACGCCAAATATACACAGCTTACTGATGTACATGAGATCAAGCCCACATGCAAATGATCAAACCACCCCTTTGAAGCAGCTCGGACAGTGACACGTGTAAATCATAAGCAGACTTTACCTTGAGCAAAGGCGTGTCGCCATGGATGTCTTTATCAGCGACACATGCACCGTATTTTAGCAGTACAGCCACAGAAACTGTATGTGACCCAGCTGATGCCAAAAGGAGGCAAGTCTCGTCAGTCCCAGGCACACGACGATGTAGGTCAACCTGCACCACATGCAGATCCGGAGTACCATTTGGTGCAGGCAGGCACCAACAAGGCATCAGTGCTGGCCCGTCAATACAAAACAGACGCAAATCGATGACAAGTGTTTGCTGTGCAAAAAGAGCACACACAAAAGGTTTCGTCACAGTTATCTTCAGCCTGGCAAGGTCCAAAGCAGCACTGTTTTTGGAAAGCAACACTGCACAAATCCTCTTTCTACAACAGTTGTGTGGCCTCAACAATCAGGCATGCCAAACAGGTCATATGTGCATAAGTTAGAACCATCCCCTTGGAAGCATTTCACAGCACAAGCAAAAGAAAAGAATTTCTGGTGTCGACCTTGGAAAAACGGCTCACCACTTTCTGCTCAAGCAGGGTTGCCAACACATCACGATGCCCTTGGAGAGCTGCCTTGAGCACGGGGGTTATGCCATTCTCATCTGGGTCATCCAAAGGTGCGCCTTTGACTACAAGCTCTTTGACAATCTGAGCAAGACAGCAAAGAGTATGCAGCCAGTTGGTGCTCACGCTTCATAGTCAGGTCAGATCGTAAGCGGGTCCTGAATTTGATCTCAGTAAAGACCACAAAAGGCTAGCCTGATGGACTTGGGTATATCTTTTTCAATGGCGGAAGCATGGAACTAACAAAGCTGTAAGCAATGACATACGCATAAGCAGGCCAGCCCTGTTTCGAAGACGTGCAACATTATGGCCATGAATCAAGCACGATACTTGTGCTTTCTAGAAAGTGCTTGAGTGCCATTCAATGAAGTAAGCCCCATGCCACCCTGCAGTCCGTTCCACCAAGTTACAGGATCAGAAGTCTAATCAATTACCATGTGTCTCCCTAAGCGACCTCGTCAGCAAATCGCACAGATTGATCACAATCATGCTAAGCATCATTACGAGCAACTATCAAACTATGTTTTCTTTTATCACACACCTCGTTATGGCCCATCAGTGCTGCCCAATGAATGCGCCTGTGGATGCTGCATGCCAAGGACAACCAACATTGCTACCTGTCAGTGTGCTTGTTACCTAGCACAGAGCGCGCATGGCGGCACCATCAGGCTCCACAGATGCACAAAATTGTGTGCAATGTGTGGTGCGACTCAGCATTAAAGCAAACCTGAGCTTCAGAGGCTAACCATAGCAGAACGCATTGATATGGCACTAAACAAGCACAGCCAGAAGTTTCACAGCATAGCAACCGCTGTGCTATAACTCTTGAAGGACCTAAGATAATGTTGCACTCTAGGCACATTGATATGACATTGATGTGACATGCAACGTGTGCCTTACCTTGCCTTTGCTGCGAGAAGCACCTGCAATCAAATGCAAGGCCAAGCAAGTGTTTGAAATCAGCCCAAATTGTTGAGGGCTTCAATGTTAAGCTTGAGTTACATGATAAGTTGGAATACAAAATGAAACAATTGATGTTGAACAGATGAGCCAATGGAAAAACATTGCATAGATTTAGCAAATAGGCTCCAGGTGTGCAAGTATGCCAAAGCGCAATTTCAATTGATTGTCTCATGACTACTTTTGAACACCTCAAAAATAGTGAGTACATAAATCCTGAACCAAGGGGGTTTCCTCCATAACCTGGACTCCCATACGCAAAAATGCAGATACCAAAGTGCTCCTTAGGTTATCGCAAGAAAAATAGCAATCATTGGAGGTCTCCACGCTAAACAATTTGTTTGAAACAACTTTGTGGTTTCACAAATAATTGAGGTTTGAGTTGGACCAGGCTCAGGCCTGATGCTTTCCATGCTCCAAAGTGGCAAAGTATGCAATTCAAAGTAGGTTGCACTAAGCAGAAGCATTCAGAGACCGATGGGCAGCTCAGGGAGCTTCAATTTGATCCTGATATTGCTTGTTGGGTTGAAGAGTGTGAGAAGCCGCAAGCACCCATTGTCCCCTCACCCATCTCCCAGGCTTTGGGCGGGCCCAGGAAGCTGCTTGTCAAGAGCCTTCTCCCTCCAAGCCCCTAAGATGTCTGGGTGCAGCTCTTCCCCATCAGCCCCCCTGCTCAATTAGCTGTCAGCTTGGGCTTACACTTCTGTCAACACGCAGCTACAGCAGCCATCAAGCAGTAGAGATATGACGTCAAGGATAGGTTTGTGGATCCAACAGCCACCGCCACAGTCTGGGGCAAGGGCAGGGGGGTGGCAGGGTAGAGGCTCAGTCACAGGCTCAAGGGAGGATGCCTTGGAGCTAAGCAATGGAGGAAGGGGTTGGGACAAGGGCAGGGGAAGGGTTAGAGCCTGTGGAGATGTTCTCAGAGTCCGAGGAGGTCATGTCAGAAGAAAACACACACACATGCAAGAAAAGAGGCTGCCACAAAACTGGCAGAGAGTGCCAATTTAAGCGAGTTAATAATGAAAGCAGTGTTTGAAGGGGGCCTTGCGACACCAAATACTCATGGAAAAAATCAATGAATTTACTAGTGGACCTTGCGTTAAGCGGGACTCACAATCAGAGTTGTGCAAATACGGCGTCGTTCACAAATGGCACCGTAATTTATGGCGTCATTTGGACGCCGTATACAGTGTTTTCTTACGATTTACGCCGTAGTTCACAATTTTTTACCGTAATATACGGACTGTATTGCAAAACGTCATGACGGCGTCAACGGTAACGTGCACATCACTGCTCACAATACCATAGGAATGGTGCAGTATGCAAGAAACATCGCACTGAGAGATCCGAAGTTCACCCTTGCCAAGGACCTTGGGCTGGCTAAATGGTCTGAGTAAATACAATTTTTCCATTTCTCCCAGCAATACCCCTGCCATACTTCAGCCCAACATAAGGCAGCTTTAGGGGACGCGACTCAGGGCACAAGTGGGGCTTAAAGCACATCCAAAGGTTCTGCCCATCATTCTGGGTCTCGTGACCAAACATGCTGAACTGTGCACCCTAAGTTTTAAATTCTCACCTCCTGGGCCGGAATTGGTTAATGTGAGGCCAGGATGAAACAGTCATCTGATGAATGAGCTGGATGCCTTGATGGATAAAAGCAACAAGCTAACAATGGCCCCTGTTCCTTGTAATAGCACGTTTTCTACACACCTCAATCGCCTCGACCAACCCTTTGTTGACAGCGAGTACAAGGGCACTTTGGCTGAAGTCGTCGAGAAGGCCGAGGAACTCAAGTCTGAACTGTTGCTCTGCATCTTCTCTCTTCTGCACAATACATACACCAGCGGTGCACATTTCGTAGACGTTAGCAGCAGCAGCAGCAGCAGCAGCATGCGCTCAAGCCCTGCTTGTCTCACTTTGGACAGGACCTTGCGCATTTCTGTTATGAGGTTAAGCAGTGCACACACAAGTCTGGACAAAAAGCATATGCGTGCAGGCGGGGCTGCAGCTCTGCATGATACTGCACCTTGAGGCAGCATGTGCTAGCACACAGCACGAGACTGCTATTCTGACACACAAGATTTTGGTCCCAAGCAGTGCGGCACAGTCGCTGACCTTCTTGTGCTCCTCCTCCTGCTCCTTCTCCTCCTGCTCTCGTTTCAGCCTAGCCAGCAGCTGGTGCTGCTGCTCAGGTGACAGCTGCGCGCTCTTGGCTCCCTCTCTCTTACAGCTGATGGGTTCATCAGTCTGCTCTTCATCCGAGGATCCTGGCGTCTCTGCCCCATTAGCTGATGCCATATTGGTGGATCTATCCTTTGTGCCATTAGCCACAGCGCAAGCACTGCTGCCTTGCTGCATGAAAGGGCCCTGCTGTTGCTGCAGTTGCTGCTGATGCTGATGCCGGTGCACCTCGTGCTCTTGCGATACGCCCTCATCGAGGTCTTGAGGGAGGACGCAGCCGCGGGATTTAAGTATCCGCAACAGCATGGGGCGTGGCTCTTTGCACAGAACCGCAGAATGAAGAGCTGCAAGACAAGGAACAAGCAAGCCACATCAGCTGGTAGTGTACCTGGTGGCCAGGCAAAGAAAGGACTTGATGGCTTCTAAAGAAGGAGGAACAGCCAAGGCACTTTCCTCATGACGAGATGTTCCTCTGAATGAAACACAAAAGCCTGCATCTATGCGCACACAGCAAGCTCAAAATTCTTAAAGAGGGAAGCAGCTTGGCAAAACTTCTGGCAAGCTCCTCTTTGGACAAAAATATTTGTCATGTGATATTCAGGGTGAGTCTGATAGGCCGTGCGGGCCTGGGTGGGTGTGCAGCCTTCATTCTGCGCACAATACACCTACCTCAGGCCACCACAACCTGTTCAAAGTTATTTTGACCTCTGAAACACTGTGCACGTGCTCTATATGTGTAAAGAAGAATCCAAAAAAGGTTTGACACTTGGTCTTGAGAGGGCCTGATTTTGACCTATATGCAAGCATAAAGTAGACCTTAAGTCCTGGCTGAATTTGTTAACTACGTTTTGATAATAAAAGCACTAAAAAAGCAGCACATCAGGGTGCTGATAGTGGTGCCCCTGTACTCCAAGCTGTGTGATCAATGGAGTCAATCATGATGAACTGCAAGTCACATGCTTTCATGCACCGAGCATGCAAATTGCACGCCACTTTTGGGCGTCAATTCTCCCTCTCTGGGATTTGTATCACCTTTGAGCACTAGAGGCTTGCTTGTTGCCCAAGGTCTGCTCCTTCCAGGGTCATGCTGAACTCATGCTGAACACTGGGGGGGCACAGCCATGTAAGGTGGGCGCATGACAAGGAAACTGCCGGCGCGCATGCAGGGGCAACAAGGCGCACCTGTCATGCCCATTGCACCCTTCTGGGTAGGATCGGCGCCTGCCCCCAGCAGCACGTCCACCACAGCTCCTTGGTTCAGCAGCACCGCTGCCTGCAGCGGGGAAACCTGTGATTGTACCCGGGCATGCCACAAGCATGAAAGGGCTCTTGCGTGTATGAGCTCTTGACCGTGGTTGGGGTGAAAGCTAGTGAGCGCGCTGTGCTATATTTCACAACAAGAAAGAAGTGGGATGAACCCAGGGTTGGAGACATCCTGTCCCACCCACTCATAAAATGGCTAACCACTGCAGGTGTGTGCTTGAAGGCAGGCAGGATGGTGTCACAGCACATGAGATGGTTAGGGGAAATAGCAGAATATGCATAGCTGTGGCAGCAGACACAAAACACTTGGCAAGATTGTGACCGCAGTCCTCAATTTGTACGCATCTCATCTGCTTACCCGCTGGCTATTGAGGAGACCAGGGCTGCAGCCACCGGCCTGTAGCAGCTGCTGCACTGTCTGCACTGCACCGACAGCAGCAGCCCTGCATAGGCAGGACAGGAAATTTGCTTGTCAGCTTCATGGCTGTCAAGTCAAACTCATGGCCGTGTTTGTTAGACTGAGCTGTGTTTATGAGACAAAGCTGCTCATATTCTCTTCCACGAGAGAGCCAGGGAGTGCTAATCCAGTGCAACGTCCTAGACGCACATGACACTGGGGGAAGGCACATAGGGGCACTGTCCAGTTAAAATTGCTGAACAGAGATTTAAAGACATTCTGGCACATGCAAGACAAGCAGCTTTTATGAGATTTTAATGCTGTAATAGAACTTTGTCTCAAGCGCAAAATACTGGGAATTCATGCCTTTAGGGACAGTACTGGAGCCAAGCGCCAGACTCCCTCGGATGCCAACCTGCTGAGATGCAGGTGGTCTTGTCAGGTGCCTGCACTACCTCCCTCTCCCCCTCTGCCCCCCCTTTTGCCTCTTGCTTCAGCCACACTATGCCTCTGCCCCTGCCCCCCTGCAACCTCACCCTCCGTCCAACTCTCTGAAATGCAGGTGGTCAAGTCAACTGCTTACCAGTGAAGCGCACTGGAGCCCAAGTCATCCACATCTGCATCACTGGCATGTGCGTCAAATCTGAGAAGCAGAGAGCAAAGAGAAGGTGAGGTCAAGTGTGGGTGCAATGACAAGGATGCAGAGTTCGATGGGAAATGTTAAACTTATGATGGTGTGCAATTCTTGAAAAGGCACAAAGATCATTGGATACAGGGGGTAAAGGAAAAAGGAGGACCAATACTCTGCCAGGTGGGTCCATCCTTCGAGCAAACACCATTCACCGTGCCATCTAATTTAAAATGGAGGCATGCAGAAGAATTGCAGCCAGGGATGCAAAGAAGATCCGGGCGTGCAAAGAGAATTGGCAGTATGCAGCTCTGGTACAAGCTTTTGGTGGAACATTCGTAGTATCCATCATGAAATATATTAGTATCCACCAACGGAAAAGGCTAGCAGTAACAATCTTTGACTGAAGGCCTCATCCTTGTAATCCTTGCAAACCCTGTATTTATCAATGGAAGAAACACCCATGGAAGACACAAAGGCCAGCTCCAACGGAAGAAATGCAGCACCCACCTGCCCTGAAAGGCATCCTGCACCACTGAGGGGCTCTGAGGGTCCGGCTCAAGCGCCCCTAACGGTAGCAATGGGTCCCACTTCAAGCTGCCTTCTCTTAGCTTGAGGTCTTCAGTACCCTCGCTTGCCAGCGGCTTCATAATGAGCTTATCCTTGCCTGGCTTGGTGCTTCTAAAACCTGTCAGTTGGGATAGAGAGGAGACTGAGGGATTTGGTGCACATTCTTTGCCGATGATATAGAGGGGCCATTACCATGAGCCAAATCCATGAGGTTGTGGGTAGCTGACTGTTTGCATAGAGTTACAAGAATGTTGCGCATTTGGGTGTACTTAAGTAATACATAACTGATTGAGCTTGCTCAATTTTGTGCCAAACCAGGATTTTAAATTTTGAATACATGCTGGATAGTTGTACAATTTGAAACAGCATTCTAAGACCATTTTCTCATTTTCTCGTCACCCTACAGTATGCACACACAGGCATGTCTGCAATGCAAAGGGATCTGCACAGGTGCAGACACACAGATTTTTAGTGCAAAACCATAGTATGCATTCACACGCATTTTCACTCAGTCATCCATCCATCCATTCATTCATTCATGTGTGTGTGCTCATGATTACGCATACGTGCGTGTGAGTGTGTGCGCTTTAGCTACAATTCCAGCAAACTTGCTAGTAAGTAGGGTAACTGTCCAAGTGAATTCTCTTGCAACCATGGTCGCTTAACTTTCTGTGGCGTGTGTGCAACCGGTCAAACATAAGTATACCTTTAAACCCCTTAATCCAGAACAAATTACAGAATTGATCGCACAATTGCGCTTGCAGCAGAGATTCATGGGGCCCAGAGTGGGTGCAATTAAACCTGCATTCCTAGCGCTGCACTGAGGCCCAAGAAATGTTTAAGTTGGGGCACATAAGACTGCTCTGAGCAACGCCTTTGAGCCGATCCAATTGAAATTGAATTATCGAAACAAATATTCAGGGTCCCTCTCAGCTGACCCCCTAGACGGAATGCTCTGTTGGGAGAAAGGGCAGAGAATGGGTGTCATGAGCACCTGAACAGATTAAGACTAGACTGGTTCCTTATCCTCTCCCTGACTAATGTGAGGTCCAAGTGTGTGCGTAAATTGTGCATTGGTGTACATGTGGTGCACAGGTGCCACCCAACCTCAGTCAGCACCCAATATGCGTCCACATTCCGGATCCTCTGCTCGGATTTTGCAATGCACCCACCAGTGACGTCCTGTGACGTCCAAAATGGGGATGCCTTGGTGGGTGTCACAGTCGATGTTGTGCTGACAGCCCCAGACAGTAGATCCTCCATCACTCCTAAGCCCACCTACGAACGAGCCATAAGCCTGTGCAAGGCAAGGTTCATGAGGATTTGATCCCAGGAGGTGCGAAAACTGGTTGAAGGTCCCAGAGGCCCAGTCACGGGCCAAATTACTTTAATTACACCTTTAGAATTTGAAATTTTAAACCTAAGGTGACTCGCTTGCCCATTTTGTTCACACAAGTTAGTGAAGTGCCTAACATTTAATAATGCTTTACTATCAAAATTATAAGCGCAGCTAATTCACATGTAGCTGTCTTTTGCCTCCACATACTTCTGCTTAGGAAGCAACTACAATTACAACTAAGATTGCCTTGAATTTATGTGCTCATCATCCAGGCCAGCATTGTGCAGTCACCCAGAGGAGAGCTCTGATCCCCATTGACTTCTTTCTCCTGTTCTGCTAGTGAAGGGGTCACATGGTGCCTCAGCCCCGAGTTAATTGACTGCCTACATATTTTTGGTGCTTCATCTGTTCTAAAAAGACTGCGCTTACAGGGTAACCCCTGTTTGTGTGAACCCTACTGGAGTGGGGGTATCGGTACGGAGGGTGAGCCCTCCGTATGGGTATCCATAGGTTAGGCCCATGGAAAGTAGGACAGGGAATGCCCATGGAACGGGACTTCCCACATGAATCAGACACTCTTGCGTGCGAAGACTTTACCACAAATGTGCTCATTCACATTTGCGCGAAATTGTGCTCATTCCGGCCTCATCACCTATGTGAAGGCCTTCACGGATTCCATAGGCCTAGGGGTGTCCTAGGGTGTCCGTACGGATAGGCAGTGTCAACAGCTTTGATTGAACGCAATCTTCAAAAAATTACACACACACACACACAAAGGTATACTTATTACAAAATTAAGCCAATTTCGCTTAGTATGATATCAGTTGGGTGGATTGTTGCAATTTCTATTGCCTTTGATGAAAGGAAGCCCTCCTATACCTTAAAACACACATTATATCTTAAGTTGAATTATTATAATTTCACAAGCTGAACCTGCCATGCTACATTAGCTTGCTTGCAATATGCAATTGCGTGGTCCAGAGCTTAAGACTTGTCATGTTGAAGAATGTCCTCACCTTTTAGGGTGTTTCCTATCCAAATGTCTTTACTGGTTTGCAATTTTCCAATGTGCATGCAGACTGCGTTTGAAGCGCAGTTGCAACCGATTGAAATCGCTTATTTCAACCGTGCGTCTGAAATCAACCGCTTCAACCGCACTTCAACCGTGCCAGGAAATTTCTGAAATTGGCAATATAAGGGCAGTCTTTTGGATCCCTTGTGAATCAAGGCCGAGCTCTTTAAAATGGTGCTAAGTGTTGGAGGTATGGATTGAGCCTCCTACACCATGTAGGATAGTGTGAAGTGGAATAGTGTGAAGTGTAAACTTATTGGCTTTGAAGCGATGTACACAGAGCTCTATGTTAGCAAGGGGGAAATACACCTCATTGAGGTAGAGTACAATATTGTACTCTACCTCATTAATGGATATACACAGTCTGGACACCAATCAGAGGCATCTAAGAAGCAACATAAGATTCTTTACAAGCGCTTGAAGGCTAAATTACTTCACCATTTGATGCAAATACCAACTCAGGTTACTATAACTATTGGAAGAGACTGCTCACCTCCGTGAATTTTACAACTAGCAATTCTTTTTGGAGCAATGCACGAATCAGTGTATTGCAGAAAAGGAATGTCATGAAATTTAGAACGGGTACTCTTTACACTCAAAAAATGGCCCACCTCAACGGCAGAGCCACTAATTCATCTTCAAGATGTACAGAATGAACAGACAAATTGTCTGGTGTGTCATCAGCCAGACAGCCAAATCCATATGCTTTCTGGCTGTCAGAATACTTCAATTCAAAACGTGGTGACTGAATCTTTTAGTGAAAGAATAACATTGCTTCAAGGCTCGTCATCAAAACCTTGAACAAAGGCGATTTTGGAGGAAACACCATCTTCACAGGTATTGGAAGTGAAACACGGATGGCTCAGCGAAGCCTGGTCTTGCCGGCACATGTAGCCAACAGGACTTTACCCCAATGGCTTCAACCAAACCTTTCAGCTGACGGTTTCATTCCTGCTCAAGGCTAGATGCTATTTGCATACAACCAGTTGGAACGAAGAATGGCCATCAAAGAGGCGTACAGGCTATACACCCTTCGCGCTGGGATGTACACCTCATTGAAGTAAAATATTGTGATGATACACAACCACTGGCAGAGCAACAACTAGCAAGAGCAACTGAACAGCATAATGGATTGAAACACGCCCTTGCACAGCAATGCCACAAAGTAAGCCTACATACCATCCTGATTGGAGTGATGGGGACAATCTATAAATGTCATGCTGAAATACCCCGGGAAGTTGGGGCCCTCAGTAAGCTTGGCCTAGACTGGCGTAGAGTAAGAAAACTTACTCTCGATCTAAACACTCATTCTATTCAAAATGCAACAAAGATCATGAATACAGGTAGGAGGTTGAAGAACATCAAGGAAAGAACGTATGGCTCTTTTCAGAGCACTCCTGACCCCCACTCATGATCTTCTTCTTAGTTTGATGATGGAGGTTTGCTTGGTGCTTGCACCATATGTAAACTTCTTCCTTAATTCATGTTAATAACATCAATCATGCTCAACATTGATAATAAATAACATTGATAATGCTCTGTCACGCCGAGAGACTGCTGCATCCAAACTAGACTCATGGCATGACCATAACTACCAAACCATAACTTTAGGGTATTTGAGCAAACTGGGTGGACTGGCTGCTGACAGCGACAGTGTACACCAAGCAGACAACAGGTTGCCCGCGATGAGACTGAGGAGCCTCTGATACCCTTATCCTTCCCTACTCGTCCTCTCTCTCTTCAGCCTGCAATCAGGCAAGGTCAGCGCTGCATGCAGCTGCTGTCGGATGCACTCACACTGGACGGAGGACTGGACTGGACTGGACTGACTGGGCGCTGCCACGCCTGTTGCCCCCCAAGGGCTAGATGGGTCTACTCTCTGGCGTACATGTTACAAGGTCGCTAGGAGCAAACAAGGTTTTACTGCGAGTTCGTCTTTGACGTGCTCAAATACAGCTATAGCTGAACTGAGCAAGGGATCAAATACTCCTCCAACTAACTCAACCAACCTCAGGCTCACAATGCAGCATAAATCTGGCACTGCACAAATCTGGCGTGACAGCTCACTGCGTGCATTATTCGCAAAGCTCCGGATAATCGAGCAGGCGGCGGGGCACCTGAGAGGGAAAGTCGATTATCCACTTTCGCAACCTGTGGGTTCAGGGTTCATACCTCAATGGAGGCCACAACCGGCTAAGCTGCCCTCGTTCGGCGGATTAAGCCTTGAAACCTTACCTTATTCGCAAAACCGCACTAGGAAAAACCAGTTACTCACTACTAGTAGTTCTGAAGCAGGGGACGGTCCCTCACCCTCCAAATCCCTACTACCTTGGTTTGTTCCTGGTGGAGGAACAACTTGAACTTGAACTCATAGCTTGTCGGGCCAATTTGTCTCCTTTTCCTTAATTGATGCAGGGATTTACAGCCTGCATAGTCTTTTCTTTTTTTCTTTCTTTATTTTTTGAGTACAGCCATTCTGTTACAAACGTTAAGAACGTTAAGTTTGGAAGCCTGTCAAGTTTCAAAAAAGTTAATGAAACATACACAAAAGCGAAGTTGTGGTGAAGGACAAGCTAATAGCTCTGATGATCAAGCCATCGATCAGCCCTAGCTTGAGGGGCCCTCCTTTGGCTTCTCAAATCTGCTTGGTGTGTCCAGCATCGAAAGGCAGGTCATGCCTGCGACAAAGGCCATTAATTAAATGTAAAACGTGCAATTTTGAGCCTGGGAGCAGGTGGGCATCTACTGGAGCCAAGCCTCTGACAGACACTAAAAAGGGCCATAGGGCAGTCGAAGTTGTTGACAAAATCAGATACCTGCACTCCCCAAACCACAGAAGGTACGCACAGAGCCATCTGACATGCCCATGCATACAAGTTGTTATACCATCAACACACACGTGCATGCATGCAGCATGACCACAAATGGGCAGAGCTTCCTGTCCACGCACCTGCACCTGCTGCTAGAGCCATGAACAGGAATGCCAGGATCCCTTGCAGCCACTTCACTTGTGTCTGCAGCACAGAGAGCCAGGAGGACAGGGGTCAAAAACAAGCATGCAGAGGTCCTTCATCACTGGCTTTTCACAGATCACAAAAGCTGGCCTCCTGGCCGGAGTCGGGGCTGGGCAATTGACCAAACCAGCAGTTTTTGGGAGAAGGGTTGGGTTAGAGGTCGCAGGAAAAGTTGGGCAGCCCAGACAGAAGGCACAGGCATGGTGAGTGGGTGTGAGCCTTCACATACCAGTAGTTAGAACAGCAAGGGGGAGGTGGGAGAGTGGTCTGGTGCCACCCTCAAATTTTTTCTTTGCACAAGGTGCGTGTCACAGCAATCCTATGCTGATGTCTTTTTTTAACTAGAGCCCAAAGCTGAACTTCAAACATGGCTGCAAGAAGCTCAGGGTGGCAACCCACAGGTTTGCAAGGCATCCTGAAAGGCACAAATGTGGCAAGGTGACCCTTTTTGTGTGTGGAGGCGGTGTTCTTGGGCCAATCTGGCCCTCCACAAGCGACCCAGCTTCACCAGCCGCACCTGACACAGCTGGGAAAAAGGGTGGTATTGAAGGCGACCATATGCTCTTCCGCCTACATCTTACACAGGCGTACCCACGATTCTGCTGTCGCACCTGACACAGCTGACCACATTCCTTGTATGGGCCAAAGCCCTTGCCATCAGACAGGGCACTGCGCCGCTGTGACGGCGATGGCGTTAAGCTTGTGTAGATCACAAGGAAGGGCAAGCCCTAAGAACATGCACGCATCCAGCAGGCCCCAGAAGTGAGCACAATCACGGAAACAGATTAGTGTGCGCTCAAGTGGACGTTCGGCATAGGTGCTTTCAGGGATGTGAGTGCAAAGTTGCCTTCGAACCTGCAGAGATTCAAGCTACTTGTCAGATTGTGTGTTGCTGTTCAGGGGGCCATGGTCTGCTAGCGCGACAGGATTAGTGTGCAGGGCTCTTGCCCCAGATGCATGCCAACCAAAGCCCATGCAAGTTGGATTGGCTTGGTATTGGCTGCGCATCTGCTTGGTGCCTCGAAGTCGTCTCATGCACAGGTAGCCTGTAATAGTTGGGCCGCGTTCTGCTGCTGTATATCATCATCCTCTGACACCGGTCGCTCATCAATGAACAGGATACAGTTGACCATCCTTCGTCTCTAATCCCCTGCACGACCACGCAGAAACAATTGCTGCAGACCCTGCACCACACCCCTGCCACCTTGCAAAAGCCAGCTCCCAGAAGGCTTATTGAGTCGAGAAGGTGGCAGGGTGGTGCTGCAGGCTCTACTGTTTTCGTGGCACTGCACCTGCTACCCCTGCCTGGCTTGTAGCTCACCTGCCCATCCAACAGCTGGTCCAGAGAAGCCAGGAGCTGCACCTCTGCCTCCAATGCATCCTCTCCAGATGACGAGGTTGGTGCACAAATTGCAACCACTCTGGGCTGGCCGGCTGCCGTATCTGTGTCCTCGAGAACACGCTGCAGTTGGGCTGCAGTGGCTGCCTGACCCTGCTGGCATCCCAAGGCCTGGAAAAGGACAGGCGGTTTGGGAAGGGCACAGGCATAGGTACTAGCCAGATGTACCCTGGGCTTGAGGCATGAAAAAGCACTGCTGCTGGAGCACAGTGCAAGCTGCAGGTGCAAGCAAGGTTGTGCAGTTAGTGCAAATGCAGTACCTGCACAGAGACGCGGGCTTCCTCCAACTCCTCCAGGACACTTTCCTGCAGCAGCACAACCATTCGTATGTGAGTGAGCGTGTTGCTGGCCCAGGATGAGAGGCAGGCACGGCTAAAAAAAGCACGGCTAAAAAGCATCAGGGGGATCGTCCTTGAGAGGACTTGCCTTTACAACCCCCGCCCATGGCAGCAAGACCGACGAGTGCGCCCGATCTAAAATTCTGCTCAACTCCTTCGTCCCATCGCCTCCTTTTCTCGACAAGGCTGGCGTGTCGAGCTGCAAGCAGGGGAAGGCACATGCCAGGGTTCCATTGTGCAGATGTGCTTCTTGGTCGTTTTCCCAACTCCTCACTGGGCATGTGCTCACCTGGTTGCCTATGAACAGCACAATGGTGCTCAACTGCTCTTCTACTAACGGCAGAAGCGGATTCTGAGGACTGTCTGGCGACCGCACTGACTGTAAAGAAGCAGCATGTCTTATGGCATCAACGATAGAGGCCTGTGCATCATCCTGCAAGATTGACAACAATGGGTATTATCAGATGGGAGTGTGCACGTGAGAAGTAGAGGAAAGGCCCTAGCCCAACGTTCGCACGGTGCATAATATGCACACCTGTGCGTACGACACATCCACAGCTGCTCCTTGCTTCCTCATGTCGGTGCTACGCCCTACCCCCCTTCCAAGGTGCTTCCATGCCAGCAAGGGGGAGACGATGTGCTGCTCCGCGAGCACTGTGAAACACGATGGCAGTGCTGTACCGAATAACAGGAGAGCCAGGGCTGCCCTGACAGCTGCCATGCCTTCTCTACCTTTTCAGGTGCCTGAGTACGCAGTGTGCCTGGGAGCACAGCAGACAGGTGCAGAGGGTCAGCAGACTGTCACATCACACGCTTCATTACATAATCGATAATTGATTTAAAAATTTTCATCATGTTCAAGAAGCTCGGCCAAGCCTTAAACACGAGCAAGGGCAAAAAGGAGAAGATCAGGGTGGACCTGGAGGTGATTGATATCAGTGGCTTGCCACCAGCCATACGCGAATGCAGGGTGGTTTGGATGACTTCCAAGGGCATGGTGCAGCTGACACCGTCCAAAGTGGTCAGAGCAGGTGGGGTGGCGCACGCTGGCAGCAAAACAGACTGACTGCAGTGTCAGCCCAGTGATAGCCCAGTGATTCCAGGAAAATTAATGCCCTTTTGAACGTTCTGCTTGCCTGCCCAAAGAGTGAGATAGCTGCGAAAGTATAAGTCCTCAGCTGCCGCACCATCTCAAGCCAGGACTGTTGGGCTATACGACATGATGCAACACTTTTCTGCCATCCCTTGCCTTGATTCATCCCCTGCAGGTATTGCTAGATTCCGGGGCCAAACTATGACCCACGTCGCCAGCTCGAGCAAGAGTAAATCTGGGACAGTTCACATGAAGGTGACAGGATCAGCTGCTGCAAGACAGGACGTGCTTGCACAATTGAACCATGGGCTCTGTATTCTGTGCACTTATCCTGCTCGCGCACATATGCATGAGACACACACAAGAGACTGCAAGCTGGATGAACCTTTCCAGCCATTTCCTTGGCTCGCTGGTGCACAATGGCTAGATCCTTTTGTTCACTGTGGCAAAATGCCATGGTTTGGTTCCTGTTTATGTAAGCTGTGAACGGTTTGGTTTCTGTATATTTTTTAGCAGGTGTTTTTGCAGGTGAGGGAGGGTGTGCGTAGCTTTTCCTTTTCCTTTTCCTTTTCCTTTGAGGGTGGGGGTGTCTTCCAGTCGTGCTGGCCATGTGCCACCCCCCCTCCAATTGCGTTGTGAGAGTCTGGGGACAAGCACCTTTCCTTCTACAAAAAGGTTTAGTAAGATAGTCTCACTTGTAGCGAGCGCTACCTTCTGGCTTGTGCACGTAGTGAAAAATGTTCCAAGGTCCAAATCCCCATTTTTGTCAGGTTCGCGCGTCAATCAGATATATTTACACATTATCCTGACAGCCTGTAAATCCTCTGCAGCTCCTGCAGAATTGGCACAAACCTTTGAGGGTGCAGCTGTTCCCATTGACCACGCGGTCAACCATGCTTTAGAGCTCAAAGCGTGCATTCCCAAAGGTGCCCCCATGGGAGTTGTCCTCCCTGCTGGGCCAGCACAACAGATCAGGTGTGTGTTCTGGGTTCCTCGCTGTGCAGGAGTTCGTCATCAAGATCCAGGCTCCCTCCGCGGGCGACCGGATTGCGACCTTCTGCAAAGCCACCGTGGACCTCTCCAAGTACGTGACCTACACCCCAGAGCCGTCCACCCAAGCAGATGTCATCCCGCTGACGTTTAAGGTGGGTGGGGTAGCAGCCTTGACCATGGGCAAGCAGCGGAAGGTCGCGCAGGCGCCAAGCCCACTGCCCTGGAAGATTGGAAAAGGGCCACATGCGAGGTTGGGCCTCCATCACTGTTGGTACTCATCGATGATGGGCAGGCTACACAACTGAAGGCGTGAATGTTGCACCTTTGCAGGACGCGCCTGTTTCTTTGGACATGTACCTCAGGTACAAGGTCCTTTGATTATGTTGTTTCTTGACCACCCCTGATAATCCACTCATGTTGCAGGTCGGTCCCCCCACAACTGGGTATTTGAAGTTCAATGTCACTTGCACGCACCTGGGTGAAGTCATGGAGGACGGTATGACGGACATGTCAGGCCTCACCTCTGAGGCCGACCAAGACTTGGACGGTGCGTGGAAGATATATGTATATATAGAGAGAGTGAGAGAGTGAGAGAGTGAGAGTGAGAGTGAGAGAGGGGGGAGTAGGGGGAGAGGGGAGAGGGGAGAGTCACCTCAATGCTGAGGAGGGCAGGAAGAGCTGTGTCCTTTGACCTCCTTATTTATTTACCAATACTCTGCCCTCAAATCTACCATCATGCTGTAAGAGACTGATGAGACCTCCCCTGGCTGGCCTTGTAATGCAAGGCTGTTGCCAGCCTGTACCAGCTGCACTTTCTACCAGCGAGCACGCCATGGCAATCAGTCAACTTTTTCTGCTTTGGTCCCTGCTTTGTGCCTTGGAATCAGCCTGGCCTACTGAAGTTATCCTGGCTGGCCTAGCATTGACCTTCAGCTAGTTCCAGGACTCTCTTGCGTGTGTGGGTGGCTGAATGTGTGCTCATTTGCTCGTGATTGCGTACACGTGTGTGCGTGCATATGTGTGTGCATATGCATGTGTGTCCCCGTTCGACCACAGCTACCCCCAAGCCTATCCTGGGCATCAAGCCAGTCTCCTGCCATTTCTGGTCCCTGCGACTTTTGACGGACCTTTTGCTCACAAGCCCTTGTGCTTCCATGCGTATCCACACTTCTGGCGGCCTGTGTGTGCATTATTTTGCAAGTGCGCCTGCTTTTGTGTGTGTTTGGGTGGATGGGGGAGCAGTTCATTACTCGCGCCAACGCGCAGGGCATTGAGATGGGACTTGGGACTGACGCCAGGTCACATGCCGTAGCATCCATCCTTACTGACGCCAGGTCACATGCCACAGCATCCATCCCCACAGACGCCAGGTCACATGCTACAGTATGCATCCCCACTGACGCCAGGTCACATGCCACAGCATCCACCTCCACTGACGCCAGGTCACATGCCACAGCATCCACCTCCACTGAGCATGCTGCCAACGCATCTGCACTGCGGTGCGGCTGCACGTTGTGTGCGTGACTGGTCGCGGAGTTTGAGGTGCTGCCATCACACAGGCAGGCTCCTGTAAGTAGCAGAGGACTGATCCCAGCACGCACGCACACACACAAACACGCACGCACGCGCGTGCAGCATGTAACCACCAAACATGAGGTCCCTGCTGCAGAGTTTGAAATTCCGCTGTTGCTGAGCGGCTCCTGCAGCAGCAGTGGACTGATGCAAGCAAGCACGCAACATGCAGCCACCATGCGCCGCACACTGCGTGCGCGCCCTGCCGCAGGCTTTGAGATGCCACCATCCCCCACAGGCTCCATGCGCTCGGTCAGGACGAGCGCCTCGGGCAGGTTGCCAGCCGACAGGTGCGTGCCAGGCAGGTTCTGCGCCGGCGCTGTGGTCTGTGAGAGTGTGTGTGCGTGTGTGTGCGTGCGTGTGGGTGCTTGCTGCTGTGCGCGCTGCGCCTAAGCCGTCTGCCATGGGCATGTGTTTTGTACTATGAGCTTATGTTTTGTACTATGATGCCTGTTAGGCCACCTGTCTGCACCAAATGCCCTTATAGAGGGAATCCTTAGGTCCCTAACCCTAACCCAAATGCAGCATGTGCTGATGGGCCCTACCAGCCCTTATGGCCTGAGTCATGCTGGCTTGGCCTGGCTCGGCCTGGCCTACCTCATACCGGCCTTGCTAATGCTGGCCAGCGCTGCTAGCGCTGCCCTGGCCTGGCACAAGCTCATGCTAGCATGTGGTGTCAATGCTAGCTTGGTGCATCCAACTCAGCTCATACTCGCATGTGGCATTCACCGCTGGCCTGGCCTGGCTCAAACTCATGCTGACCTGTACCGTCAATGCCAGCCAGGCACATGCTAAACTTCATCATGTTCAAGCTTGTGGTAGCCTGAGCAGTGGCTCAACTCCCATGGACTTGTGCAAGCTTCCCTGGTCTTAACAGGCTTATGCTGGCCAGCAAATGCTCTTGTCCTGGCCAGTGCGACCCTATTGCTCTCATTGGCTTGTGCAGCTGACCTGCCTTCTGCAAGCCCCTGGTAGCTTTGCGCATCGTGCATCTTCAGTAACAGGTGGATGTGCCTGTCTACCAACCCATGGCTCACAACCCATGAAAAATGCCAGAGGGTAGAGGTATGCATTTGGCACACATGCATACCACATGCAAGGGGTCCCTCTGAGCTTGAAGCTCTGGCCGCTTTGCTTCTCCTGTTTGCCACAGGGAACCCTCGTCCAAACACGAAAAAAAGAGCAGCTTCCAGAGCAAGTTCATGTCCAAGCTGAATGCCCTGGGGAAGGAGAGCTTCAGCAGCAGCAGCCGCCACCATCGGGAGGTGCGTTAAAGGCCCCAGATGCATGTGCTGACCCACGGTAATGAAGGAATGTTTGTGAATTGAGGGTATGATGTTATTGCATCTTGGCAAAGATAATAGTGCAAAGAATAGGCATATCCATCCAAAAAAGAGGGATGATAGTACAGTGAGAGAGAGAGAGTGCTGTTTGCTGAGAGAGGGTTGATTGTGCACAGAAGGGGGGATGTTTGCGCAGAGAGGGTGGGCTGTTTGGCACCAATGGGAGATGTTTTTCCAGACAGGGGAGGATTGTGCGTGAGATCAGTCTGCTGGTCTCCAAGTGGGCGGGGCAGAGCGCATGAGGTCTGAGATCGGCGCCTTAGGTCAGACTCAAGAAAGTGCTCAATGCCTGACATCAATGCTTTCTGTGTGGGTATGCGCTGTTCCATACTGTACATGCACAGTACATAAAAAAATAATTGAGAGATGTACCACAGCTGGCAGGGGCAAATCTGAGTCAGATGTGCCATGCCGCTTGTCTTCACAACATTTTCTTTGCACTGTGTGGACTTGGGCGGTGATGTCGTGCGCTGCTAAGACTGGCGTCAGCAGATGTTGCACCAGAGGGAGTGCACTTGTCTCTGGGGGCTAGCAGGCAAGAGTTGCTTGGGCCTGCTTGTAAGGATTAAGCAGGTAGACCCTGGTCAAGTGCGCCCCCATCCGCCTGGTTAAATTCCAGGACTGGACTGGACTGGTGGATGGGAAACATTCTATAGCCTTGAAACCATGGGCCTTGTCGGCCATCTGCTGGAGCAGGTCTGGTTGGCTGTCTTCAGGAGCTCATCTGGTTGAATGTCCCCTGGACCTGGCTTTGTTAGCTGAAACACCAGAAGTGCATACTGAGCCTTGGAAGGTGATGTGCCCACGCCTGAAAAATCTACACACCTGATGTACCCACACCTGAACATTCACACATGAACGTACAACCTGATGTACCCACTCCTGAACATACACACATGAACGTACACACCTGATGTACCCACACCTGATGTGCCCACACCTGAACTAACACACGTCCTTGCACAATACAGACATTTTACATGCAGCTAGCCCAAGAGCATGCTGCGCATGGCAGTGGGTACCTGCACTCTGGCTAGCATGCGTGCTGGAAACACATCCCATCCTCGCTGCCCCTATGTGTGCACAGGAATCACAAGTTAGTAGCCGCCAAAGCGACTCCGGGTCTGGTGCAGGAGAGCTTCCTCCCAGGTACCGCTGGCTTTGAGCGCCAACGCTCAGCGATCTGTGCCTCATGATGCTGTTGCACACTTTGCTGTCAGCGCAGCGCAAGCCGCACGCAAGTGCCCTCACGGTAAAGCACCTCCTGCATGTGATAGTGCGAATGGCCCCTGCATAATAATGCATGTAGCCCCAGCAATCTAATGAGCATGGCCCCTGCAAACTAATGAGCACAGCCCCTGCGTACTAATGAGCATGGCCCCTACGTAATAATGTCCATGGCCCCTGCGTATTCATGAGCATGGCCCCTGCGTTCCTGCGCCCCTGCGTACTTATGGGCATGGCCCCTGCGTACTAATACAAATGGCCCCTGGGTACTAATGGACATGGCCCCTTCATTATAATGGGCATGGCCCCTGCGTAATAAAGTGCATGGCCTCTGCGTATTCATGAGCATGGCCCCTGCGTTCCTGTACCCCTGCGTACATATGCGCATGGCTGATGCATAATGATGCACAAGGCCCCTGCGTAATGATGAGCATGGCCCCTGCATCCTGCTGTGGCTCTTCCAGTATGGGACATGTACAGCACAAACAGTGTGTTTGAAAGATACTCATACCATCCTGCAGAGCCCCCTGCCATTCAGGAAACAGATGCTTTGCTTGAATGTGTGCTTAAAAAGCGGCACCAAAACACCCCGATTGTGGGCAATGGCATGCATGGACATGTGCTCACCAGCTCCTCCCCCCCCCCCCCCCC
>LKMJ01001357.1_pt1 | contig 21471 bp, 33 predicted proteins | sample 643391 | NCBI WGS metagenome assembly LKMJ01 (sample SAMN04112250, study PRJNA286221) | soda lake metagenome | biome: soda lake; feature: Kulunda Steppe; material: water; isolation source: sample PL-Br10 brine of Picturesque Lake | place: Russia: Kulunda steppe | collected 2010-07
AGTCACTGTGCTGAAGATATCTGGAACATGGTTGGATTTATTTGTCTGAGCCGTGCTCATGTGCCGCATGTGTATGTGTGCGTTCATCACCATAGCATCTGCATGCTATGAATGAGGCACTGATGACTATTATCCGCGCTACCGAGTCACAATCACTGACGATATCTGGAACATGGTTGAATTTCTTCGTCTGAGCCGTGCTCATTTGCTGCGTGCGTATGCATGTGTGCATGTGTGCATGTTTGTGTGCTGCATCACCATAGCATGTGCATGCCATGAATGAGGCACTGATGACTATTATCCGCGCTTCCGAGTCGCAATCACTGACGATATCTGGAACATGGTTGAATTTCTTCGTCTGAGCCGTGCGCATGTGCTGTGTGCGTATGCGTGTGTGCGTGTTTATGTGCTGCATCACCATAGCATGTGCATGCCATGAATGAGGCACTGATGACTATTATTATCCGCGCTACTGAGTCACAATCACTGACGATATCTGGAAAATGGTTGAATTTCTTCGTCTGAGCCATGCTTATGCATTGCATTGAGATGTGGCATTTTCTTGCTGTGCTGGCAGGCGCAGCTTGCCTTATGTCTGTAGGCCATGCTATATTTAAGAAGTAAGGTTGGCCCTCCAAATGATTCAAATGTAGCAGAATGAGTACTTCTTGAAAACTCACAATCCCCATGCATTCTTTGCACAATCCATGTATGCGCACACTAGTACACAGCATAGCTCGTGCGTGCTGGTGTGCAAATGTCAAGAGTATATCTACGTGCAGCTTGTAAAGGACTGCAATCTTGACAGCAAGCATGCATCAGCATCCTTTACCCCAGCGTCGCTGAATACGCACAACACATGCACGAGGTGCAGGTCATTCCCCATTGCATACTACAATTCATGCACGCAGCACTGGTACAGGCAATGGGCCGTCCTGGCGAGTAAGCCTGGTAAGCATGCACATAAATGCTTAGAGAGTGTGCATACGTTTACACGCGCAGGCAGCAGGCCATTCCAGCGCGACCGCGCCAGCCGTGCCGCCCATGCTCGTACTGGCCCCTACGCGCGAGCTAGCCTTGCAAGTGGCGTCTGCATGCCGCCAGGTGCAGAAGCTCACCGGCTTGCGCACTGCCTGCATCTATGGGGGCGTGCCAAAGGAGCAACAGGTGCGTTAAAGAGCTCTTGCGCTGGGGGTATGCCTTTGTTTGTAATTTTGAGTGTGCATGTACGCATGTGTGCGTGTGGATTTTGGCACACATGCACACCAATGTGGGGCTTTGAAAGTTTGGTGAAGGTGGAAGCGCATACATGATCCACAGCAGCCTGACTTGTGTGCTCAGCCAGGTGCTTGTCAGGCATACGAGGGCGAGGCTGTGGAGATATTGTGCCACTTTCTGCGCGATGCAGGAGAGAGGAGGTGGGGGCTGCGGTGTGAAGGTTGCATCAGTGCATGACCAAAGCATGAACTGTGCATGCGCCATCCAGGTGTTTGTGGTCCCTGCGCATAACCTGCAGGTCACTTATGCTGCGTCAGCCGGACCCCTGTGACCGCCCTTGTGCATGACTTGCAGGTCAGCGGTGTTGCATCGGCCCCCCTCCCGCATGTGCCCCCTGCGCTTGAACCGCAGGTTGAAGTGCTGCGCAAGCACCCACACATCATTGTGGCCACGCCTGGCCGCCTGCTGGACCTCGTAGACGACCACCTGCTACGCATCAGTTCAAACGCATCGGCAGACGCTGCTGGTGCTCCCCTCGAGGCGGCGGCAGGCGGCGGCGCTGGAGCAGCGCATGGCAGCGACAGCAGCAGCAGCGCTTGCCAAGGTGGCATGATGTATGTGGTGCTGGACGAGGCCGACAAGATGCTGTCGCTGGGCTTCCAGCCGCAGCTGGAGCGGCTGCGGGGCATGCTGCTGCCAAGTGGGGGCGCCAACAGGGCGGGTGCAGAAAAGAAGAAGGCCAAGAAGACGCAGCAGCAGCAGCAGCAGCAGCAGCAGACAGGATGGGGCAAGCGGCCACAGGTGGGTGAGCTGCCGTGCAGGCGGCCTAGGTGTGGCAATGCGTCGTTCCTTGGGAGGTTCTTCCATATGAGGCTCTTGCGGTCCAACTGCATCAAGGTGTCCCTTCTTCTCCTCTTTTCCCGTTGTCCCCTCTTGTCCCTTCCCGTCCGTTTCCCCTCAACCTCCTCCCCCCCTTCCTTCCTCTTCGTTCCTCCTTTTGTAATCTCCCTGTCCCTGCCACGGCCCACCCCTCCCCCTGCGCCTTGCAGGTGCTCATGTTCACGGCGACCATGCCCCAGGAGACCACCGCAGCTGCTGCCAGCTGGTTGCTGCCCTCAGCGCACCGCGTGGCAATATCTGGTGGCCCCGCGGCTGCTTCCATCAGCAGCACAGTCACGCAGGTGCGCGCTCGTGTATGTGTGTGCTTGCACGTGTGTGTGTGTGTGCACTCGTGTGCGCTCTTGTGGTGGTTGAGGCCTTGGAGGCCACAAAGGCAGATTGCGCGTCCGCGGCTGTACAGGGAGGGCAGGTGTGCATCTGTGCAGAAGCTTAGTTTGTCTGTGCAGCCTGGTCATGGTTGTGTTGTGCAGGGGCGCGCTTGAGGGCAGGGGCTGCATCCACAGAGGCCGCTGGGCACTAGACACTGCAGCTTCAGGCCCTGTTTGTGCAGTTGTGCGGCAGTGAGTTGGCTAGGAGCGCTCTTGCGTGCTGAGACTGTGCTTGTTAGTTGTGTGTCCATTTGATTGTGCTGGTGGATGTAGCATGGGTGGGTGTAGACTGGGTGTGTGTAGACTGGGTAGTGCATAGATGTGGCAGCATAGATGTGGCAGCGTTGCCGGGAGCCGTAGACGGGCTTCCTGCGTGACAGTGCCGCAGGCATGGAGAGCGGGCGTACACGGCGCAAGTCGCGTCCCACCAGCAGCAACGGCCACCCTTGCCTGTTGGCCCTCCTGCAAATCCTCGCAGGTCGTGCAAGTGTGCGCGGAGCACAAGAAGCCCGCCAAGCTGGCCAAGCACCTGCAGGCCGTCAAGGCCAGGTCAGCAGGCATGCGCAACCCACCCCGCATCCTCATCTTTGCCAACCGCATCAAGGTGTGTGCCGCAGTGTGCGCCTCCCTCAGGCTGCACGCAGGCTACCCGTGCACTTGTGCCTGTGCACGTGTACACACATGTGAACGTTTGGGTGTGCGTGTGTGCATGGATGCATGCGCACTTTCACCTTTTCTGTGTGCCCCTCTTGCAACGCTTCAGCCCCTGCGTGCGTGCTTGCTGCACACTCGAGTGCTTTGTCCACGCCTTCTTGTGCTTTTGACTCTGGGGTATACGCATTGCCCTGCCCCACTCACGCCCATACACCTGCCTGAATCTCAGCACCTGCCTGCCTGCCTGCCTGCCTGAATACACCTGCCTGGCCGCCTGGCTGCGCCACCTGCCTGGATTGTAGCACCCACCTGCCTGTGTCCACCTGCCTGCCTGCGCCACCTGCCTGGATTGGAGCACCCACCTGCCTGCCTGTACGCGCGCATGTGCAGACCGTGCGCTTCCTGCACGACACGCTCAGCAAGGACGGCTACCGCGTGGTGATGCTGCATGGCGAGCGCTCGCAGCCGGAGAGGGAGGACGCCATGCGCAGCTTCAGGGGCGGCAAGGCGCAGGTGCGCGCAGGTGCACATGGTTTTGCAGCCACAAGCAAGCGCTGTGGATTTGTGCTCTTGTGTATCTGTGCCCTGTGTAGGCGTGTGTGAGTAGGTGTGTGCGTGCGAAAAAGGGGGTTGGGCAGGTGGTAAGGTATGGGCAGGTATGCGCCCGTGAGTAGGGCAAGGCAGTGCCTGCCGGGCTGCTTGCCTGCTGTGCCATTCTTTTTTGTGCAAACGCACCAGCGGCAGAGCACGCACAAGCAGCCAGGAATGTGGTGCGCACACAGCCATGCCCTTCAGTGCCGGTAAAGTCGGTCACAATCTGTCGCGTCCGCGCGGACGGGCCCCCGCATGCACGCACCCAGTCCTCCGTTACAGTGATCCATTTAATGCATACCCGTTGCATGGACCGTGTGAGCCAGCCCTGCACACGGCGGTGGGCATGCGCCACCCCTCTGCCTCGACAGACCTTGCGCCGCACCATGTGTCACTCCACCGCCGCCTCTTTTGGTGCACCATGTATCACCCCACCGCCGCCTGTTTTGGTGCGCCTTGCGTCATTCCACCTCACCACCTCGCAGCGCTGCAGCGCCCCCCCAGCTACCTACTGCCACGCGCCGCAAGTGCAGGTCACGGCGGCCATTAGCAGGCGTGCAGGTCCATGGTGCAAGTGTGGGTTATGGCTGACGTGCGAGTGTTGATCCTGGTGCAAGTGTGGTTCATGGTGGATGTGCAAGTGCAGGTCATGGTGGCCACAGACGTGGCCGCGCGCGGCCTTGACATCCGCCAGCTGCCCTATGTCGTCAACTATGACTTCCCCTCAAGCCTGGAGACGTACGTGCACCGCGTCGGGCGCACCGGCCGCCTGGCGGCGTTTGGCCACGCCTTCAGCTTCTTCACGCGCAACCTGGTGGGTGACGCGCAGGGGCAGCGCGCCCTGCCTGACGGGTCTCAGCTGAGGGAGGAGTGTGAGGAGTGAGTGAGGCCCCTCTTCGCCTACTGAGGATCACGCAGCCAGATCCTGCGCAAGCCACCTGCGACAGGCGCTGCCTGGGCCATGGGGTTGTGCGTAGCTCGCATCATCGTGCGCAGCCTGCAGCGCGGCCTCACAGGGCGCTGAGGCTGCCTGCTCGTCGCGCTCCTTGCATGGCGGCCGCCCTTTCATGGTGGTGACAGACTGCAGCTTGGCTGTGGAGTCCTTGGATGATCACGCATGGATGCTACCTGTGGATCGCAGGCTCGGATCGCCTCACCCTTGATCAGCCTGCTGCAGCAGCACAACCAGGCTGTGGACCCTAATTTGACTCAGCTGGCTGAGGCTTGGAAGGTGGGCCATGCGGGCATAAGGCTGCAGGGACTTGCCTCTCCAGACTCGGCCAAAGTCGTTTGCTTTAAAACCTTTCGTTCCTGATGCTGAGGCAGTGCCTCCGCAGGCTTCCACCTAGGCTGAGTTGTGATTCGCGCTTTCATGCCCACCTGGCATATGTTGAGAAAACATGCACCCTGATTGTCTCACTTCCACCTGCTCATCTGACGTGCACACAGCAACTGTGTGCTGCAAGTCAGGCATGCCATTGACAAAAATAGCCAGCCCATACCGCATCACAGCTTCTGGGCTTAACCTTTTGGCAGACTTCTGCATGCTTGCGCCAGACCCTGAACACTTCACTGGGTTGATCTCTTCCACACCTTATTCGCATTCATGGCTCAATGCTGCACCCCAAATGGTTTTGTCTGGCGTGGTTGCTGTGTGCTCATAGGCGGCAGAGGCGCACTTGGGCCCTGAGGCGCTGGCAAAGCATGCAGCTACCATGGCAGCTGCAGCTGGCGAGGGTAGCGAAGGGGAGGGGCTGGAGGCGCACGGGCAGGAGACGCGCAACGCTGAGCAGGTAAGCACACGCACATACGCATGCACAAAAGCATGGAGGGGAGGGGCAGGGGAGGAATGCAATGCAGGCAGGTGGCTGGGCATGGGTGAAGGGGCAGCCTGCTTGTGCGCATAACACCATGAGCAAAAGTTTGGCACCTGATTGCACAAAAAAGGGCTCGTGTTGCTGATTGAGTGTGAAGGACAGCATTGTGCTGTAACACTCAGTTTGCTGTCAAACATGCACATGCACATAAGTTAAGGCTGCTGAACATGCACAGGCACAGGCACTTATGGCATTCAGGGACAGCATGCACACACATGCAGACACACACATACCAGCATGCGCTCACATAGAGGCAAACACACATACACAAACACACATACACACACAACACAAGCACGCACACGCACGCACGCACACATGCACATTTGCATGTACACATGCACGCATGCGCACACACACACACACACACGAACGCGTACGCGCACGTGCGATCTGCTTGCAGGACCTGCTGGAGGCTCGTATGGCCGTGGAGGACCTGGGAGAGGGCCTGAAGGGGCCGCGCCCCAAGGACGCCGCCAAGGGCCAGAAGCGTTGCATGGGCGGCTCATCTGAGCAGCCTGGCGGCGCGGCCGCCGTGCAGCCAAAAAAGAAGGCCAAGCAGCCGCCAGGGGCTGCTGCTGATGAGGATGCAACGGATGAGGATGGGGCTCTTGGACAACGAGGCGGGGCGTCCTCCATGCAGGCCAGGCTGGCCAAGGCTCACACGCACGTGGACGCGGGGCAGGCGGGGAAGGGGAAGCAGGCAGCGCCCACGTTTATCGCAGCGCAGAGGTTCTCAGGGGCACGACCAGGATACTGCTTCAGGAGGGGCAATCAGGGCCTGGGCTACTACGTGGACAAGCCACCGCAGGTGTGTGTACAGCGGTGGCTAGCCTCCAAGGGCCGCTGCTGCCACTGTGCAAATACATGCAATTTCGCAAGCATTTGTGAAATTGTATGCCCAGACGTGTTGCTTACGAGTGCCCGGGAGTGCATTTTCCAAGCATGGGGTGCATGTGTGCCCAATGCGTGTCCATGTGCCCTGGCAGCCACAGGTGCTCCACGTGGGCAGCAGCTCTGCATCGCGCAGTACACTTCATCCTTGCTGCCGCTCGCCGCTGCTGTGTTGTTGTGAGCGGCTGTGCCTTTTGTGAGCAGCCGCAATCAGGTGCCCCACACCACACGACTTTGAGCTGGGCGCAGCGCACTCTGGCGTTGCGTCAGCGCAGACCCTCGGGCACGCATCAGCAGAGGCCTGCATGCAAGCCCCTGGGCACTTGTGCGCCTACACCCGTGGCACCCACTGCTCTTGCACTGTCTCTGCCCTCCAGCCACCATTTGGTCATGTGGCGCATCATACTTTGTCGGGCCTGCTGCTTGCTAGCCTGTGTACGGGCGTGCTAGTGCCTTACTGCCACCCCACAAGCTGTGAATGGCCATGACCCCTACCTTGTATGGTTGTGTTGCTGTGCAGGTGCCCCGCACTGTGCTCATGCAGCAAGTTGCTCGCGGTAAAGGCCCTATCATTCCTTTGGGCGCGGGCGGTAAAGCAGCTAAGAGGGACATGAGCCGCTTTGACAGTGACAGCAGTGGCAGCGAGGGTGAGGATGATGCCCCAGCTGCGCGATCTGGCAGCCGAGGCAGCGACAGCGGTACAGAGAGCGAGGGTGGCCAAGACAGCCAGAGTGATGCTGAGGCGAAGGGGGCTACCAGTGATGACAGCGACAGCGACAGTGATGATGGGCGCAAAAGAGCGGGGAGTGCAAGGGGCAGGGAGAAGCAGCGGGGTGGACGTGGTCGTGGATTCATACGTAGAGGGGAGAGGATTGGACAGAGGAGAACAAAACCAAATAAGGGGGGTGTGAATCAAGGGGGCATCAGCAAGGGCAGTGCTCAGAAGAAGAAGCTGCCTGGGAGATTGAGGAAGAAATTGGCAAAAGGGAGAGCCAGTGCATCTGGGCATTGAACTTGTGAGCCTGGGCTGTGCTGGTCTGTTTGCTTACTTGCTGTGCTTGGTAAGCTTTTCCTCTGTGCCGATCACCAAGTGTGCAATGACAGACCAAGTTGGTCTGTATCTGTATGCTCCGTGTAACAGGTTTGTCCTACCTGACAGTCTGATGTCCGGAGGCCCTGGGCAGCTGAACGAGTCAGAGTAGAATTAAGTTGATTGCTGTAACAGTGGTCGCGGGCAGCATCGAGCAGTCAATCAGGTTCTGGCAAATCTTGATTTGCTTGTGTACCAGATTCACATCTTTGTCGTCCACCTACGCCATGCTGCGAACATTTGAATCAGGGGGGGGTATTTGGCAACGATTCCTTGGAACCAGGCACAGCAATTCAGCATGTACGTAGTACAGGGCGGTCTTCCGCGAATTTCAATCGATATCTGCAGCTGGTTGGTCTGTCGACCATAGCTGTCGAGTATGCTAGTCTGAAAGGGTTTATATGATATGGTTATGAAAAATTGGGCGTGAATTGTGTGTCGCGTGAGCTTGCAGATTTGCAAGACAAAAATCTGCGAGCACTGGCGAGTCAACCAACAGTACAATCAAATTGTGTACACAAAATCATTATAATTACAAGGCACTGGGCTTTCTAAGGTGCTCTAAATTTGAATTATCCCCAGCTGGTGAACAGGTGAGCGGGGCAGCAGACTCTGCACACTGTTCATACCACGTTAGTCGAGACTATGAACTAGTTGTTTCTGTACTTAGATTCAGTCAGGACACAGGCCTCCGCTCGCTTCGGGGCGTCGGCCGGGAATTTCCGCCCGAGCTGTCCTTTCTCCCTTTCCCAGGGTTCGTTAGACGAGCACTCCATCAGCACAAGAATTGCAAGAAACTCATGACGTTCTACCAATCATGTGCAGGTAGCCTTAAGCCGGCTCTCTGTCGTGTTTGTGTGCTGGATCCACTTGGCGGCACCGCCCGCGTGACCAGGCCTGATGTTCTATTCAAAGGACCTACTCAGCAGAAAGAACCCCTTGGGAGCTATCTGGTGCGTACCCCGCTCCTGATGCTCATGTCCTGCTTGTTCTGTCGTGCTTGGTACAACTTTGAATTTTGTCCAGCTGCTTTCGAAGTCCCATGTTCTTGGCCAGACCTGCACACTTCAAGGAAAGGATGTGGATATTTTGTCAAAATCCAGTTCCAAAGGCTAGATCCTGCCAATTTGTATCCTTGTGCGCATTACTACTCATTCTCTCCAGGGGCTATGTAGAGCTGCTAGCCACTCCTTGACTATCACATGCACGCAGGACAATCGCCCATGGCAAGAAAATCAGCAAGAGCAAGCTCCTGGGCATCAGTGTGCAAGAAATATGGTGAGAAACAATAAAGCACTGCACAAAGACCTGTGTGCACTCTCAAAATTAAAAAGAGAAGCGTGGCCAATCACAATCACATAACTTGGTTTGCAGTGATAAACCGCCGTTGACTTGCACTGTTTCTGCCAGAAGTGGTCTTCCTAGGAAAAAAGCATTGCTGTGTGTGCACGCTTGTACCCACATCACAACTGCATACTCCCCTCAAGCGGCAAAGGCAATCAATACAATCAGAGTTGTGTGTCCCTTCCTTTGCAGCAAAGTATTTCTGCTCATTCTGTTGAATACATGAATGTTACACCTAAAAGCACCTAACTATTCTGTACTGTGCCCTTGTTTCCTGCTGCCCTGCTGTGACAGTAACCAGATCCTGCACCCAGAAGTTCCACACTCTCTGCGCCTACAAGGCATCCTGGTTGGGGGCGTGGTGGTACTGTACAACAAGCAACAAGTTTACTTGCTTGAGGACGTGCAAGACATGGTGGTAAGTGTCACATAAGCAGCTGCTCTGATCGCTTTCAAGGTAGGTGCGAGCAATAGCAGGATAGAGGGAGAAGTGACAAATTGATGGGCTGCATGCCACTCAGGCAAGATGCTGGCTGCTAGCTGCTTATTTGGAATTAACAATTTGTTAGTTAAGTTGCTTGCCAGGCTAATTATGACATGCCTTGTTGGCAGTTGCCTGATGATAATGTCCAGTTGCTGCCGTGTTTGCCTGCACAGAGGCAAGTGAAGGAAGCCATTCACATCGACAATTTTGGTGGCAAGGCAACCTTGAAGCGCGGCAATGACAAGGCAAAGTACGGATTTGATCAGTTCTCTGCAAAGATGTTTGGGAATATGCTTGTGATCGACCTGCCTCTGCTTTCATGAACCTGGAGGGTGATTGCTGTGTCTCAGGATGCTGCTTGCAGCAGAGAGCTATGCACCACAGCTGCTCGATTTGCAACACAATTGTGGCTCACGGTTCTCATGCAGGCATGGCGCCATCACACTGAATGAAATGGAGGTAGCCATGGACAATCCCAGACTGACAGGTGAAACAAAAAAGCCCCTGGTGCACTTATTGAGCCAGAACTAAGGGGGCAGATGTCTGTAGATTTGCCACTCAACTTCTCCTCACAACAAAGCGGGCGCCAAGCACATCTCTTGCCACAGGCTAGCCAAGAACATTGCTTTGCTCCTAACAGAACCAGCTATCAGGCATATTGGCTAATTTCAATGGCTGCAGCTGTGTGTGCCTGCTGTGCAGACATCAACAACATGGCAGCAAACATGGGTACGGCAGATCACGTGCCCCTGACACAGAGACTGGGCAGCTTCAGGGATGTTGTTTTGGAAGAGGAGGTAAGTGCCACAGCTGCCCCTAAAAATCCCACAACCGCACAGAGACCATTTGAAGGTTTTGGCTGATTCCGCCTGATCAGTCATCCAAGCACAGTGGCATAAGTAAACCTTGAAATCTGAACCAATACGACAAGAATCTGTCCTCAGGTGCGCACCCAACCATATTCCAAGTTGTCTGCAATTTCTGCCAAGACATATATCATAACGTCAAGTTTTACCTCAATGGCTAGGCATCTGATCCAGTTATTTATAGCAAGGAACTTACCAAAATTTTGCGTTCACTTGCTTGTCAACAGGATCCTGAACTTTTCATCATGCCAGCGCTGAGCAGCCGTGACACAGGTAAGAGCTCTTGAGGGATGCCTTCAGCTATGTATCAAAGCCTTTCAAAAGCATGCTGCCTTTGCTCTTGGCGCACTTGACACACTCTCATATTAAAGATGCTGTCTATTATGTGTGCACACTGGCATATTTGCTTGCTTACACAGACGGCATGTAAACTGTGTATATTGTTGAAGTATGCTAGAATGCCTGACATGACAAAAAAATGAAATAAAAGAAAACTTACACAGGCAGCAAAACACCAATCTGGTATTACTCCCTGCATCAATTAAGGAGAAGGAGACTCATTGGCCCAGAGAGCAGGGAAAAAGATTTAGTGAGGATCTGGAGGGTAACAAGCTGCCCCTGCTCCAGATCAAAACCTTGAGACCAACTGGTCTTTTCAAGAGTCGTCTAGTGTTGCATAATGCACAGAGTGAGCATGTAATCTAAAAGCATGTCTTATGGGCTCTTTGTTTATCATGGCCGAGCTCTTCAAGATGATGAAAATTATATGAGGTATAGAGCCTCCCACACCAAGAAGGATGGTGCGAAGGGCACCTCGTAATTATGACACCTAGTAATTACCTTGATGGGGCTATATATGCAGATATTATGACCAGGAAAGGACAGGCTTATCTTTTTGTTATGTTGTTAAGCACCCTGCATGCTTTTAAGATCACTTGTGAAATAACAATTCGGAATTGTCAATTCCTATTTACTGGTATTGAGCAAGTGTTTCCACTTTTGCTAGGGTACTGATAGTCCTTGCAAAAATTCAATCTGGTCTGAGTGCACGTGTCCAGTACTTGAGCACAGAGTGATCACTTCATAACAATGTTTAGAATTAGCATCCTGCTATTTTTAGCTTGCCTCTCCTCACTTGTGGAACGTTGACATCACACTGTAGGCCGCCTTTCCACTCAGGGTAGTGAGCAAGAAGAGGTTGCTGGACACTTGCATCCGGTGAGTTTGGATTGATGGAGCACAAGGAGCCGATGTCGCGCAAGACGGATCATGACACCTGTGTCTCCTCTGCCCCTGCTTGCTCTTGCTCGCCGTGTGTGCGTAGACTAACTTCTGCCCACTGCAACTGGGCTTATACAGGAAGCCTCACATCTGAGCTATGCTTACATCCTGACTTACTTAAATGATTTAAATCCATCACCTAGGACAGACTCGAGGGTTAACCCAGCAGCTAATCTTTTATTGTCCACCCCTGCAGACACGTACAGTATGGCTTCTTTTTCAGATCATCCTTTGGTCTGCTATTTTTCTCACCGGCTGCAGCTTCCTGGGAAGGGGCGCAATGCCAAGAAATTTGAGCGCCAACCTTCCAAGGATAGACTGCATGCCTCTGGTGCTGGGGGTGTTGGGGCTGGTCTTGGGGACATGGATGTATTTGAGCAGGACGAGCTGTTCAACATGGATGGGATGTTGGCAGATAATGATCTGCTTGCAGCAGGTGGGATAAAGAAATGGAGGACATACCTTCCAGCCAACAAATTGCATGTTGATTCTGCATGTTGAACAGGCATGGAGGCAGACAATGACCAGTTGGCATTAAATGGGGTAGAGCAGTGAAGAGCATTCTTTACAATCAGAGCGCCCTAACTTGATTTTAGGTTTATAGCACATGGGCACTTTCATTTTAGGCACCATGGTTGTCAATTCTTGAATGCCTTACAATGTGTCCTGGCGCCAATGCCATGGCTAGCAAAGCACACAGAACAACTGTACTGATACTTGCGATGCATTCTTCTCCTTTTTTAAGCCCAGAGTAGGCGGATCTGGTGGCAGATTCACCTACGGCACAGGATTGCACAGCCTCAGCGACCTTTTTGCGCCAGCTGTAGTGATGGATCCATCCATCAACCTGTTGACTGTGTTAACCTGCAGACATGGGTGCTGTTCCGCAAGACATGCTGGATCGTAACAATGCAGCAGCCATGGACATAAATGGTGAAGCCATAGACGGTGAGGCACAGAATTTCTTGAAGCACAAGACTCTGGCGGTTGATGTAAGGGCACATTGCCTGCATGAATCTCATAATTTGATATAAGAGCATATTGAGTGCGGAAAATCTCGAGCTTGTAACTTTCAGATGCGAATTCACAGCATGCTGTAGGGCATGGCCCAATCAGGCAATGAAAGGCATTGTATGGAATTAACACCATACATTAAGTCAGTTGCAGCAGCATTTCACCATTTCATGTTTTCCCCCAGTGCCTTTCTCCCCCGGATCAGCAATCTGCAGATCTTCTCCATATGCTCAATGTCTGTGGCGTTCTGTGCCATCTGGCCCGCCTGGAGTCACGTATATGATGTGGATTATGTGTGGATTGCACACACACATGTATAGGCCTATGTATACATGTATGTATCAGATATATATACATGTATATATGCAAAGACAGACATGGGTCTGGAGCTCATTTCCCCAGAGGCGCAGGTTATTGCACCCGTGTACGAGCTGGCAAAGCTGCACCACTGCACACGCCAGCACAGATAGCTTCTTGCAGGTACGTGCATGCACGCACATACACGCACGCTTGCTTAAGCCCACACATGGACATGCGCATACCCATGCCCATGCTCGCCAAGCGCTGTGCATCCATATGCAGGGAGGAATGAGGAGGGCCCACTGTCTCCAAAGAGCGCAGAGCGGCGCGCCTCCCTTGTGGAGGAGATGCGTGCCGAGTTTGCGCGTGGCGACCAGGAGCAGCTGGCAGAGTGGGATGGAGGGGAGGACAGGCAGGCAGTCGGGAGGAAGCGCGGCAGGGGCAGCGTGGCCAAAGAGGGCCAGGTGCATGCGTGTGTGTGTTCATGCGCGTGTGTATGGTTCACATGTGCGTTGCAAGATCGCTTGAATGTTTAGTTTGTTTTTTCACAGTTTCTGGCCATTGAGCCACGTTAGCACTAGTGTGAGATGTGCGCAATGCGTACAACTTCTGCTGGGTTGGGTGGTATGCTTGCTTGCACATGCAGGCACCATGGCAGTGCAAATAAAGTCTGTTTTGAAGAGGAACTCATGTGGAGGCTGTGGTTGCATGCTTGCAAACCTCCTGTCACATGTGCGCCCAAGTTGTAACGCACCTGCTGAAGCCTGGACCTGTGCTGAATTGTACCTTTTGACAAGAATTTGCTGGTGTATAACTCAGCTTCATTGCTTCCTTCTGTTACTTTTTCCAATGCACAGCAACGGCAGCAGCCCTCCAAGAAGCGTGGCTTTGCGGCATTGGCACTGAGAGCGCTCAGCACAGACACTTTGGAGGAGGTCCAAATAAGGTCAAAGGCGAGTGCGGCTGAGTCACAGGAGTGAGGGTGATGGTAGGTCTGAAGAAGATCAAAGTGCTTGTGCAACCAGATCAATCTGTGAAAGGCATGCGAGTTTCAAGGAGCAATCCCTGGCCAAGCTTAAATGCAAGTACTAGTCAAGTGTTGGCTGCCTGGACTTGCAGCACTAGGAATTTGTCCAAGTACCTGCAAGGCACCCACATGCATGACTCTTACAAGATTGTGCAAATCAACCAAGCATGAACAGCATGGCTGCATTAATCTTCTATGATTAATTTTGCCTGAATGGCCTCAGGAATTCCGAGAATGGACCCAGGACTCCATTCCCTTGCTCAGGCCAAGAGGCTTCAAGCGCGAAGGCCCACTGCTCCCGTCCCCAAAGTTTGGAGCAGTTATCAACGGGTGGGTAAGGGTGCAACTATAGCTGCCTTTTCTAAGCAGTGCAAGCCTTGACATAATCCAGCTTCTGTCCCCGTGGATCTGTACTACAGGCTTGCAAGTTTATGAGGATAGGGACTACATAGCTGTCTGCAACTTTCTTTTGGGCCTTTGCACACACAGAGATTAAGAAATGAATGATGAAGAGGTGTGGCTGACCTTACATCCAGAAATGGCATCGACCAAGGCAGTGTTTAACGTAGCTACACTTGTGCTTACCTTAAACTGCCTGGAAACCTTGCTGCTCATTTGCACACTCCTGCTACACCCCAGATGGTGGTTGCACAGCTGCAGCTAGCAGCCGCAAGCCCCAACCCAAAGAGGACCGCACACATTAGGAACTGAGCTGAGATGTATTGCTGCAGTAAAGGCGGGCACCAAACATGGCCCAGACTGCCAGTCTCCCAAGGCTTCAAACTCCCAGACGGCCAGCCAAAAGCATCAAACATTGTTGCCCAGGTGTTGCTCTTGTCAAAAGCCGACCTCCTGGACGGTTGCACGTCCGCGCCCACACTTCCCACCCCCACCTCGTGCCCATGTGCGTGCCTGGCTTGCTGCTGCAGGCCTGCTCTTTGCAAGCGTGCGGCTGCTGCCACGGAGGGCTTTGGCAGCGCGCTTAAGGCCGCTTTTGCCCTTGAGGCCCTGGTCACTTGGGCCCCTGACGCTGATCTGGCAGCCCAGGCCACGGATGATGGTTTCCCGGATCTTGTGGCAGGACATTCTTGGGCTGGCACGTATGGACTGCCTCTGGCGCAGTGCCATGAGATGCAGGAAGTGGTGGCATGTGCCTTGTATGGCCAGGAAAGAGACCAAGAGGAGCTGCTTGTTGCAGGTAGGCTGGGGAGGGGGAGAGACAACGCGTAGGAAGGTTGAAGGTGGAGACAGGATGGATGCAGGGAGCATGTCTGCTGCATAAGAGGGAGGTGGAAAAAGGGATGACGTCCGTAATGCTGGCATTGTTAGTGGCATTGACCTTAGTAAGAGCTGCACGGTGACCATTCAGCTTACCACATAGATTACTGACGGTCTGTAAAAATACAGTTGACAGGTGTGCATGATTGTTTACACACTTGCAATGCAACGTTTTGGTTAAGCTAGGCCCCTGGCTAGGATAACCTGTGCAGATCAGCTCTGCCACCTTGGTTGGCAGTTGGTACTCTAGGTATTGTGTTGAAGCTTGGAGGGTAGTTGGATATCCCAAAAGTTTTACAGCTATCTTTCTCATGGTGATCTGTCCTTACATATGGCAGGCGGTCAGACCTTGTCATTGGCGCCACATTACAATGGAAGAAGCATGTATTCAACCTGGCTTGGTACCTAAGCCTGTGCACGGAATCAGCAAGTAACCTGGGCACATACATGGGATACTTTCTAGCCTCAACATGCATGTCATGTAAGCTTAAGCATGAGAGCAACTTCCTCCCTTTCACAAACCTTGTAGCACTGGCGCCTGCAAACAAGCGGCAGCGCCTTGAAGACAAGGGGGCTGCAGACAAGGGGGTTGCTGGAGCTGCGACACACTCTGTGGAGCAAGACATGCACGATGAGGGGGGAGGTTTGCGAGGTGTGATAGTTTGGATCATTTGTGCAATGGGTCTCATGGGCACATGCTTGCCTTGCAAGCATCTGCTGTTTATTGCACTCCTGAACACGGCACCAGACGTGTAATTTTGCATGTACAGATTTGCACAGATGATGTTACACTATGCGCACTGCCACACATGCAGGGCTTTATCTTGAAAGACAATCCTTCGAAAGGGCACATGCATACTTGCTCTCCACGTAACCCAGCCTGACATGCGCAATCAACAGTCCTGTACCTCTGCCTCCTCCATTTATGAGCACCTCCAGAGGAACAACCAACATACTAATAGAGTGATGAAACCTTGCCTTGGCTCCGTACAATACAATCCAGGACGGAACATTGCATGCACCTGCGTACACATGTGTTTGTAAACATCTGACCACATGCTTATGGGAGCGCTTGCACTCCAAAGACCGAGTGAGCAAGTGCACTTGGACCATGACGCTGCAGGTCAAGAGGCCTTGGACCACAACGACACGATGCTGGCGCATGAGGAGGCAGAGCTCCAGGACCAGCTGCATGAGCTACCGTTTGATAATGTGGAGGTTGAAAGGTAGGCTGCCCCCCTGCTACACAGTACCGCCATTGCAGGAGCCTGCAAGTGGCTGAGACTCCCTTTTATCGAGTGCTGACTACCTAGCTTTCTGACTGGTCGCTCCCTGTCAGCGGAAAACAGGTTGCCTTATCATATTGCAAACACCAAGGGTGGGGCATGGGGGCTTGCAACTATCCGTGCTAATGGAGGCATAACATTGGGTGGGGGAACAAGGCATATTTCCCAAGAGCGATACTTTTTTGAGGATCTCCGCTTTTAATTTGGCAGAAAACATACACGCCTCCGTCCAAGCACATTTTTGCTCTCAAATGCAGCATTTGCAGGATCTATTTGCTCTCTGCCTCCCCTCCCCCTCTCTTTGTCCCTCTAGCTCCTGTGGCCCATCCACATCTCTCCTGCCATCGTGTGCATCCACATCTCTCCAACCATTGTGTGCATGCAGGCTGCGCGCTGGAGGAACTCTGACGCCCGGCAATGCTGCTGCACTAGCCGACCCTGCTGCCCTTGACTACGCTCAGCGCCAGCAGCTGCTGCAGCAGAGTGGACGTGTTCCTGGGTCTGCCCACACCAGTGCATCAGACAACTCCTCCCTGCACCTGGGCATCAGGTGGGCATGGCTTTCAGTTTCCTGCAGAAGGACTGGCCTGGGCTATGGCCGGACATAAATGGACACTGCACACACTAACACATCCTATCACAGCCCTTGCCCATCTTTGAGGGTCAGTCGGGCATGGATTGTGGATCACAAGTGCCGTAGTTCCTATTGTGTGTTTATAACAGCGAGGAGCACACAAGGCGTGCCAATTTATAAGGCAAGCGGACACCTCAGCTTGGCAGGGCCTGCATAAGCCTGTGTTTTAGCCTACGCAGGGCTCCTTTTGTGCCTTCTTGCCTCCAAGAGGCCAGCATGCCCGTGTGAAGCAGTGCAGCAGCTGCGCCTCCAGCAAGGGCCATGCACATGCACCTATGCGCGCAGGCCTGGCGCACGCCATGGCGGCAGCTTCGCCGGCAGCGACCAGGATCTGCTGCTGCCGGGCAGTCACGGTGCCACTCCTGGTGGCATAATGGTGGACGCCATGCACGACCCGCAGCAGCGTGGGGGCAGTGCTCGGGCGGGCAGGCGGGCAGGGCGGCCGCAGGGGGCTCTGCTGCACTGGGGAGAGGGCACACTGGCGGACCTGCTGCCCAGCATGGGGGAAGAGGGCTCTGGCCTTGAGCACCTGGGCCTCAGGGTAAATGTGGGAGAGGGCCGGGCTGGGAGGCTGTGGCCGCGCGGACGGGAGGGAGTTTGTGGTGGCAAATACACTTTGCTGGACAAGAGGGGGGCATGCCGGGTAGACCTGTTTTGCACTGCAAGGGAGAGCATGCTGTTGGGCCTGCTACATGAAATAGGGGATGTGCGCACAGGCTGTTGGGCCCAAAAGGGGGAAGCAAGGGGGCTCTGTGGGAAAGTGAGAAATGGGGGGGGAGCGCAAGTCAATCGTGCTGTGGGACTACACACCGCTGTGTTCTGCAGGAGATGGGGGCAGCTGTTTGTTGCTGTTTTGGTGTTTTTTATGGGAGGTTTCTGAGAGGCTCTGGGCATTGGCGGGGCTTGTGTTGCAGGCTCTGGTGCAGGGATGGAGCCGCCATTTTTGCTGGCTGTGCTTGCCATCAGCACGCCACCCTAGCTGCCTAGCAGTGCCTGCATGGTGCTGTAGGTGCGCCTGCATTAGGGTGGCGGGACTGGGCAGCCTAGGGGATCATGCGTCATCTGCGACATGCAGAGCAGGCGCTAGTACTTTGGTTGCACCCCTGTTTGGGACACTTTTGCGGCTGCCGTGCCTTCTTTACTGTGCTGCAAATGTGTGTGCTGGCCAAGAATCATGGCATTCACCCTGCGGGGGTTGCCAGAAGGCCTGGGCAGCTCCAGTTGCAGTGGTTGTCACCTGCCACTGTAAAGTGACTACACTCCTCCCTGTTTGGGGGTGTCTGGGAACATCACATTTTTTTGTGTAAGCCTGCGCTAAGAGCGCTGGGTTGGCCAGGAATCATGATGCAAGCCCGGCCCCAGATGCTGCAATGAATGGCTTCACGGTCTTATGCAATTGAATCCTGCAGGGGTTGGCAGTGAGCCACAGTGCCGCTGAAATGCTACCCAACTCTCTAGCGGGGCTGAAAGAGGCCCAAGGCCTTGCTGTCGCCTTGTCCTGCAGGCAGACAGTGAAGACATGTCTGAACACAGCCGGGCCAGGCGCAACTTGCCACACAGCAACAGTGGCAGCGGCTTTGCGTCCGAACCCTTGGGAACAGCCTACTTCCAGCTGGTGGAGAGCTCTGGACACGCAACACAGGTACAGCCCATGGGGTGACATTGTTACTACTTCTATCGTCATCATCATCACCACCACCATCACTAGTACCAGTAACATCATCACCATGCTTCTTCCCTTGAACCAAGACTGCCTGTTTGCAATTGCACCGTTTTCAAGTGAAGCAATGCATTCAGCACCCCACCTTTCTGTGTTCAAACTGCGAAAAACAACTTGTTGAACAGTACACGTGCCTGTCATGTCTCTGCACAAGACCCCTGCTATACCAGCAGCAGGTTGCAACTAATTCGCATCCCAGAATATGAAATCTTAAGCTTATACACATAAAAATGGCAATCTCAGCTCATAACTGATAAACATTTGCTGTGGCCAGCCTTGCAGGAAGGAGAGGCAGACAAACTCTGCCAGCATGTGCCAGAATCCTGCAGTGCTTGGCATATAGATGGACATATTGATGGATTCGTGGATGGATGGATGGGAATTTTGCCCTACAGGCTAACAGATGGATGCACCAATGGACCAATTGTTGAATAGCAGCAATTTGAAATTACTTCTCTATTCTGATGTAGGAACTGAGCCTGCAGGACTGCGTGAGCAAGAACACAGCAACTGTGGCTCAGTAAGTGAACCGATATGGGACTGGGAAATGTATGACCCTTGTAGAATGGGACTCCAGTTCTGATTTCAAAGTCCGTGGTCACATGCCAAAATTTCTGCACAGAAGCTACTGTATGTGACCCCAAAATAATGAGATCGGCCGCCAGTTCTCTGGTTGCAAGCACCCTTATGCCAGGCTCACCACTCAACCTTGTATAAAATTTGATACAAGTGTTATTCCAGCCCTTTAAGGATCGTGGGATCTCTATTTTTATTATCAAAACCATGAGCTTTTATCAACATGTCAAATGGATCAGATCAGGATACAGCAATGAAGATAAATCTGGTAACTATGCATCTGCACAAATTCTTCTGGACACAGGATCCTTCGTCAGCGCCTAGCTTTGCAGGAGAATGCAGGCTCCACAGACCCTGCTGTGTCCTTCCTTGAGCTTGCGCAGCAATTAACACGCTCTGAAGCTGTCAAGTTATTTATGCAGGTGCGAAAGATGTGCGCACTTTCAAGTACAGCAATTGACCAGCATTCGAAGTGTGTGTACCTGTGATGTCTCATAGGGCAAGTATACTGCTGTGCTGGCCTGAATTACCATGTCCCACAGCATATTAATTGTTCATGTTTATGCATATGCGCATCATCAATTGTTTACATTAAATGCATCCTGAGGGTGCAGAGGAATCTCAGGAGGGCAGCTCATGTTTGAGGCTTACTTCTTTAACGATTGAACATGCAGGTGTTGGTCACACATTCAATGAACTTTGTGTCAGCCTTCCAAGAGGAGGCTTACGGAGACATCCTCATCAGGGCCGGCCAACTCACCTGATAAGAGTTTACTTTTTAGAACTGTGCACTCCATTGTAGGCTTTGTCAGGACAAATGCGCTTGCAAGTATCTTTGTTGCTTGGTCAACGTTTTCTCTGCTAATTGCTAGAAAGCAACCCACAACAACATGCACCTGATGATGCCCATCTCTTGACCCTTTCTTCTGAAATCATGCCACACAGAAGGTCCTGGAGCTGTCTGCCTCAGAATTAATTACCCTTTGACTGTCTCAAATTTGCTTGTTTTGTATGATGGTAGATAGCACATTCATGAGCTTTTTGTTCCCAGAGAGGAATGGCCAAATGTATGCAACGTGATGGAGGCGGTAATGGTGACGATGATGATGATGATGATGATGATGATGATGATGATGATGGTGATGGCAATGATAAGAACAACCATTGCGGTAATGACCCCATATGCTGTAATTCAAAGGATTGTATGTCAGGAAAAGGTCCCAACGAGTATTGAAGAATACATGTCTCAGTTACTGTTCAGAGGAAGCTTGCTACAGGACATGCCCAAAGGATGGTACTTGTATCCTGTTTGTCCAGCCCAGAGGTCAACATGATGCACTTTGTCACAAACATTGCATGAATAGCAGCGCATGCTTAGTGAGAGTATGCACGATGGTGGAAACATGCATTAAACCTTTCAGGTCAAGAACTTATTTCCTCTTGCTCTGGCACCTGAGATTTGTGCCTTGACGCCTTGTGATTGAGGAAGTCACGCATTGCCGGTGTTCGTTTTTGAGTTGGTGCACCCTCTATCAACTGGCTGATGTAAGCCCATGTGCACAAGGTCTGCTTTGACAAATGTTGCGCCAGTTTTTTCCTAACTTGTCCTCCATTAAATGATTAAATATTATTAGTGCTCACCGGCCTTCTTGAGGGGGGCGTGCAATTGCGAGAACAGTGTAATTGTGTTGCCTAGGTGCTAGATGCAAGCACAACAGTCTAGTGCTGTGAGGGGCCTGCTCAGCACCTCACCATTGCGCGCCAGCAACGCAATCTAATATTGCATTCTAAACTTTGCACCCATGAGGCCAGTGCTGTGTTTACTGGGTGCGTCACATTGCAAACATGCTTGCTTTGAGTTTGCATGCAGGGTAAATGCAGACACAAGCACCAGCTCCTAGAAGATACAAGAAAAGCAGAAAAGAAAAGACTACGCTAACAGATACATACATACATACATACATACATACATACATACATACATACATACATACATACATACATACATACATACATACATACATACATACATACATACATACATACATACATACATGCATGCATACATA